>Ga0075418_10001438_pt1 | contig 26941 bp, 11 predicted proteins | sample SoiMetdeltSBSDD2_FD_81776 | JGI IMG/M metagenome (GOLD analysis project Ga0075418, IMG submission 81776) | Bulk soil microbial communities from a Populus tree surrounding site in Tennessee, USA - Soil MetaG P. deltoides SBSDD2 | ecosystem: Environmental > Terrestrial > Soil > Tree plantation...
GCGCTCAGACCGGGATCGTGGGCGAAAGCGGTGCTTGAAAGACAGAGCAGAACGCAGAAAGCACGAATGATCATGCCGCGATGTTCGCCGATAAGATTGATCACCACCATTGAGTTTGTGTTTGCCGGGGGCGTGACATTACGCACCCCGGTCTTGTGTGGTTAATCTATGGGTGAGTGTGAGTGCGGCCATTCTGCGGCGTGGATTCGTACGGAAACACCTTGTTAAATACCATATCGTTACGATCCACGTTGTCACCAAAAGGACCTCGAATCGTTGGCGGGCTAGTGCGCAGATCGCTGGCGACTGCGGTTACCGCGATATCGAGGACGTCATCCCCGAAACGCCTGCCGTTTGGCCAGCCGCCAGGGATCACTCCGTTTCCAAACCCTGACTGGATCAGGCTAATCAGAGTGTCGCCGCCAAAGATTGAAAGCCGCGAGAAACCCGGATCGTCCGGATTACTCACGCCTCCGCCGGCAAGCCGGGCGGGCCCCGTCGACAGATCAACCTTGATCAAGTCGGGAATAAAAATCCCAACGAGGTCGGTTCGGTTTGTCTCGGGAGCAACCTGAGACTGAAAGACCAGCAGGTTTAGCAACTTTGCAAGCTCCGGGGTCGAGGCGTACTTAGAGAACAGCTCACTATCCCGGTCAGGCGAGGTCCTGCTGTACAGATCCTTATCGGCAATCGCAACAAGAGCCTCGTTGAACAGCGGGTTCCCCTGACGAGCGACCTGGACCAACTCACCTTTTGTTTTGTCAGGAACGACATCCCTGAGCACCTTGGTACGACGCCGGCTGGTTGTCGCATAAACCCCGACAACCTGCATATCGCCTCCAATGTCGCTGACAGGAATAGCGAGGGCCAGAAGATGCAGGTTAAATCCTCCTTGCGAGTCTTTGCCCGGGTTCCGAAGTTTGAGCAAGTCGAAAACCGATTGAATATCGGCATAGAAGCCATCGTCTCGTTGGCCGGCGAATGAGATGTATCCCCCACTCAGTTGTGCGATCGTTTGCGCAGTATACTTATCGAGTTGCGCGGGAGTCGCGACGCCATCCTTGGCCCGATTCTCGCCGTTGTCACCCTGGTTGTAGAAAGGCGTAGCGTTGCCCTGATTGTTGGGCGGCACGATCCCGGTCCCGAGCATTGTATCTCGGCCACGGCGATCGACCTTGGTCACGGTGTAGGTTTGAGTCAGGTTCTGAGCTGCGTCATTCACGTTCTGCACGACACCCAGGTAGGACTGGAGAATAGTGTTCTTGTTTTTGTAGTTGGTCTCGAATTGAAATTGATAGCTAAATGTTGCGCGGCCCGCGGCAACATCGGCACCAGTTGCAACGTGGATCTCATACACAACATCATCATCGAAGTTGTACTTGTTAGGACCAATGCCCGGTTCTTCAAACGGATAGACGCCCAGAGCAGTTATCAGCATTTTGACTCCGTTGAAGCTTTGAACAAACGCATAGACATCGGTTGTGTTGGCCGATGAATCGAGTGTGATCAACGGCGCGTCCATGTGACTCGAAGCTAACACCGAGCCTGGCGTTAAGGCGATCAGCGTCAGCGCTATACTCCGTCGCAGAACTTGCATCATTTTGTTCATAGTTACTTGATCCCTTTGTAGATTTATCTTGTTGGTGATCAGGTCGAAACCGTGACCAACGATTGTTGACAGTTGAACGCGGCATTTTGTGAAAGCCGATGCGGTTCAGGTCCTGAAGGCCCGCATCGCAGCGCCGCGCCCCGGGTTCATAACTGCGCAAGAGCCTTTGATAAACCCTCTCGCTCGGTGGGGAGCAGCATTTGTTTTATCGCAGCAGCTCTGTTTAGCATCGCCCGCGCTTCCAGCTTCTTGCCGTTCATCGCCGCAATGCTCCCGGCGTGATAAAACAAGCGCGCATCTTTTGTTCCCTCGGCGACCGCTCGTTGCATCGCCTCGTAAGCTTCACCAACCCTCCCCACAGAAGCGAGCGCCCACGCGAGTGCGTCGAGAGTGAACACATCATCGCGAGACTTCACTTCCTGCGTGACTAGCTTTAGTGCAGTCTCGGGCTGCTCGCGCCGAGTCGCGAGGAATAGCGATAGGGTGCGCGGATCCTCTGCCGCGCCGGTTTGAATCAGCGCGTCTTCGACATCTCGCGCCTCGTCGTTTCGTCCCGAGGCGCGCAGCGCTTCTGCGAGGAGCCACTTATTCTCAAGTGTCGGGTTGATGCTCGCAGCTAGCTTCATAAGCCGCACCGATTCTTCATTTCGGTTCTGTGCCAGCAGCGCTCGGCTTCGCGCCGATAAGGCCGGCGCATAATTGGCCTGCATCTGAAGCGCAGCCTGGCACGCGCCTTCAGCGTTTTTCGCGGAGCCGTTTTGTAACTCATAGAGCGCCATCCTTGCGTAAGCCCAGGCTAGCGATTCAGCGTCACGAGGGCCCATCGAAGCGGTCGCCTTGCGAATCATTTCGAGGGCGCCTTCGAGGTCGCCCTTCAACCATCGAATGTGAGCGACGCGAATGTACGCTTGCGGACCAGGCTTTAGATCGAGCATCTTCTGATAAGCACCAACTGCCTCGTTCAAGCGGCCCTGTTCCATCAACGCGTCCCCAAGCAAACCAAAGTCGAACGGAGCGGCCCGAGTTTCAGAGAGGCGGCGGGCAATCGCTTCGGCTTCTCTAAATCGATGAAGGCTGTAGACCACGTGTCCCCGAAGCAGCAAAGCTTCGGCGCTATCGCTAAGCTGCGACTCAATACAGATCGCGCATTGCTCGGCGAGCTTGTAGAAGCTCTGGTCGAAGCTGATCCGCGACTTCTGGATGTACGCCCAGCCAAGCTGCTCCAGCATTCGAGTCTGGTCACCCGCAGTATGAGCGGCCCGTTGGAGGCGAATTATTTCTCGATCGATAGCATCGGCACCCGAGTGCGGAGCAAGGGCGAGGGCGCAGGAATCAACAGACTTGAACCTTGTATCAACCGCCCGACACCCACCGCCGCTTATAACCAGCAAGGCCGCACCAAGAATCAGAACCTGCCGACGCGAACTATTTCCTTTTGTGATATGCGCTGCAGCAGCGTTGCTGCGGACGTTGATTGAAACTTTGTAAGCTGGATCCCAACCGATCATAAGAACTCCGCATCGCATAAACTGACCGCTCCGGGCACACAAAACCCCAGTCGGCCTGAATGTACAAAGCCGCTTCGATGCTCCTAATGCGTCCGGTCTTAGGCGCAGGACCTACGGGAAGCGCCGCGTGGAATTTGACGAAGCCGGCAATACATGCGGCTTCGATGTTTACACAGGATCATCAAGCGTTAGCACTCAGTACTACGCGCGAGGCTTGCGAATCGGTTTTCTCCCCGAGCGGAATCATCGATGTGGGCGGGAACTAAAGGACAATCGTGTAGAGCGCATTTCTGTATACGTTACTGGCGAGCCAGCGCATAGAGCGCGAAGGTCGTAGCAATCAATGGTTCATCCTCTTTCACAAGACTAACCGGATTGCGAAAGCTGCCGTCTTCAGACTGAGGAGGAAGCTCGATCGGTAAACTCGGCAGGACCCTTGAAATCGCTTGCGCGTAATAGAATCGGAGACCCGATCCCCAGGGCTGGCCGTTGGCGTCATCGAAGCCCGGCGCGTGGTCTGCCCGATGGTGATCCTTGAGCCAGCTGATCCCGGCTGTTATTCGCGGGTCCTCGTCCGGAATCGCCGCAGCACGCAACGCCAGAACGCCGTCCGCGGTTGCGGTGCCATAGCTGACAAAATCGCTGCCGCTTTCGCCCGCTTTGTTGATTTCGGGATTGACCGGAGAGAAAAAGAATCCGCCGTCACGATTCTGAGAGCGCTGCAGATAAGTCAGCGCCCTCGCGATGACCGGATCCGTAGACACGATGCCTGACATCTGCAAAGCCTCCAGCACGTGCCGCGTCATCGACAGATCAACGTGTCCGGCTTCGGGTGGGCGATGAATCGCTCCACCCATCCCCCATCCGCCATAAGGTGCATCCTGCCGGGTCCAGCCATTGGCCTCGCTGAACTGCTGCGAGCGAAGCTGGTCAACCATCGATTCGATTAGCTTCTCGTAGCCAGGACGCTGCGCCTTGATAAGCGCGCACACAGCGAGAGCGGTGGCGTAATTCGGATAGTCCGCGGTGTCTTCCATTACACCCAGAATGCCGTCCGCATTTGTGCGTGACTTTATGAATTCGAGCGCTCGACCGACTGCGCCGCGTGGCGCATTCGACTCGCCTTCACGCAAGCCAAGTAAAGCCACGAGAACAAACGGGGTCAGCGATTGTCCAGAACGAAGCAGCCCGTAGGCGCTGCTGTGGAAGCCTCCGTCATCGGACTGTTGCGACCAGAGGTACTGCGCAGCTTTGGTAAGCGGAGTACGCCCGCGTTGGCGCGAGCATCCCGGCGCCATTGCTCCGCAACACATCCCCGTTGCGGCCAGTGCGTTCAGCAAAAATGTACGCCGGTTAATTGCCACTGTCAGAAGTCAGATTTAGTATGGCGGCGCTTGTCACCGCGCACCGTCCGGTGATGCAGTGATGACCGGCCCACGTGCCGTCGTCATTCTGGAGCTTGAGAATCTTCTCGGTAATCTTCGAGTACCAGGCTTTCCATTCCTTGCCGCCCGAGCGTTTCAAGCCGTCGCTGATGTTCAGATAAGAGAAGAACTCCTCTCCGCCTATCGAACCATATCCTTCGACAAATTTCGAATCCTCAAGCTTGCGATTGATTGCCGCGATTTGCTTGGAGTTCTTTTCCCGGCTCTCGGGTGTGCGAGTGAGCTGCTCGAGCGCCTGTGCGTCTTGATACAACGCAACTCCGGCCGCCGATGATACGACGACGACCGACTCGGAGGCACTTGCGATGCCATCAGCGGCTCCGACTCCACCGCTGGTAACGGGTCCGACGCCTCGACCAGCGGACAATCCCTTTTGGTTCTCTAAGGTGTAGGCGTCTGCGCGCGCCAACACCGCTCCGTTTACCGCTACCCCTTTCTTCTGCGCTTCGTCCAGACTGCGCGAGGCAAGCGAGGTTCCGAGCAAAGGCGCCCAGCCCCCGCCAACATTCCAACTTCCGTCTTTTGTTTGGTTTTTCTCAATCTTTGCGACGCACTTTTCCAAACCGCTGCGAACTCTCGCGTTGGTGGCTTTGTTGAATGTCCCGTCGACTTTGGCGAGCAGCATAGTTGCAACGAAGGTGTCGATAAACGGCCCAAGCTTTCTCTGGACCTGTGTCTGAGCGACGTTGGTAATCGCCAGGCCTGTTGCCGGACTGCTTTCGACTCTCTGCATAATGAAATCTACTGCGCGTTCGACATTGGGCCGGTACTTGTCGCCAGCCCGCAAAAGCGCGAGTGCAGCCAGTGCGGTATTGGCGACGTCATTTCCCTTAGATTCAAGAGAAACCCCCTGGCGGACATTCGAAGCTTCGCCCCCATCCTGTCCCCATCCGCCGTCGGACCCTTGTACCGAGGCGAGCCATCTCGCGCCTTTTTCAACGGCGACGGCAGTCGCCGGGTTTACGACGCCGGAGGCCTTCTCTGCGATCGAAGGTTGGGGAGGGCTAACTCGTTTGCCCTTGTTTTGACCGTTGTTGCGTCCGGTATTCTGAGCCAGGATCGCAGCGCACCCGAGAATAGACAGCGAAGCGAAGAGAACCACAGATCTCATGACGTGATCTCCTTCTGGATCCCACGACGGAAGATTCCAGGACTGAATGGATTGGTTACGGGTACACGGGTCTGATCTGAGAACGAGGCGAGAGAAGAGAATTGCAAAAACTTATTGATCTAACCGATTTGATAGCCGGTATCTGGTAGCGGGCAACCGCCACGGTACTATATACAACCAAGCTTGCACGCGTTTAGAAGTGCATTGTATAGTCGCCGCTCTTGTTTCCGGCACGACTAACTGTACCGGCTCGCGATAGCGAGAGTTGAAGGAGTAAGAAGATGAAACGAACGATTAGCCTCCTCACAGTCAGCATCTTGTCATTCGTTCTCGCGGATTCCGTAGTCGCTAGTGTGATTGGGACTCAGGCGCTCAACCCGCCTTATTTGAGCGAGATGCCTTCGGTGGATCGTGTTATGAGCGCGATGCAGGTCGCTGATCCGCGGGAGACTGCTCTGCGACAGCTGGGCGCGTTCTACCAACTAATTGAAATCATCAAGACCCTGTCCGGTTCTCGCGAATTCAGAGGGTTTACTCCAGACGAGGGACGTATCATCGGGGCGTACGACCAGGCCCAATTCAATGTCGGGCAAGCGGCCGATAAATCTTTTCCAGGCCCGAGTAAGCTTAGTCAACAGACGCCCTATCGTTACGGCCGCTGGGACCCGCGTTTTGGCGTCGAGGGAATTCAAACCTTCAAGACTTTTCTCTCGCTTGGGCTTAAGGCGGAATTCGACAAGATCATTCAAGCCGACAACGCGCGTCGCGCGGCTCGAGCACAGTCTTCTCGAAACGATTCTGCTGCGCCGCAACAAACGCAAGCGGGCCCACAACAGACGCAACAAGTGAAACCCGGCAGTCAGGAGGAACTGAGGCGATGCGTTGCTTCAGGTAGGAGCCAACGAGTTTGCTTTTCAGAGGTGTTGGGCAACGGGATGGACCAGTTGACAGGGATTAGCTTGAAACCGACATCGGCTCCTGGCCCGCGAATGACCGGGGACTACTCAGGTGCCTCAGGATTTCGACTGATTTTCCAACCTGACAAGGTAACGATGGTTTGCCGCGGAGTACCCTCACCAAGACCTTACACTGTGGAGCTGACTGACACTCAAGCTCTGGTGAAGATTCAAGATGGACCCAAACCCGTCGCTTTCTCTTTGGCCCAGGATGGGAAGTTGTCGGGAGCCGGATCCATCAGAGTGACAGGCCAAGTTCCGGCCGGAACAAGCACCGAAGAAACTACGGGGACGACTACACAGAAAACTACGCGGCAACGAGAGCTCGCGCCCGGTGAAGAGCGCTACTACCCTAACGCTCAAAGAAATGGTCAGGTCTATACGGTGAAAGAAGACACAACGGAATGGGTCTATGGTCCAACAGGCACGCGGACGGTCACTAATTACGTGACCAAGACCGCAGATTGCAATCTTGGGGTTTTAACTCCGATCGGACCTACCCCGCTGCCGCCGGATATCGAAAGCCCTTTTGGGTTAATCACAACGATCTTTAGTGGCGCAGCCGTGCTGATGAAGGGCGGTTCTACACAAGCTGCTGCCAAAGAGATGCTCAATATAGATAACGCGCCACCGCCTGGTCTGCGGATGAGCGGCAGGTATGCAGGCGCTAGCGGTTTTAGCATAACGTTCCATCCTGAATCAGCCACTGTCGCTTGCGGCGACGCAGAACGAGCACGCGAGTACTCGGTCCAAAAAATCGGCAATCAGGTGCTGCTCAAGATTCAAGACAGCGCGAATCCCTTGACGCTTCAGTTGAAGCCCGACGGATCGCTCTTTGGAGACGGAACTGCTCGAGTCAACGGGAGGGTAATGACGGGCACGACCGATGATCCCAATAACCCGTTTGTTTTCGCGCCAAAACCTGGCAGTTGCTCAGTCGGAAGTCTTTTAGCCGGCGGCGCTATAACCGCTAACACAGTTGCGTCGACGTCTACGGGTCCAGCAGCTTCAACGCCCGCGGCTGCCCCGGCGCCGGCGGCGCCAAACACCGGAAACGTGACTCCAGCAGCCGCTCCTGCTTCGCTTTCGATCCAGTCGGGATTTGGGGCTCAACCGGGTGTCGCCGATCCACTCGCGGGCAAGTCGATTCTGGTCATCCGAGACAGTTTCGAAAACATCCTGGCCACAGCGGGCTTGACCCCGCCCGGATCATCGACCAGGGCGCTCACGGCGTGGGCGCGTGCTTGTGAGACTCGACATCCTTTGTGTCAGCAAGGGATCGAACTGGTGCGACCACATCTCGTCGCTTCGGCGCAGTTGGATGGATCTGGAAGATTCACTTTTCCGAACGCACGGAGTGGAACCTATTACCTGGTCGGCCAAACGTCATTCAACGGGCTTCACCTCGTCTGGAATTTGCGAGTCGATCTAAAACCCGGAGCCAACTCTGTCACGCTTGATCAACGCAATACGACGCCGATCGATCGCTAAAGGAGTCAGGAGCACCCGAAGACCACGGAGCATTTGGGCGGTATCGAAACAATCAGTCAGGATGCCCGTGGATCCCCGCCTGCACAGCCGCCTGTTTTTGTGGCTGACCCTATTGAAACTCGAAAGTGAGAGTGATACGATCCGCGCCTCGAATGGGCTAAATGTTACCGTACCGCGTCGCAGGCCTTTGATCAATTCAAAGTCGTTATCGTAGGTTTCACCGGTTCGCGACCGAAGAACGCCGGCAGCGCGACAAAAGGCGTTTCACACGTAAACGAGGTCCACTCATGCCAGAAGAATCCCATAGTTACAAAGATCTCTTTCTGCTGAGCGTCGGCCTACGCGAGCTTGAACCACGCAAACGTTCCGAACAGGTCCCGCCGTCAACTCGGATTTCGCCGGAGGAATACTACCTGAAGGATGGAAAACTGCGGGAATCAAAGTGGAAGTGGGATTGGATAGTCAGTCCCAGGAAGGCCTGGGAGGCTGTGCGTTATCGTGACTGGCTAATTGGCAACCTTATTGCGAAGGTAACGGGCGACAATCAAGACTTCGTCGCGATTTCTGAACCCATGGTGTCTTCATTGGATGTGCTGGCTAAAGAGTTCAAGCCGGACATGCCAAATGCCTCCCAAGCCATTAAACAACTCGTCTCTTCCGGCAATGAGCAGCGCAGTTTCTTAACCACCCTCTCGTTGGGCATCTCCAAACGAAAAAGCAATAACCACGACTTAATTGTCTTTGGCGCGGGGATGAGGCGAAGGACCCGAGTTTGGACCAAAGGCGCCGACGAGCTCGCGTTGCAGGCCGATGTCGAGTTTTTCGTGCCCTTTTATGTCGCGCCCTATGAAGGGGCGCCCAAAGACGACCCTTTTCGCGACGCGCGATCGATCTGCGCCGGCATCGCCATCAGTCGGGCCAACCGCAGTTCAATAGGTAAGGATTCGTCAAGCACTGAGCTGTCCGCCGTTCGCTTCAACTTTCGAATCCCATTCACCGCGCAAAAGCCCACTGGGTCCTCTCTCGACGACTTTGCACTCGTAACCACCTTTGACCCGCCTGTTATTCAAGCGCAAAAGCGGAAGATGGTGAAGCTCGGCGAGACTGAACCAGCCTGGGAAAAGTTTGGTGATTGGAAAGCTTTCGTCGAGGAATTCTGCAGCACCGACGAAGCCGGCATCCTGCTGAATGCCCCCATTGGACCCATACTTGTTGACAAACTTTCCGACGGCGCCAGCATCAAGGACATCTACCTCAACAAGAAGAAGCGGGAAGAAATCGGGAAGGTTCCTGAAGATGTCAAACACGATCTCGAAGAGGCCTTTGGTCTGCTCAAAGGACTCAACAAGTGGCAGGTGCCGTCCGGAAGTCCTAAACCCGACAAGCTCTCGCCGAATTCGAGTCAACGTAAACTTGGCGGTCTGCTTGAATCTCTTGGGTTACTCAACGCCAAGCCTGGTGTCGGCGGAAAAGAAAAGTATAGCTATAAAGACCTGTCGGGAGTGACGGTCTGGTCCGTCATCAATCGTTTGCTTGATGAGCTCGACGGGTTCCCGCTTTATCTGAAGGGGGTCGACGTAAAGAAGGATAAGGGGACGCGAATGGCGTTCGCGCTCGCCTCCCAGGCGTCATATACAGATCCGAATAAGACTTATTTCGGCCTTGCGGGTATTGGCTACGACATCCGTTTAAAGACATTCGGTGGTTCAAAAACTGACCCGATTAATGCAAAGCCGGACGGCGACTTCAAAACTCGCCCGATCGTCATCGACGATGATGAGGACGACTCCGATACTGACACGATCATCATGGACGAAGACCATGTCGATGGGGATGAGAGCCCACTTATTTCCGATCATGATGATAAAAACGAAGAGAAGAAAAGTGAAAACAGTAAGGCTCCCGCCAGTGAAGAGCCGAAGAAGAAAGGCGAGGTCGCGCTTAACCTTCAACTCGGGAAGTGGTTTGACGGCGAGACTCTCGAGGACAATTGGTTTCGCCGTCTGTTGCCGCCCGCTAATCCGACAAAGAAATCCGTTTGGAAGCGACGGATCCCGATTCCAGGCATCCGGATCTTGCCTTTTCAGCGAGTTCAAGAAGACGGCAAGCAAGCGACTTACTCGCTCGCGTTATGCGGTGACCTGTTAAGCGTCGGTCTGGACATCAAAGGATTAACAAAGGACGGCCTTAAGTTTCTCACCGCGGAGAGGGGACCACTGGCGTACTTCGGTCTCGGGGCGATTGAGTACCGGATCGCGCTACTGTTGTCCGCCGATCGAATCGCTTTTGGCATCGGCGTTAAACTCAAGGACTTGCGACTCTCCTTTGGTCCCAAAGAAAAACAAAAAGTAGGGGATAAGGAGGACGAGTCCGGCGACGAGATGGTTGAAGGTCTCGAGGACCTGCTTTCCGGTGGCTGGTCTGTTATTCCCGAGCCGGACGACAAAACGCCCAAAACAAGGTTGACCGCTGAGAAGAAGGATAAGTTTTCAATCTCGGTCGGGTACCTCTCGCCGCTTTTCGATGAGAGCAAAGGCACTCTCGATATTCAGCTGTATGACGAAGAGGGCGTGCGGGGCAAGATGGTCTGGATCCCAATTGAACGACGTGCCCGGTGTATCTATCTAAAGCATATCGGCATCGGGCTGAAGGGTGTCGAGAATTTCGATCTAATTGAGGGCTTGAGCGATCGCGCGCAACTAACAATAGGATTGACCGGCGGGTTACGTTTTGCCTCCTTCGAGCTGGGCTTTATCGGCGCGAAGATCTCTATCCCATTAACAAATCCCAAGTGGTTTCAGCTAAGTCTCGACGGTCTGGATGTCTCGCTGAAAATCGGCCCGGTCATTATCTCAGGCAGCTTCTTAAAGAGCGGTCTCGAATATGCCGGCTGCGTAACGATTGAACTGCCCAAGATTTCGATCGCCGCGATGGGGTTCTACGGCAATCTCGCCGTCTTCAGCATGGAATCCAAGGATGACATCGTCAAGTATTTGAGAGCCGGCAATGTACACGAGGAGTTGCGGAAAGAACTCACCGCACATTCGATCACCCCTGATGATCCGGCGCACATCACCCAAGCCTATAGTTTTTCTTCCTGGTTTCTACGTACGAAGGACAAAAAGAGTTTTACCATCGTCGAGGACGCCGGCAAGTTAACTCTCGTATCTCCGGACCCGACTCTTTTTATTTACGGCGTGCTAAGCGCGAGCACGGGCTTGTTCAGGATAGGACCCGTCGAATTCACGGCCATCGCTCTCGGCTTTGGACTCAACCGGCGCATAGTGGTGCCGGCTGTCGAAGAGGTGGCTGAGTTCCCGCTGGTCAAATTGGTGATGGGCAAGGCCGGCTACCAACCCGTTGAGCTTGGGAAGGCGCTGCAGAGTCAGTTGGGGGAACCGGTAGAAGATCCGGTTTCGATGCTCGAGGACATGGCAGATGTGCTTAAAGCTGAGCGCGGTCAGTACGCTATTTGCGCCGGCGTGCGTTTCAATATCGCATCGACCCTGGATTGTTTCGCCCTGCTGATAGTGCAATTCGGTGAGAACTTTGAATTAGCTCTGCTTGGGCTTGCGCGATTCCGCCAGCCTCGAGACTTGAGCATGAAGGCGATCTGCTACATCGAGATGCAAATCTTGATGTCGGTCAATCCGAAAGAGGGCTGTTTCAAGCTGCAGGCGCTGCTCACCAGCAACTCGTGGATTCTCACCACCGATTGCAAGCTGACCGGCGGGTTCGCGCTTTTCGTCTGGTTTGCCGGGAAGCACAAGGACGATTTCGTGATCACCGTCGGCGGTTATCATCCCCGGTTTCGCAAACCTGAGCATTATCCGACGGTCCCCCGGCTCGGATTGAATTGGAAAGTAAACGAACATTTGTGCATAAAGGGTGGAGTCTATCTCGCAGTTACGCCTTCGTGCGTCATGCTTGGAGCACGCCTGGAAGCGATCTTTCATTCGGGACGGATTTCGGCGTGGTTCACCGCATACCTGGATGTGATCATCGCATGGAGTCCGCTCCACTTTGAATTGGACATCGGAATCTCGCTGCGGGTTGAAGCGGAATTCTTCCTCTTCACGATCAAGGTCACGATCGCGGCGACCGTAAAGATGTGGGGACCGCCGGTCGGCGGAATCGCGCTCGTCGATTTAACGGTGATTTCTTTCCCCATCCCATTCGGCAAAAAGCGCGAGGAAGCCGAGCCCAAACTGGTAGAGTCCTGGGCGCAGTTCGCCGCCAGTTTTCTCAGTCCGAGCGAAGCTGACAAGAATCGCCAGCCCCCCTCAGGCCCGTCGCCTTCGCCCGGTAAAGCAGCAACGGAGACGGTTCGCGAAGCAAAGAATCAACCCGTCCAGGCAATTCCAATAATCAAACCGAACCTGCCTTCAGGTCGGAACAATTTCAACAACCTCTCCGCGGCTCGACGCGCTGCTGCGGACGCGGCAGAACCCACACGCGATGATGGTGTCTGGAGGGTGCGCGCCGATGAGCTGGAACTCGCGGCTGCTGTCGACGTGCCGGTTACAACGCTAAAGGTCGGCTGCGTGAAGACCAACAGTCCGCCGGAGGGCGTTCAAGAGCGAAGTTTGAGCGGCAATTCAATGCTCGTCGCAAAACCGCTTGTGCTCAAGGACGAAGGACTTCACACAAAGGAGTTCGCGGACAAGCTTGGAGTCCGCCCCATGGGTAAAGGGTTGACCTCGGTGCTCAATGTGACCATCGTGCGCGATGACGCCGATGCTCAACCTGTAGATATTTCGTCCTGGACCATTGAAGAAGAGAATGGCTCGCTGCCCGCCGCACTGTGGGACGCCACGACAGAATCGAGCGACTCGCCCGAGCCAAGCGCGAAGCTTATCCCGAATTGCATAACCGGGCTCAAGCGGCTCAAGCCACCGGCGGGCACCCGAGGCGCGCAAGCGGCGTTGAAAGAAATGCAATGGCATTCGCTCAAGAAAAAGACGGTAACGAAGACCACCGCGGCTCAGGGGGTCCCGAGGAGCAACTTCAAGTCTGGGGATGTCCAAACTGCCATGGCCGAAAAGTCAGCGCAACAAAGGCAGGTCATCGAATCGCTCGCTGCACTGGGCTTCAACTTACCCGGGAAACCGCAAACTGAAATCCGATTTCGCGAACTCTCGGCTAAGCCGCTGTCAGGCACCGTTGCGATATCTGCCTGATGACGACCGAGCGAAGTGCGCAAGGAGGAGAGATGGCTAGCCCCGCCCCCGATCTGATGGTCTTTTACGATAACTACAAAGCGCCGCTTGCAGCGGGCTCTTATCGCTTTGTCCTTCAGCAGACCGTGAACGTCGCGGTTGCGACGCTCGACGACAAGATAGAGCGAGTTGAAAAGAAGCAACGCGAAAAGCATATCGACTCTCCCGGCCGTACCATCGACAAATTTGGAGAGGAGCATCATTATTATCGTGATCAGCGCTTTGAGGTTCAGGCGCCGCGTTACACGGTCGACAGCAGTGAAACTCAAGCCTGTTATCCCCCGTCGGGCGGTGTTGCCGACTATCAAAACATTCTGCCGCACCTGGTGCTTCGGAGCCGCAATCTGCCGTGGGAACGATCGATATGGTCGGATGGGAAACACGAACCCTGGCTAGCTCTGCTTGTGCTATCCGAGCAGGACATCCTGGATGGCAAGGCTGCGGTTAAGACGGGAACCGTTGCCGATCTTGCGCCGCAGCAGAAAACTTCAGCCGCCTGGCTGCGCACCGAAGGGGGTGCGTCAATCCTGCTGCCGCAATTCAATCGCGACAACGATGATCAGCAGACCCCGTTGCGTTGGCTCGATCTTGACCTGGATGTCTTCTTAAAAATCAAGCCTCGGCGCGAAGAGTTGCCGCTGCTTGCTCACATCCGTCATGTCGACACAACGAATAAGGTCCCGCTGGACATGGTCGCCGATGGCGAATTCGCGGTGCTGGTCGCAAACCGATTTCCTCAGGTTGGAGGCAATACCGTTCATCTGATTTCCATTGAAGGCTGGAAGGATCTGTTCGATTCGCCCGCGGCGCAATCTTATCCCGCCTCACGCCTGCGGCTGATTACGCTGGCGAGCTGGAGTTTCGTGTGCAACTCCGACGGCTACCATACCTTCGGCGGGCTCATGATTCGCTTGCGCGAGCAGGCAGCTGCATTCGGCGTTTCAGCACCTAAAACCTCCGATGGAACGGTAAACGACGCGCTCAAGCTGGGCTACGTTCCGCTGGAATACCAACCCCTTGAAAGCACGCCCACGATGGCGTGGTACCGAGGACCACTCTCGCCGCAACCGAGACAAAGATTACAGCTACCGTCCTTTGAACGAGCCGACTCGGCGCTTATCTTTGACGAGCGCACCGGAATCATGGACGTGTCGTATGCCGCGGCCTGGGAGCTTGGCCGGATACTCGCGCTTGCCTCCCCGGCATTCGTGAAGGGGCTGCGACTCTTTGTCGAACAGTCTCATAATGCAGTCGAGTTTGCACGCCAAGTCGAAAGCTTTCTGGAGTTGCACCGTAGCTCATTCCCGGACGCAGGCAAAGGCAACGGATCCCGACCGGTCGACGAGAGAGTTGCGATAGCCGACGAGTTAATTCAGTGGATTGCGAGTCTTGTACTCCTCTACCCGGTGCCGTTTCATTACCTTGTGCCGCATGCTTTGCTGTTGCCGTCTGAATCAATGCGTTTCTTCCATCTGGACGATAACTGGGTCGAAGCGCTCGTGGAGGGGGCACTCAGCATTGCGGTTCGAGACCTCACATCCGGACAGACCGCATCCGCGCGTTCCGATTTGCAGTCCGCTATGTCGCAGATCGTCTATCAGTACCGGCTTCGCCTTCAGGGAAAGCACCCTGAGTTCAAACCGACCGAGCGCTATATGGATGTCCCCAAGTCCGGCTTCCTGTTGCGCTCCACCATCGTGACCGGCTGGCCGGGTGTTGAAGTCACAGCCACCACCAGCGCCGAGCACAGCGACGTCATCCCGGAGATCCTGCGGCTCGATCAGATTGCCGACGGAGTTTTGTTTTGCCTCGCCCGGGGTTCCCTCACACAAGTTACCTTTCGCGAGCCTCGAGAAGGAATCACTTTTGGCGTCGACAGCGAAGGCGCGATCAAGGCGCGCAAGTCCGGAAAGACTTTTGAAATCAAGAAACAATTTCAGCGCTCCGAAGCGGGTGCCGGCGTTACTGAGGTCGGATCGCTGCGACGGAAGCTGGCCGAGGCCGAAGGCGCCGAAATCGGACCGGCTGCATTGGCTCTCCAAATGATTCGCATGCCTGAAGAGCAAGTTATCGAATGGGCTTGAAGCGAGGCAACGTTTTATGGCGGACCCGCATTTGCTCATACCGATCAAGCTGCAAGCGCTGGTGATTTCCGATAAGGTCATCGAAAAGCAAAGCGCCTTGAAAGTTGATGGTGACCGCTATGTCGCAAACGACGGACGTTGGTCCCCGCTCGCGCAGGACTACCGCAAGGTGCTCACTTCCGTAGGTCCGCCCGGTCCCAGGCCGTTTTACGGGGCGGGCCGCAACTATCCGGAGAAGGGCCGCAACTATCCGGCGGACCAACTTGTGCTGCCTCCCAAGTCGCCGGCCCTGGCGACAAAGGAACATCGCGGGGTCTATTTGCACTGGGTGTTGCCTTCAGGGCTGCGGCACGCTTACACATCAGGTTCGTTGGAATTTCCTGCGCTGCCCGATCAATGGCTGGTCGTGCGCTTCTGCCGTCAGGGCCCGGAGCTGAAAACAAAAGCCTGGTTCATCGATAGCGGCCTGGTGGTTAATTCTTCAGCTCCTCCCAACTTATTGTTCGCTCGCGCCGGCAAATACGAAGCCCGCCGTGTCGGCCAGACAGTTTCGCTTGATCTGCTCGGTTCAACGAATCTTGAAGGAGAGAGGACGACCATAACGGCGATCGGCAACGCCCAAACCAGCTCGCCAACCTTTACTGCTTTTGTCGCCGAGAATCGCAACGTTCTTTCCTGGCGAGATGACCTCAATGATTTGAGAGTGCCGGTAAACGAAGGAAAAGTTCCGAAGGAGACCGTGCTGAGTTATCTGCTGTTGGGCTGGTATCACGACGCGAAGAACGAGCCCTTGACTGTAATTCAGCGTCAACTTACAGCAATTCAGCGGCAACTTAAGGGCGACGCGGCAAAAGGCCCGAGCACCGAGGATGTTCTTGAAGCGATCGGCTGGATATTCAAGTCGGCCACGGATCTTCCGGCTGATCTGTTAACGCGTCCCTGTGTCTTTCACGGGATGGTCGGTCACATCAACTACTGGGATTCTGCCACGTACAAAGGGCCCATGCTCGGCTATCCCGGCTCGCCATCGGTCGAAGACGTCCTTGACGAAGCCTCGCCTTCCTTCAAAGTCGGCGTCGGAAACAATGCGGAGGATGCGCTGGTTTCGCTGGTATCGAGTGAATACAGCGGCGCCCAAGAGGCTCCGAATCTGTGGAAGGCGTTGGAAGCCGTCATCTATCGGCAACCCGAATCACTCGTTCGAAGTTGGAACGCCGCGCCTCGCGATCACGCCGTACACCAGAATTGGTTCTCCATGCTGGAAGCCGGGAAGGTTTGGTCAATTCGTCCGCGCCCGGGCAACGAGAGCCCGACCGCAGGCGACAAGCCAACTCCGAAACCCGCGCCCAAGCCGACGCGGGAGCAGCTTACCAGTTTGAAGAAGCTCAACGATGCTCAGGCGGCAGCAGATGACGCCGGCCGCGAGCTCGCCGCGTTGCAGCAGGATCTCTACGCGCGCTGGTGGAAGCTGAGTGAGAAATCTCACAACGAAGGGATCGCGACTCTCGATGTTGAAGAAAGTGACTGCCGCGCATTGGCAAAACGGGTCGCAACTCTACGCGGCAAAGTAACCAGCCTGCTTCAAGTGCTGGAGCCGCTGCCGAAACAGATCGAGGGCACGCTCCCCGCGGAACTCGAGTTGTTCGCCGATGCTGCTCCTCGCTTCTGGATGCCGGCCGATCCGGTAATCGTTGTAAAAAACTGCGGGCTGCCGACCAAGCACCAGTTTCCGCGACCGCTCCCGTGCCGGCTGTCCGACCAGGTCGTTATCGATGCCGAGACCGTCGTCTCGAACGAACGGAAATCCTTTGATGCTCCGGCAGGCGTAGCTGACATTGCCGCTGCTGTTAAGAAACACTTTTCGGAACGCTCCGAAATCCTGACAAGCTTGCTCAACGAGGGCTCCCTCGTCGAACAGGCGATCACCGATCTGGCTGCCAGAACATTGCCGGCACAAAAGCAGTTCTTTGCTGCCGATTCGTGGCGGGAATGGACCGAGCGCCTGGTGAAAGATATGACCTCGGACGGTTCATCCGATTCGCTACCGACGGATAGCATTGTCATAAAGCTGGATTCACGCAATGAGCGGCCGCAGTTTCTTGCTGAATTATGGGTGCAACAGCCGTGGTCGCCGCTGTTTCTCGATTGGCAGATCACCTGGTTTCCGACTGCTAATTCTGGCACCGACTTCGGCCCGGTGTGGCCGCTTGCTGAGCACGATTACCAACCCGGGGATATAAAGGCGCTGGCGCCCTTGCTCACCAAAGATGGCTTCACGGTGAGGGGCCGCAGTCTGCTGAGCACGTTTGACGACCGCATCTTTAAGGCACCAATTGAGACCCTTCGAGATCTTCTCCACGGGTCAAAGAAGGACAAAAACAACCCCGCCTTTCCGGACGCAGTAGTGGACATTCTCTCCAACTACGAGGTGGTTTGGGAGAAGACGCTCTGCGAACTTGCGGGGGCCGGCTTGATGGGCCAGTCACTCAGCGGCTTTCATCAAGCCCTGCTGCGGCGTGACGTCACGCTTCCGGGCGTAGTGCCTGACGCGACTCGTCCATGGATCGCTAAAGAGAGTCTTAAGCCGCTCGAGGGGGAAGTCTCACCTCTGCTCGAAAAGCCTCGCGATTGTCTGCTGACCGCCGGGCGTCTTGCTCCGCCCACGTACAGCGGTTCGAGTTCTGCGATGCCGTTCGCGATGACCCGCGCGGGCGCGTTAAGGATTGATGAACTATGGCTGGTCGATGATTTCGGCCAATCTGCCGACTTGCTGGGGCCGACACCCGATCGAGGCACTTCATCGGGCCAGGTCTTTCATCCGCGTATGCGATGGCATGACAAAGCCAAAGTCGTCGCGATGCCTCCGAGGGTCGTCCAACCCGCTCGTCTAAATTTTAGATTCACTTCTGCGGAAGACAGTTCGGTTGAGAGCAACTGCGATCCCGCGCTTACGCCGATTTGCGGCTGGATTTTTTACAACCCGCTCGATCAGGCCCTGGTGCTGTGCCACAGCAATGGCTCGCTAGCCGGTGAACTTATCATCTCCAAAGATGGAGACCGGTTCCGCATTAACTGGCATAGCGCGGCGGATGGCGTCGTCCTCGATAAAATCCGCAACGCGACGCTTAAGGCGTTCGCACGCGCGCTGGTCGAACCTGGTCCGACGTCCACTCCAAGGCTGCTCGATCTTCTGAAACTCATTGATCGCGCACTGGAACGAATTCGGCCGGCCGCAGCTCGGCGGGATGCGGCGCTATTTGGACGGCCTCTCGCGCTTGTAAGTGCAAGCCTTGGCCTGGAACTGTTTGGCAAGGCCTGGACCGATCCCGTTCAAAAAGCCCCGGCGACTCGGCCCGACAAGACCGGCAACGCGACGCTCGATTCTCTGCAGCTGCGTGTCAATCTTGGGTGTTCGCACAACACCGAAGACGGACTGATTGGCTACTACACCGACGGCAACTACAATCGGATCGTACCTGCTCAATTGCCGGAACAACTAAAAGATGGCAGGCAGGATGCCTACGCTCCCAGAGAGGCCTCAGTGTATATCGGTCATCAGGAGAACGATGCGGTACGAGTCGGGTTTGGCTCGGCAAAACCACTCACATTGCTGATGGATCCGTGGGGTTCGGTGCAGGCAGCAGTTGGCATCGTTCCCGCAAAGACAATCACGCTGGCACAAGCCGAGTTGGACGAGACTCTCGAGCAATTGGAAGCTTCGTTCCGGGTCGGGCCGGTTTTGATTCAGGCCGGCAGGCTCTCGCTGCCCACGCCCGCATGCGACAAGGGCCGCTGGAATTTCCGCGGTCCGTTAACCGGCGACACCGCGGCGACGCTCCTCCCGTCTGACCCAAAATACTTCAGCGATCAGCCCGTCGTTGCAACCGAGGGGAGACTGCTGCTGCTAACCACGCAAGAATAATCCAAGAGGGATCGTCATGGCGGATACGAAACTGCTCGACTTCACTGCATCTGTAACACCAACGCAGTTGGATATTCGAGTCAAAAACGTAAGCAAACAAGCGCTGGCCGAGTCTCTACTAATAGAAATCAAACTGCCGATATACCTCGTATCGAGCGAGGTCGCAGACGCTGTCGAAGTCGCCCGCGAGAAAAACCTGGACGCGAATTGCACCGTCAAAATGGAGAGTCTGACGAATCTGGTAACCGTCCCCAAGGGTTGGTCCTCGTGGGCCGCGGACGAGATGACTGAGAAGCTTGCGATCATCCGAATCTTCAACGATCGTGATCAAAACAACCACACAGCAAGCCCCGCAAAGCTGGATTCCGGCGACGGGTTTACTCTGGGAGTTCCGCTTACGCCGCAGGAGCAGCCCACCCACGTCGAAATTCCGTATGGCTATCGCTACCCGAGTGAGAGCCGCGAAGATAAATTTGAAGTCGCGACCGCCGGCGCGCGAACGCGAAAGCCCAAGGTCAGCCTGAAGACCAATCAGGCTAGCCCGAGTACGATTAAGCCCGAGACTGAGGTCACCATCACCTGGGAGGTCGAGAACGGGGTTAGCGCGACGCTGTACGGGCCGCTGCCAGGTGGCAATTCACGAATGTCGCTGTCGTCGGATCCCGCCGGCAATTACAACGGTTCGCTTGGAATCTACGCGGTTGGGCCGGCGACGTATATCTTGCAAGCCGAGGTCCGCGGAAGCGATGGGCAGCCAAACGAGATTGTGATCAAAACCCTTAGTATCGACATTTTTTCCGTGGGACATTATGCGTATTTGAAAGTCCGCCCGGACCGCGTCCTGCCCTACGGCGTGGTTGAAGTCGACTGGGCGGTATGGGGTGCCGATAAGGCATTTCTGGTAGCGGGGCGCGATGCGCTGAAACTAACGCTCACTGAACAAAATCTAAGCGGCAACTACCAGGGCACGGGTGTGTGGCCAGTCATCGCGCCGGCCGAGAAGGGTATCCAGCGCGCCAGCCTGACGATTCAGCTTAGTAGCGGTCAAAAGGTCGATCATAAGCCAGACCAGTTTTTGATCGAATATTGGGACGCGCTTGATAATATCAACTGCACCGGCGCTCTGATCGGGATGGCGGTGTCCGGCCCTAAGATGGCGCTGCTCACCAGCGAAGGCCTTTCCATTGCTGTAGTCGGTAAGAATGGCATTGTTTCTACTTTCAGCAGAAAATCATCGGAAGCTCCAAAAGCATGGCTTGCACTTGGAGCGCTTGATAATGCTTTTTTGGTCCTGCAGCGCACTAATAATGACGGTATTTGTGTAGCGCGATATACGCAGGAAGGCACTCTTCAAGGCTTGGCTATCGATCTTCCCGACGAAGTAATGCCGATCGTGCAACAGGCCGGAAGTGTGTTCGATCTGGCAGTTTTAGGACAGCGTGCTTATGTGGTGGTGGAAACCGGCGGACCCGGCAAGACGCAGCGGCGCGCATACTCCGTGCGGTTCGATCCGTCAGCCGAGGTGCGTCCTGAGCCGAACTTAGAACGGCTGCCTCAGTATCGTGTGCTCAGCTTCGATAAAGCCCTTTACGCTCTACATCGGAACAGCGGACAGATGTTGCGGTTCGACCTCGATAAGCAGGGTAACCTTCAGCCCCCGCTCAGGGCCGAAAGCGCCGTCCAGAGTGGTGAATCAATGATCAGGCAGGGTCTTTTGGTGCCGGCTGATGGGATCCTCCTGGTCCTCGGTCCCTCGTCCACTCCTCCACTCAATGCGCTCGACGTGACCGGCTCTCTGCACTACAACCAAGAAAAAGCGCCTGAAACCTCGTCGTCAGAATTACCCAAGGATCTTGTCTACAACCCGCAACAGAATCACTGGATACCGTGCGGCCACGGTTTGGACATCGAGAGGGGGGCAGTCGCGGCGTTTCGCGAGGGAGAGTCGAAACGACTGTGGGTAGTTCAGCCTGACCACAAAATGAACACACTGCCGGGCGCCTTTGAACATTTCTTCGCCCCGGGGTATGTCGACAGTTTCAAACCCTGGGTTTTGCCTTCGCTGCTGGATGGCAAGAGGGAAGTGACCATCATCAACAAGTCGGGCGTCCATCTCTTTCCGGTGAACGATGCATGTCGAGCGGCGGATATGGACGATATCACCTCGGACAGTTTGGCTGAGCTTGGGTCGGCGCCGTCTCTATTTGGTGCAGACACGAAGAAGAAAGTGACGATCCTGTATAACCAGAAGAATCCGGGGACCGTCAGGCTGCACTTCATGGCTGGCAAGATGGTTCCCAAGACCTGGAACCCTAAGATACCGCGACTTCCCTCACCATATTACCTGCTTCAGGTAACTCTATCCGGAACCGATCTGTCGAAAGTAAGCTCTGTGTTCACACGGCTCGGCACTGATGGGAAGGTTATCGAATTTACGGAGACTCGGATCGATCACCCGGCGAGCGGACCGGTTACCGTGCCTCCAGCTAAGAGGCTGTTGGAGAAACTGTCTCTCGTCATTGTGAACACTACCACTCACAAGTTGAACCTGTATCCGTCACCCGGCCCAGGCGAAGTTGGCGAGAGCGCAAAGCTTACGATCACCTACGCCACTCCAGGGTTTAGCATCTCGATCCCAGAGATCGAGAAGGTTGGGATGTCGAATGTCAACTTTGATTTCGCGTTACCCAGGGGGATTGAACTTTCCGCTACCAACGAGCCCCAGCAGAGCTCAGTCCGCGTAAACACGGACCACCTGCACATGCCGGGCATGCGTGTGCAGTTCCTGAAGGCCGGCTCACCTCCGTTTGAGTATTACAGATACGACGGGAGCAAAGGCCAAATCCCAGGGCTGGCGGAAGACGCTTATGTTTGCCTGATAAGTATGAGAGACGAGAAGGACCTGCCCGGGGTGCGTCTCGGCGATCCTGCCGCCAACGCCAGGTTCTTGTACGTTCCGCTGGCAAAACCCGGCCTCAACCCGAACGTCTGGTTGTGGCGCCTGGATCTCACCACACTTGCGTATGCTGAATTCCCAGTCAATGCGCGCAGTGACGTCTTTTCCTTGCCCAACAGCGTTTGCGTGTCGGGGGAATACCTCAATAAGCTTTCTCCACCGGGCAGCCCTCGCATGCAACACCTCGCTGCGATGTTTAGCGATAAGAAACTGTACCGCGGTGGGGAACTCCTTCAAGACTTGGTAATCAGTAAGAGTTTCAGCGAGTATGACCAGATCAGTGCGCTGGCCATGGATACTATCGGCGGCGTGCTAATGATAGCCCGAAAGAATGAATACGTGCAGTTCGAACAAAGGCCGGTCTATTTCTTGGTTAGACACTTTGGGGGAAACATTTCGGTAGGGAAGCTTGATAAGAACTACTTTCCGGAAGTGGGCCCGCCGTTGGCGTCGTCGTATGATACCCGCCGCGTCGCTATTGGTAAGCCGGGCGGGCTTTTGGTTGTCGATCTCGTTGAGGACCAAACCAAACTGGTCGATATCCCAAACGCCGGGGAACCAGCCTATGTCACCTTTACGCGCGAATGGATTTATTGCGCACACGCAACACGCCTGTTTGAATTAAACGGTCCGCGCCAAGCCGTCAAAGGACGTGACCTTTCGGTGACGCGACTACGAATCGCCAACACAGACGAAAGACAGACCATCCATTTACCCAACGTGGAGTCCGACTTCGCTATGACGGGGAACACCAGGCAAGCATTTGTGGCCGGAGTGCAGAGAAAGGAAGAAGTCGCGTTCACGCTGGCGCCATCCCCGGACGAAAAAGAAATTTTTGTGTCAGCCAGCACATCAATCATGAAGATAGATACGGGTTCCTTTACGCTTCGGCCTTGGAACATAAAGGTCGATCTGCCGTGTCGCTTGATCACGGTGACGGAAGGTTGGGGCAATGCGTGGACCTTATACGCACTGGGCTCTCATTACACCGGTGATGGAACTACGGTGGACGATTACAAGACTCGTCTCTATAAGCTGCCCGTCCCTAAGGGTTAGGGAGAAGGCCATCTGTTAGCTTGCGTCTCGGTCCGTGCAGCTGAAGCACCTCACATCAGATCCAGTGAACCTCCGCCCAGTCGTCTCTTACTGAGCACGTCCATTTCTTTTTTGAACTCTGGTTGAGTGGTTGTAAAATCGAGCCAACACAAGATTCGGCGACGCTTATCTCACTGTGTGCCCCGCGAAGCTCGTCACGCGGTCTAACCAATCCCGGTGTCGCGTTAGGAAATGGTTCGCGGCACGTGGCAAAATCTCGACTACGAGGTGAATCATGAGCAATCTGTGGCAAGACTTACGATACGCAACGCGAGTGCTCGGCAAGAATCCGGGCGTGAGCGCGATCATGGTGTTCACGCTTGCGTTGGCGATCGGCGCAACGACGGCGATCTTCAGCGTGGTGTATGGAGTCTTGCTGCGCCCTTTGCCCTACGACGGCGCCGACCGCATCATGGCGATCTCTGAAGTGAACTCAAAAGGCAGACCCGCGCGACTCGCCGACCCGAACTTCAACGACTTCCGCGATCAGAACCACAGCTTCCAATCGATTGCGAAATACGCTTCCTTCACTGTTTCTGTCTCCGGAGCGTCGCAGCCAACGCGCAGCACAGTGGCGGCTGTCACGCCCGGGTTTTTGACAGTGTTCAGCGTAGCCCCGATCGCCGGCAGAGACTTCACCGCAAGCGATAACAGGAATGGAGCTGCGCCGGTCGCACTTGTTAGCTACGGTTATTGGTCGCAATACCTCGGATCACCGCAGGATCTTTCGCAATCCCATCTGAAAATTGACAACGCTGTGTACTCGGTGATTGGCGTGCTTCCATCGGGATTTCGATTTCCAAATGACGCGGAGGTGTGGGTTGCGGCCGACAGAGATGGCGAGAATTCAAGCCGCACAGCGCACAACTATTCCGGTGTCGGAAGATTAAGAGAGGGTGTAAGCGTCGAACAGGCACGCGAAGATATCAGCACGATCGCGCGAAGAATTTACGAATCATCGCCCGAGAAAACCGATTACTTGCTCCGGGATGGAACCGTAACCCCACTACAGGATTCCATCACCGGCAAAGTGCGATCACCGCTGCTGATTCTGCTTGGCGCGGTGGGATTCCTGTTGCTCGTGGCTTGCGCAAACGTAGCCAACTTGCTTCTTGCGCAAGCGTCGGTGCGCGAGCACGAACTTTCGATTCGCAGCGCTCTGGGCGCAACGCGCGGGAGGTTGGTGCAGCAGTTTTTGACAGAAGCATTTTTTCTCTCGCTGGTCGGGGGCGTTCTTGGAGTGCTCGCCGCTCAGTGGGGAGTTACTGGGCTGGTGTCGCTGGCGCCGGAAAACTTGCCTCGGCTCGATAGCGTTGCCGTCAGTGTACCGGTGCTGGTTTTTGCGTTGTTGCTCTCCACTCTTGTTGCTGCCGGGCTCGGCGCGTTTACGGCTGTCCGAGCTACGCGAGGCGATTTGCGAAGTGCCCTGGTCGAAAGCGGGCGAGGGCAGGCCGGATCCCAGCGTAGCCAGCGCGTCGGGCGAGTGCTTGTCGCGGCGCAGATCGCCATCACGTTAGTGCTGGTTATCGGCGCCGGCTTGCTGGGCCGAAGCTTAATGAAGGTGCTCGAAGTGAATCCGGGGTTCCGGGTGGACAAGATCATAGCGATGGACGTCTCGCTGCCGTGGTCTCCCGATCCGGGTGCGAAGTCGTCGCGGGGAGTTTTCTTTTCGAGCTTGATTGACCGTCTCAAACAAATCCCCGGTGTGCAAAACGTAGGAGCAGCAAGCGCGCTCCCGATGACCGGCGGCCTGCCGGACGGAATGTTTCTGCTGATGACCCAGAATGAGGTTCCCAAAACGATGGATGGCCTCGGGGCATTGTTCAAGCAGAAAGACCGGAGCGGCAACGCGGATTTTGGTGTTGCGACTGACGGATATTTCAAGGCATTGGGAATTCCTCTAATCCGCGGTCGAATGTTTGACGAGCGCGACGGCCCGAACGCGCCGCACGTAGCGGTGATCAGCGAATCGCTCGTGCAGGACCGCTGGCCGGACCGGGACCCGATCGGACAGACGATTCAATTTGGAAATATGGATGGCGACATGAGCCTGCTGACGATCGTAGGGATCGTGGGGGACACGCACCAATACGGTCTCGATGAACCGCCGCGACCAACGGTCTTTGTGAATCTGTTTCAACGTCCGCGCGCGGTTATGACCGTGACGATGCTGAGCGATGCCGACACCGGGTCAGTGAGCTCTGCGGCCCGGGGAATTCTGCAGGATCTCAATCCGGAGATTCCCGCCAGGTTCCGGACATTTCAGCAAGTTTACTCCGCGTCTCTGGGCTCGCGAAAATTCAACGTGATATTGATTGGGTTCTTTGGGATCACCGCGCTGTTGCTGGCGACCGTTGGACTGTTTGGATTGATGGCGTACTCTGTGACCCGGCGGACGCGCGAATTCGGCGTGCGCATTGCGCTTGGGGCGACACGAGGGGACGTGTTGCGGATGGTGCTGGGACAAGGAATATTCACGATCCTGATCGGCGTGGGGATAGGACTGGTGGGATCGTACGCGCTAACGCAGACACTGTCCTCGCTGCTTTTCGGAGTGACGGCAACAGATCCGATCACATTTGGCGGTGTAACGCTTTTGTTGATTGGAGTGGCGTTGTTGGCTTGTTACATACCGGCAAGGCGAGCGACAAAAGTGGATCCGATGATTGCGTTGCGGTACGAGTAACGCTGTTGCGCTCCTGCAACGCACGACGTTGGTGGAGCACGATTGTTAGGCTACAGACGCGTCGCCAGTGTTGCTCAGATCAAAGATAAGCGCGTGACCTCCAAGGAACTCACCGGTAAACGCCAAAGGGGCAAAGCACACCGTTCTGCAATTAAGACTTTCGGACGGCGGAAACGCGGGAAGCGGGCGAAATAGCCCGCTTCCTTTTTTTCGCCTTAATCCTCTTTTTCGTGATCGAGCTTCTGTTGCAGTTCTTTGTATGGAACACTCAAGAGCCCGTCCTTAACCTTGTTGAACTTATCAAATTCCTCTGTTGTCTTACGCTTCATTATTTGCCCCTTCGTTTTTTATGTTTAGCCGCCGAATCTGCCGACGCATTGATGCTTCAATCGCTATCGCGTCTTCCGCTTGCGAAACTAAATCAGCTTTCGTTGGAAGGAAAAATACACCTTTCTCGATACGATCAGACATTTTTACTAGCTCTTTATAACCATGTCGAGCATCCTTATCCTGCCTGTACCGTCGGCGCTCCGCTTCCTTGTAAAGCTCATACGCAACCAGATCAGCCGCTTGGAGCGGTACAAGGTCTCTCATGTCACTGAAGGCAAGAGAACGCATCCATTTGCCCAACTCCGAATGTTTCATATCTTCATAATATTTCGCGGCTCGGCGTTGGAATTCCGACTGTTCGGCAAAAACCATTGCCAATCCAACATCGGGCGGCCTCGAAACCGAACGTTCCAGTATCTCGCCAGCGGTCCCTAAGCAGTGGATAAAGGCCAGGTCGTAAGGATCGCGCAATCGGCTCCTATGCTCCGCACTGAGGGTTCGCCAATCTTCTAATGAAGAAATTGAACCA
>Ga0075418_10001439_pt1 | contig 26936 bp, 22 predicted proteins | sample SoiMetdeltSBSDD2_FD_81776 | JGI IMG/M metagenome (GOLD analysis project Ga0075418, IMG submission 81776) | Bulk soil microbial communities from a Populus tree surrounding site in Tennessee, USA - Soil MetaG P. deltoides SBSDD2 | ecosystem: Environmental > Terrestrial > Soil > Tree plantation...
CGTGGTCCGTGGTCCGTAGTCCGTGGTCCGTGGTTTGATCTGCTGAAAGGATCGGGCTCAATAGCCGGCAACCGACCCCTACGGACCACGGACTACGGACTACGGACTACGGCCCAAGGACTACTACGGACTTCCGCCCTCGAGGTATTTATGAAAACAATCTTCCTGTTGCTCGCGATTGTCGGCTGCTCAACTCCCGCATTGCAAGCGCCAACGGTTGCCGATCGGAATGCGCCGTCAAAGATTACGATTGCCAACCGCGAGGAGCCTGGAGAACGGGTTATCGTCTCAGGCCGGGTCTTCGCGCAAGACGGTGTAACCCCTTTGCAAGGAGCATCCGTGTACGTTTACCACACCGATGTCAAAGGATATTACTCGCTGGGAACCAATGATAATCGAAACCCGCGACTCCGAGGTTACATGCGAACCGATCCGCAAGGCCGCTATGAATTCAGCACGATAAGACCCGGCTCGTACCCGAACAGCCGAATACCGGCGCACATCCACTACGTCGTCACGGCGCCGGGTTTTGCCGAGAGAGTTTTCGAGATCGTTTTCGAAGGCGACCCGTTCCTCACAGACGATGTCCGCCGGGAGGCGGCCAACGAGTGGAGCGGGTTCTCACTCAAAACCCTCCAGAAAGATGACCAGGCTGTGTGGAGATGCACACAGGACGTAAAGGTCCGACGTTAGGTGGTCTGAAGTTTGGACAATTGCCGGGATCGATGCATTCCTAACTCCAGGCAATTCCACCTTTCGTCTGCCTTTTGGCAATGTGCTATTATTTGCCCGACAAATTGGTCATACCTTTAGCGAGACTCGATGAAAATCGTTGATGCGAAAGTCATTGTTTGCAGCCCGGGCCGCAATTTCGTAACGCTCAAACTCGTAACCGAAGACGGGGTCTATGGCTTGGGTGATGCCACGTTGAACGGCCGAGAGCTTGCGGTGGTCAGTTATCTAAACGACCACCTTATTCCGCTCCTGATCGGCCGAGATGCGCGGCGAATCGAAGACACCTGGCAATACCTATACAAAGGGGCTTATTGGAGGCGGGGGCCGGTCACCATGGCTGCTATCGGGGCGGTCGATACGGCGCTGTGGGACATCAAGGGTAAGACTCTCAATGTCCCGGTGTATCAGCTTCTAGGCGGCGCTTCACGAGAAGCGGTGCTGACTTATGGTCACGCAAACGGAAATGACATCGATGAAACCGTTACCGCGGTGTCTCGATACATCGATCTGGGGTACAAAGCTATTCGGGCCCAATGTGGCGTGCCGGGGCTGCCCGGCACTTATGGTGTCGGGCGCGGACAAATGTATTATGAGCCAGCCGAGATTGGCCTGCCTCCGGAAAATGTCTGGAGCAGTGAGCTCTATCTAAACTCGGTGCCCGAGCTGTTCAAACGTTTGCGTGCGGAATTCGGTCCCAATCCACACCTTCTTCACGATGTACATCATCGCCTGACACCGATTCAGGCGGCGCGATTGGGCAAGAGCCTCGAGCCCTACCACTTATTCTGGTTGGAAGATGCGGTGCCGGCCGAGATGCAGGAAGGCTTTCGCATTATCCGTCAGCACACGACCACGCCGTTAGCGGTCGGCGAAGTATTCAACACTATCTTCGACTGTCATCAGCTCATCAGAGAACAGCTCATAGACTACATACGAACGACGGTAGTGCACGCGGGAGGTATCAGCCATCTGCGCAAGATCGCCAGCCTCGCGGAGTTGTATCACGTGCTAACCGGCGCGCACGGAGCGACTGATCTGAGTCCGGTGTGCCTGGCTGCCGCGCTGCACTTCGATCTCAGCGTACACAACTTTGGCATTCAGGAGTATATGCGTCACTCGGAAGAAACTGATCGTGTGTTTCCTCACCAATACTCTTTCGAGGATGGGATGATGCATCCGGGCGAGTCGCCGGGGTTAGGAGTCGATATCAACGAGGAGCTCGCCGCGGAGTATCCATACCAGCGAGCGTATCTTCCGGTAAACCGCAAGCTCGACGGCACGATGCATAGCTGGTGATACCGATAGGTTAACGTGAACCTTGGCATTCTTGGAGCCGGCAACATAAGTCAGACGCACATGCGAGCTGCCCTCGAAATTGAGGGCGTGAAGATAGTCGCCGTTTGCGGCCAGAACTCCGAAAAGACTGCACGGTTGGCAAGCGCCTGCGGAGCCGTCGCATATCAAGACCAGGGCGCCTTCTTTAGTCATCGGCCGATGGATGCGGTTCTCATCGGCTCGCCTTCGGGATTGCACGCCAAACAAGGCATTGAGGCAGCGAAACGCGGCCTGCACGTGCTCGTTGAAAAACCTATCGATATAACGACGGAGAGCGCAGACGCTTTGATCGCTGCCTGTGAGCAAGCTCACCTGAAACTCGGTGTGTTCTTTCAGGACCGTACCGCCCCGGACATCCTCAGACTGAAAAAGGCAATCGAGGCCGGTGCGCTCGGTAAGCCGATTTTGATCTCGGCGTCGGTCAGATGGTACCGACCCCCGGAGTATTACGAGAGCTCGCGCTGGCGCGGAACATGGGAGCTTGATGGCGGCGGCGCTTTGATGAATCAGGGAATACACACCGTGGATCTGTTGCTGTGGCTGTTTGGACAAGTGTCGAGTGTTTGGGCAAGAGCAATCACCGCAATACATCCGATCGAAGTCGAGGACACCGTCGTGGCTTCGCTTCAATTCGCGAGCGGAGCAATCGGCAACCTCGAGGCTGCCACGTCGGCATATCCGGGTTTCTCAAGACGCATCGAGATGACCTGGTCGCAGGGAACCGTGATTATTGAAAATGACCGGATTCGATCGGCGAACTTGCGCACGCCAGTTGAAGGTCTTTGCGGCGGCCGGCCAGAGCCTGAAGACGAACGCGCGAGTTCACCGGTTGTGTCGGACACCCGGGGACATCGCGCAATAATTGAAGACTTTATTAACGCGATCGTTTCCGACGGTGTGCCGCTTTGCGACGGATATCAGGGACGGCGCAGCGTTCAGCTCGCTACTGCGATTTATGAATCATCGCGCACCGGACAGATGGTCCCCATTAATGATCTCAAAGTGTTTGCCTAGATCGTAATTTGTCTTAGGGTTTTTGCCCGACCAAGATTCTGAGGAGTCCCACAATGGTTAAACCTACTCGAAGCACTCTGCAGTCGGATCGGTACTTCGACCCCGATCCTCAACAACGCTCGATTGCTCGGACGTTGTATTCGGCGATCGCCGATCTGCCTTTGGTTTGTCCTCATGGTCACGTCGATCCACGCACATTTGCCGATTCGGAATTCGATCTGGGCACGCCGGCGGATCTCTTTTTGATACCGGATCATTACATTTTCAGGATGCTGTATTCCCAGGGAATCAGCCTTGAGCGAATGGGGATACCAACGCTCGACGGTTCGGAAGTGGAAACGGACCACCGTCGGATCTGGCAGGTTTTCGGCGAGAACTTTCATCTGTTTCGCGGTACGCCGACGGGTATGTGGCTTACTCAGGAGTTGCACTCGGTTTTTGGGGTTGATGAGAAGCTCAACAGCGAGTCGGCGCAATCGATCTATGACCATATAGACGAGCAGCTCAAGAAACCCGAGTTCCGGCCGCGCAGTTTATTCGAGCGGTTTAATATCGAGGTGCTGTCGACGACCGATGCGGCTACCGACTCGCTCGATCATCACCGGGCGATTCAAGAGTCGGGGTGGGCGGGCCGTGTAGTTCCGACGTTTCGCCCGGACGGAGTCGTCAACATAGACCGACCGGATTGGCGCGAGAACATCGACCTTCTCGCCGATGTGTGTGGTTTCGAAATAAGCAGCGTTAGCCGGCTTGTGCAGGCATTGGAGCAGCGGCGGTCGTGCTTTAAGGAGATGGGGGCGACGGCGACCGACCACGCCGCTCTGACACCGTACACGTCGGAGCTGTCGTTGTCGGAGGCCGATGAGATCCTTCGTAGAGGGCTGGACGGAACCGCGAACGCAGATGATGCTACTCGATTCACCGGACATCTGTTGATGGAAAACGCCAGAATGAGCATCGAGGATGGATTGGTGATGCAGCTTCACGTCGGGTCATATCGCAATCACAACCGCGTGATCTTCGAGCGCTTTGGCGCCGACAAAGGCGCCGACATACCGATTCCTCATGAATTCACGCGCAATTTAGCGCCGCTGCTGAACAAGTACGGGAATGATCCGCGCCTGACTCTGATTCTGTTTACGCTGGACGAGTCAACATACGCGCGAGAGCTTGCGCCGTTGGCCGGTCATTACCCGGCGGTGAGGCTAGGACCCCCGTGGTGGTTCAATGATAGCTTTAACGGAATGCGGCGTTATCGCGATCTGGTGATGGAGACGGCTGGGCTCCACAACACGGTTGGGTTCAACGACGACACACGGGCGTTTCCGTCGATTCCAGCGCGTCACGATTTGGCGCGTAGAGTGGATGCGGACTGGATTGCCGGCCTGGTTGTGCGTGGCATCGTCGATATGGCTGATGCTGAAGAAATGGCGCTGGACCTGGCTTATAGGCTTGTCAAACGCGCTTACAAGTTTGATTAGTGAGAACTATGTGAACCGGATCTTTATCCTTTCTCCCGCCAACTGCGCTGGAATACGAGCGCAGATGTTGATGAATGAACGCGCCGGCTTCGCTCTCGCTAGACAACTCCGAGAGCAAGGTGCGCCTCTTGGAGCGCTCTTTAGTTTCATGAGCGGTTTGTATTTCAGAGGCAAGCTGACGTATGCCGAAGCATTTGCAAAACCGCCATTGGATTTGCCTGGAACGCTGGTCATAACACCAGGCTTTGGGTTGCGATCGCCTGAAGAGATTCTCACGATCGAGACACTCAAACAAATCGCCGGCGTCGAGGTGGATGAGCGAAATCCATCCTATCGAGAGCCTCTCGAACGAGATGCGCGACGGATTGCGGAAGCTATCCCGACGCACTGTGAGACGGTGCTGCTGGGAAGCGTCGCCACTCCTAAGTATCTTGAAATTCTCGCCGGTGCGTTTTGCGAACGGCTGCGTTTTCCGGCGGACTTCGTCGGGCGCGGCGATATGAGCCGAGGGGGACTGATGCTGAGATGCGTCGAAAAAGGCGAGGAGCTGACTTATGTCGAGTTAAACGGGTCGGTTCGGCGGGGACCGCGGCCACCAAAGCTGCCGCGACTGAGATGACTTACATCGAGCTTGTATCAAGTTATCCAGGCTGCAAGTGTTTTCGGAACCATTCTGCTGCGTGTCTGGCTACCGTTTCGAGCGTGCCGGGCTCTTCGAACAAGTGGTTTGCCCCTCGCACAATTTTCATCTCCTTTTCACATCGAAGGTGAGCGTATGAGTCCTCGTTCAGCCTGAGTACGGCTTCGTCACGCTCTCCGACAATCAGAAGGCTCGGCGATTTGATCCTAAGCAATGCGGCGCCCGCGAAGTCCGGCCGTCCACCGCGTGAAACGATTGCCCCGATATCCTCAATGTCGGCGGCCGCCACGAACGCCGCGGCGGCGCCGGTGCTGGTACCGAAATAGCCAACGCGCAAATGACGCGTGTCTTCTTGCGTTCGAATCCATGCTGTCGTCTGCATCAGCCTGCGCGCCAACAGACTAATATCGAACCGAAAGTGACGAGTCGCTGCGTCCATCGCCTCCTCACCTTGCGTGAGCAGATCGAAGAGCAACGTTCCAACGCCGGCCTCGCGAATGATGCGCGCGACATACTGATTGCGCGGGCTATGTCGGCTGCTTCCACTGCCGTAGGCGAACAAGACGAGGCCTGTCGCGATCTCCGGAATGCTCAATTCTCCTTCGAGCAGCACCGACCCAGACGGTATCCACACAACGCGATTTTCCTGATTCAGCGCCTTGTACTCTCTCATCGGAATGCACCTCGTTGTTTGGAAATGGTTCACCCGAGATAGTGGAAATTGCTCAGGCGCCGTAACCAAGGTCCAAACCGGAAACCAAAAGACCCAAACGCAAGAGACATTCCAGCATCAACCTGGCGCGACCGGTCTAATCAAATGGTCAGGCGCCGGCAATCTCACCGTTGCTAAAGAATTCAAACCACGCTTCGCCAGTGTGCGCGAAGTCCCTTTGCGTCATATCCAAGCCAATACGCCAGAACCCCTCGAAGCGAATTGAAGCCGGCGATTGGTGTATGACTGTGATACGGGTGTGAGAATTCGATAACCGATAACCGATAAATTCTGAAAGGGAACGAGCGATTCTCAGGTATTTGGATTGGCCCGATTCTTGAATAGGCTAGATAAGTAGTTCGATGCACGCGCTTTCATGCACTGGATTGATACCAGTTAGAAGCGTGTTGGGCAGGAATGCCGGGCAATTCTTACCGAGTCTTGTTTAAGCATCAAGAGTCGGTCCGGCAACCCAGCTCGGCACGAGCTCTATGCAAGCCAGTGAAGACTCGAGGTTGAGATGGCGGATACAAGCGTCACGAAAGTCGATTCCAGGAACTCACCACAGGGTGAGATGGGTCAGAAGTATCTTGCTTCCGGGACAACCATATCAATGCGTCTCTGGGCAGACAAACAACCGGACGAGTTCAAGCCGGTAACGAGACGCGACTATGAAACCGTCGGATACGTAATCAAGGGCAAGGCGGAATTACGCATTGAGGGCCAGGTCGTCTTGCTTGAACCCGGTGATTCGTGGGTAGTTCCAAGAGGGTCCGCGCACGCTTACAAAATCCTGGAGCCGTTTACTGCAGTTGAGGCTACCAGTCCACCGGCATTCGTGCACGGTCGCGATGAAACGTGAAACGCATGTCCTGAACGATAAGGACCGTGAGTAGGTGAAGTTATTCCTACGCGCACACAGATAAGTAGAGACGCAGAACGTGAAGGCGGACACACAGGTCTAATGCGAGCGGCACTGGACGGACGAACCGAGGCTGTGCAAGCGCTGTTGAAAGCAGGAGCAAACGTCAATGCGGTAGATGCTGAAGGGCGAACCGCGTTGATGTTTGCTGCGGTCAATATGCATTGCGGCTGCGCGAACATCCTGCTCGCTCACGGCGCTGATGTGAACGCGAGAGCACACGATGGCGGTACGGCATTAATGCTAGCGGCATCGTCGGGAGAGATCGCTCTGGTTCGAGCGCTGCTCGCTAGAGGCGCAGACATATCCGGCAAATTCAAACAGACTGGTAAGACCGCAGCTATGCTTGCCAGAGAAAAGAATTTCACCGAAATCGCCGAACTGCTGGAATCAGCACCTGACAGAGGGAATGAGAAAAGGACGGATTTGAAACCAGCGAATTTCACTTCAATCAACGAGGCAAAACCATGAAGCAAAACAGCGCAGCACGAACTACACGACAGAACGAATCGGAACAGGATGCGCCGCTTCCTAACTACGATCTAACAGCCCCTGATAGCGAGGTTTTGGCTAAGGAGAATCTCGCGGAGGTTGGAGCGCAGCGAACCAAACAAGAGCTGGAACAGCACAATTCAACCGGCCCGGCCCTGACAGGAGGCGATTTGGATGCGGACTGGCAGGGCGCCGAGGCGGTCGGCGATGAGGCGGTTGGAGGGCACGCACCCACACCGGATCAAAACGTCGTCGATGAATTGGGACGGGCAGTTGGATTCGATACGGAAGACGGCGAAGAACTTCATACGTTCGAGGAACGTGTAGCGAAAAGGGATCACCATCGATGGGAACTCGACCGGCGATCCGCCGACAGCGAGCCTGTGGACTGAAACAGATGGCGATTAGCTGCGAGTTTCGCTACGTCGCGAAATTAGATCGTCCTGTCGTGTCGCTTTGGAGAGTACGATTATGTTAGCTAGCGAAAATCCGGCATACCAAAGTCAGGAGGTCCGAGACCGCGCAAGGAAGTTGCGCCGGTTGAACCGCCCCACGACTGTTTGGGGATGGGTCTTGTGGCTACTAATCGCGGTACTGTTCCTGTTGTTAATCAGTTACGTAATAGCGCAGTGGTGGTACCCGTCGGGGCCAACGGACGTGCCACCGGCCAATAGCAATACAATGAAGACCTGAATCCCGCGTAGCGTAGACTGTCCAGTCTGCGCCTCTGAGTCGGTCGTATTTGCCCAACGCAGACTGTCCAGTCTGCGCTACTTCTTTTTTAGCAACCGGAGCAGCGCCTTTTCAGCTTTATGAAGCTGGGCGCCACGATGATTTATCAGATCCTCGTGGCTTTCGAAGTATTGGGTGATCACCTCTCCGCGTTCAAACCTATTGATAATTGCGGGAGATACGTAGGCAGATCTGCAGACCGAAGGTGTGTTGCCCAGGAGTTCTGCTGTTTCTTTGATCGCCTTTGTGATTTTTCGCTTTCGCGACGTTGGGGGCTCGCTGGTCTCGGCGCCTATTCGGGCGAGCACGCAGGCACAGATCAAGGTTCCCGCCCAGGTTCGAAAAGCCTTTGAGCTAAAACGTTCACCCATTATTTCTCGGATGTACTCGTTGATGTTTCTTCTTTTGACATTTACAAAGCCGCCGTCGCCGTTTTGATAAATGAATACTTCAGGAGAGCGATGCTTGAGGAGCTCTCGAATGACTCGGGCTACCGGGCGATCCTTTAGCTCCCGGTGCTGAAAGATTTGCCGCTTCCCGGGAAAGTTGAATTCGACTACGTCACCTCGGACACGGATGTGTCTTGGTCGTAACGTCGCCAATCCGTAGCTTCCATTCTCACTGGCATAGACCTGGCTGCCGGGACGCAGGAAGCATGTCGATAGGATTCGCAGGATACATGCCATCACTCGCTCTCGTCCCAGATCTTTCTTTCTGAGATTCTTGCTAATGATCCGCCGCATTTGTGGGAGCGCCACTGAAAATCTCAACAGTCGCTCGAACTTCTTCTGCTCACGCTTTCGGACGTGTTGATCGTGATAAATGTATTGCCAGCGCCCGGCGGCGTCTTTGCCGATGGCTTGCAGCATGCCGCCGGCTGCGCGGTTGATTGCGACATCAGTCCAACCCGGGGGAATCGTCAAAGCCTCGATCCGTGTGAGGTCGTCTCGATTCACTTTTCTGCCGTCTGCATGGGCGTAGCGGAAGGGTTTCTTTTTCCCGAGTCGTCTGATCCCGGTATTTTGGAGTCGCTCTAAGTGAGTCATCAAAAGTAATCTCGGTCCGGCTCCCGCGTTGACGGAGGACTCACGCGGTGGGACTAACCGATCCCAGGAAAGCTTTGACGCTTTGCGTGTTGAGAACCTCCCGACGTCTGACGGCTCCGCGTCGTGCGATGCCAATCCCGAACTTCAAGTTGTACAGCTCGGAAATCGAATGAGCGTCGGTGGAAATCACGAATTTGATTCCGCGTTTCCGTGCCTCCTTTATCCACCGCGGTTCAAGATCCAATCTGTTTGGGTGCCCGCTGATCTCAATCGCGACCTCGGATTTAGCGACAACATCCAGGATTTCCTCGACTCGACATGCGATCGGTGGGCGCCGTTGAACCAGGCGGCCCATCGGGTGCCCCCAAACCTTGAAGAGCGGGTTCTTCATGGCGTTGATGACTCGCCGGGTCATCTCGTCTTCGTCAAGCTTGTAACGATTGTGAATGCTCGCGATAATCACGTCGAACTTTTCGAGAATGTTATCGGGGTAGTCGAGCTCGCCATCTCGCAGGATGTCAGATTCAGTCCCGCGCAGCAGCTTGATGGAGACTTTTTCCTGGACGCGGCTGATTTCTTCCCACTGCCGCTTCAAACTATCAACCGTAAGACCGCCGGCATAGGACGCAGTCGGCGAATGATCGGTGATGGTCATGTACTTCATCCCCATCGATTGAGCCGCCCGCGCCATCTCCTCGACTGAATTGCGGCCGTCTGAATACGTGGTGTGACAATGCACCATTCCCCGTATGTCTTCGATAAGGATCAAGTCATCAGGAATCTTCCCGGCCAACGCGTCTTCGATCTCGCGGTCGTCCTCGCGCAGCTCGGGCGGCACATATTGCATGTCAAGATGGCGGTAGATGTCGGCTTCGCTTTCGATTTTTAAAGCCTTTCGCTTGCCGATCGCCGTTAGCTTTGCAGGCGTGAGCTGCAGGCCTTTCGTTTTTGCGATCTCTCCGATCCGATTCAAGTGTGCGGTGGAGCCGGTTTCGTGATGAAGCAAATTCCAATACTCGTCCGCCGTCACTGCTGAGAAAATCACTCTCGCGCCTTCGTTCAGCTTCACCCTAGCAGTCGCTGTTTGCTCACTTTCGATTTCGATGATTGGTGGGAAAGCGAGAAAGTGTTTGACTGCAGCGTGCGGATTCTTAGAAACAGCGGCAGTGACTCGAATCGTCGAAACTGTTTCCTTCCAGCGGCGGATCGCGCCGGCCAGATCGCTATGGATCAAGCCGGAGCAAGTTTGCATATACTCGAGAATCTTCTCCCCGGTTCTCAATGCGTGGAGCAGAAGGATGCGATTGTCACGGCTCTCGTAACGGGCAATCTGTTCTCGAAGTTCTGTTTCAGTCTTTGCGCCGAACCCCGGCACGTCTCGGAGCTTGCCGGCTTCGAGAGCAGCCTTGAGATCTGTCAGGTTGCTGACGCCCAGCGCTCGATTGAGTGCCTGGATTTTCTTTACCGAGAGACCGGGAATTTGAGAAAGCGGCAGAACGCCTTGAGGTAATTCCTGACGCAACTGTTCCAGAAGCGATGACCGTCCGGTGGTGTAGAGGTCTTCGATAACTCCTGCGAGAGATTCTCCAATGCCTTTGATTTCGGTCAGCCGCTTATTCTCTACGAGCTCAGGAAAATTGCTGCCGGTCTCTGCAACCGCCTGGGCGGCTTTGGCGTAAGCGCGCCAACGATATTGATCTTTACCTTTGAGCCGCAGCAGCAAGCCGATCTCTTGAAGCGCAGTCGCGATTTCGAATTTGTTCATTTGAGCCATGTTTTCGTTAGTAACCCGTAGGCATTCTACACACGCGAAACCCTGAACACGAATTTGCTCGAGGGGACCGCCCTTTTTTTCAGAGCAGTCTTACAAGGAAACAACCAGAATCTATTCCTTTGTCAGCTATTCTCATTTCAGTTTTATTCCTAGCGGCTGCTCCTTATGCTTAACACGAGCAGAAACCGGCTTTGAGAACTGAACGGGCTGCGAGATTGGCCCTGAAATTGGTTATTCCCGGCAACTCTGTTTGACAAACCACTTGCTTAACCTATAGAGTTCGTCCCGAACCGAGCTTAGCTTACTCTCTTCTTCAGCTTCTCTGGAATCATCCAGTCCATCTGAATCCAACGGCTCACTAAAAGGAGCTAATAATGTTTACACGACTTGTGTCCATGAAACTGAAAGCGAATGTTGCCCCAGAATTCAACCGCGTAATCGAGAACGAGATTCTCCCACTGCTTCGCAAGCAGACGGGCTTCCGCGATGAGATCACGTTTGTCGCCCCGGAGCGTTCGGAAGCAGTAGCAATCAGCATCTGGGAGACGAAAGAGAATTGCGAGAATTACAATCGGACCGGGTATCCTGAAGTGCTGAAGATCGTGTCGAAGTTCGTCGAGGGAACTTCAAAGGTCGACACCTTTGAGCTTACCAGCTCGACTCTCCACAAGCTTGCAGCTAAGGCCTGAGGTAGGTAGTTCTCATAAACTCGAGAGGGCGGGCACGTCCGTCCTCTCCACAATCTTGCTCTCCCCGGCACAACGGAGATGCGTCCGGGTCCGACGTGACCCTGACGATCAATCGCTCGAAGAGCAGTCAATCGTTCACTTTGTTAGACCGACAGTTTCCGCCCGCAACCGTTCCCGCAAACCGCTCGGCCTGCTTCAAACTTATCAAAAAGGAAAATCAAAATGTCAGCAAAACTGTTTGTGGGTAATCTCTCATTCGATACTACCAGTGATGAGATTCGCGATCTGTTCAGCGAGGTGGGGCCAGTGGAATCGTGCCAGGTCATAACCGACCGAGACACGGGCAGGTCGAAGGGCTTCGGCTTCGTCGAGATGAACTCGAAGGCGGAGGCTAACACGGCCAAAGAAAAATTCAATGGGCAAGATTTGCATGGCCGCGCGCTCAAAGTCGACGAGGCAAAACCGAAGGATGACAATCGCAACAGCGGAGGCGGCGGCTACGGAGGCGAGCGACGCTACTAACTTTAGATCCTGATGGTTCGCTCTCGATAAGTTGGCTGAGCAGAGAACTCGTGTAGTTCTCTTCTCAGCCCCTGCGGGAGCATCCACATTTAGGTTAGAACCGCTTGCCAGGGAGTGATGAAATGCAAACTAAAAGAATCTTGTTGAAACTGAAAGCAGCTTCCGCTGGCGCATTCGAGCGTCCGGCGTCTCTGTTCAAGTTTGTGGCAGTGGCGCTGGTCGGTCCGTTCATTCTGTTAACTATAGGCGGGAGCCGATCCAGCAACCTGCCTTGGTACTTCTGGGCCACGATGCTGCTGATCCTGGTGGCGGTCATAAGCGTCGGCTTCTTGAGGTTCGCACGCGAATCCCACGAGGACATTTCCATCAGCCCAAACCGCGGCTGACTTCCAGGCTCTCGGTTCTGGACGTTGCTTATTCTGTGCAGCACGCAGCACCTGCTACGGTTTTAGCCTGATCAGATCTTCCTCAGACTATAGTCTCATCAGCCCTGCGATCTCTTAGAGAGCCATCAGGTCTCGGTGGTAGCAGTCATGACTCCACGAAATGCCGCGACAGCAGCACAGAACGGCTTGGCAAGGATCGGACAAGAAGAATCTACAATCGGGGAAGACCATCCCACGTCTTCTTCGTTTGTTTGTCTGGTCTGTCTGCAGATATCTAGTTGCACCTGTACATGAACCTGTAGATGAAAGAAAGGGCTACCATTTCGATAGCCCTAAATGCGAGAATCCAAAGTGAGCCGTGCAGGACTCGAACCTGCGACCCGCTGGTTAAAAGCCAGCTGCTCTACCACCTGAGCTAACGGCCCGTATCAATCTTCAAACAAGAGCAGCACCTTATCCGGTGCCCCCTAATCACAAAGGTCGATGTTAACCGCCGGATTTTCACCAGTCAACCCGGACGCTCTAAAACGAGCCGTAAGCCCCGCAGGATAACCGCGTGGCTGTGGCCACCTGATTTAACACCCTATTGACAAACAAAAGCGATTTCAATATAAGCTTGCCTCACAAAACCTGAGAGATGATTTTGAGGCGCACCTGATCGGAGGTTAGTTCCTTCAGGTGTCTCGATGTGCCAAGCAGCGTGAAGCTGCTTTCCTTTTTGCAGTTCGTTGAACACGTGTGCAATAGATGGCGCTAATCTCGATCAAGGACATCGCGCGGGCGGCTAAAGTCTCGCATTCGACTGTTTCGAGGGCCCTTCAGAACAGCCCTCTCGTCAGCCACGAGACCGCTAAGCGAATTCGAGAGATTGCCCTCGAGAAGGGCTATCGACCCAGTGCCGTCGCTCGGAGCCTGGTCACTAAAAGGACGAAGACGATCGGCGTGGTCGTCACCCGAATCGCCGATCCGTTTATCGCCGAGGTCGTAAACGGAATCGAAGAAGTCGCAAACGATCACGGCTATTCGGTTTTTTTGGCTAATTCAAACGCCAACCCCGAACGCGAGGTGAAGGTCGTGCACTCGTTTCACGAACGACGAGTAGATGGAATCCTGGTTACCGCGTCCCGCGTAGGTGCTCTGTATATGCCGCTGCTTACTGAGATGAGAGTCCCGACGGTGTTGATCAACAATCAGCACCCGGGTGAGTTTGCTCACTCAGTCATGATCGACAACCCCGCCGCCAGCCTCAAAGCGACACAACATCTAATCCAACTCGGACACCGGCGAGTTGGTTACATCGGCGATCAGTCCGGCTTTCAATCGGACACCGAACGCTTTGCCGGCTATCGCCGCGCGCTTGAACTCGCTGATGTTCCCTTTCTGCCTGAATTGACGGCTCACGGTGATGGAAAGGCCGAAGGCGGAATGCACGCTATGGAAAGGCTGCTGTCGCTGGCTCAACCACCAACTGCCGTCTTTTGCTACAACGATATGTCGGCATTGGGTGCGTTGCGGACGATCCGTGCGAGAGGTTTGCGAGTACCCGAGGACATCTCAATCGTCGGGTTCGACGATTTGTTTATCGCTTCCTATACAAATCCGGCGCTCACGACGATCAGCCAGCCGATGCGTCAGATGGGAAGCGCGGCGATGCAGATCCTGCTCAAACTCTTTAACGGCGCGAACTCGAAGACCAACATAAAAGTCGAGGGGCAATTGATCGTGCGCGAGTCCACCGCTGCTCCCAGATCAGTCATTGGTTGAGGCGATAGATGCTGAAAGCGAACGGCGAGTTAATCATCCGACCCACAGCGAGTGACGGTTCACCGGCCACGTCAATGCTGGTCACCAAAGAACAGTCCGGCTTTGAATACCTGACGTTTCGCGAACAAAGGCTTGGCAAGGACGAAAGCTTTGCCGGCGAGACCGGGGACAACGAACTGGGACTGGTGGTATTGGGCGGGCGCTGTTCGGTCGAATCGTCCGCCGGTTCGTGGTTAAACTTTGGAGACCGTGCACACGTGTTCAACGGCCTGCCCTTTGCGCTTTATTTGCCGATCGGGACTTCATTTAACGTGAGCGCGGTGACGGACTGCGATCTGGCTCTTTGTTTTTGCCGGGCTGAGCAGAAGTATCCTGCGGCTTTGATCACCCCCGATCAGGTAGAAGTTGAGATTCGAGGCGGCGGAAACGCAACACGCCAAATCAATCATATCCTTAGGCCGGAGTTTCCCGCTCATCGATTGTTGATAGTCGAGGTATACACTCCGAGCGGCAACTGGTCGAGTTATCCGCCGCATAAGCATGATGTTCACAACCCGCCGGTTGAAGTGGATCTCGAAGAGATCTACTACTACAAAGTAAACCATCCTGACGGTTATGCGATTCAGAAGGTCTACACGCCCGACCGGCGGATCGACTCGACGTTGACTGTGCGTGATGGCGAACTGGTGCTGATACCTGAGGGATATCACCCGGTGGTTGCCGCTCACGGCTATGACGTTTATTACTTGAATGCGCTGGCCGGCAGCGCGCGTTCGATGGCTGCCTCAGATGATCCGGCTTACGCGTGGGTTCGTGAAACCTGGAAGGAGAAGGATCCGCGTGTGCCCGTGGTCAGGTGAGCGTCATTTAGTTTACCGAGTATTAACTAAGAGTTTAGAAAACGGTGTGACCGATGGATGTACCATAGACTGTCCAGTCTGTGATCATTCAACTGTACGGCAGTAGCGAGTTGAACGGCCGCAGACTAGACAGTCTATGGTACATCCCAGAGCTGAGTGACAATGACCGAGCGAGCTTACGACATTTTGACGATGGGTCGCAGCTCGATTGATCTGTACGCGAACGATATTGGTGCGCCGTTTCCGGAGATCAAGAGCTTTGCCGCATACGTTGGAGGTTGCCCGACGAACATCGGGGTTGGTACTCGCCGGCTGGGACTCCGCTCGGTGCTGCTGACTGCCGTAGGCGAGGACCCGGTCGGAGATTTCATTCTTAATTTCCTCGAGCGAGAAGGAGTAGTGACGAGCTTTATTCCGCGCAAACCCGGCCGCCGAACCAGCGCGGTGATCCTGGGGATTGAGCCTCCCGACAAGTTCCCGCTGGTCTTTTATCGCGACAACTGTGCTGATATTGAACTTACAATTGAGGACGCGCACAGAGCCCCAATCGCTCAGAGCCGAACACTGTTGATTTCGGGGACGGGCCTTAGCCGCGAGCCCTCACGAAGCGCGACACTGTTTGCCGCCGAGCAAGCCCGAGCGAATGGGACTACTGTTTTTCTTGACCTGGATTTTCGGCCCGATCAGTGGCACGACGCGCGGGCTTATGGGGTTACGATTCGCGCGGCAATGCGTTTTGCGAATGTGGTGATTGGCACCGCTGACGAAGTAAAGGCAGGCGCGTTGAAGGATGAGTCGAGCGTGTCGGTTGAGCACTCGCAGGTCTCCGGGGCTCGAGTTGGGGGCGATTTAATGAAGGCTGTTGAAGCGGTGCTTTCGGCGGGCCCGGACGCGCTGGCGATGAAGCGCGGCGGTGAGGCGACTACGGTATATTTGCGAGGCGGCGAGGTGATTGAAGCCGCGCCGTTTCACGTCGAGGTTTGTAACGTTCTTGGTGCGGGCGACGCGTTTGCGAGCGGGCTGATCTATGGTCACTTGAAAGGCTGGGACTGGCATCGCGCAGCGAGGATGGGTAATGCGTGCGGCGCGATCGTTGTGACGCGTCATGGCTGCGCTAATTTCATGCCTTTCGAGCAGGAAGCGTTGGCGTTCATAGAGCAACACGGAGGGTTTTGAGTGCACGAGTTTCGAGACAGCCTTCTAACAAATGCGTTGAACCAGCTGACCGAGATTCGGGTTCAGGACCCGGACTGCGCATTGCGCGTGGCGAAGACGCGCGAGCGTCGCGTCCCTCTGACTAGAGACGGCAAGCTCAACATTCTGGCGGCCGATCACCCTGCTCGCCGGGTGACAGCGGTTGGCGGGAACGCGCTCGGGATGGCGGATCGCCACGACTACCTCTCTCGAATAGTTCGGGTTTTGATGAGCAGTGCGGTAGATGGCGTGATGGCTACGATGGATATCATCGAGGACCTCCTGATCCTCCATGACTTGTTAGGTAGGGACGGGTTTCTTGCGGATAAGCTTCTGATCGCCAGCCTGAATCGAGGCGGGCTTGCGGGCAGTAGCTGGGAGATGAACGATCCGATGACCGGCGCATCTCCCGAGACTTGCGCGGCCTGGGAACTCGATGGCGCAAAGATCCTGATGCGTTTGTGCGATGACGAACCCGATTCGCTGAAAACAATGGTCGCAACTGCCGCGGCGATTAACAAAACCAACGCGCTTCACATCCCGATGTTTCTCGAGCCTTTGCCCGTCGCAAAAACCGAGAAGGGATACAAAGTAACCAAGACCGCTGAGGCGCTGGCAAAGATCGTTGGAGTAGCGTCGGCGCTCGGCGACAGCAGCCGCTATTTGTGGCTGAAGCTACCCTATTGCGAAAACTACGAGGTCGTTGCGCGCGCGACGACTCTGCCGATTCTGCTGCTGGGCGGCGAGTCCGCGGGTGATCCGTCGGCGTTTTTGCGAGAGGTTTCGGCGGGTATGGCCGCCGGTGCAAACGTTCGCGGCGCGCTTGTAGGACGCAATGTGCTTTACCCGGGAGAGGACGATCCGCGTGAAGTAGCCGAAGCAGTCGGGGGAATCATTCGACACGGCTGGACAGTCGAACAGGCATTGGACCGGAGGCGTGGGTGAAGAAGCGACGACTGACAACGGCCCAGGCGTTGGTGAGCTTTCTCGCAAAACAGTTTGTTGAGCGAGACGGACGCGAGACCGCTTTCTTCGCAGGTGTCTGGGGGATCTTTGGTCATGGAAACGTCGCCGGAGTCGGGCAGGCACTCCATCAGGATCCGACGCTTCGTTATTACCTCTCGCGAAACGAGCAAGCGATGGTGCACACCGCGACTGCCTTCGCAAAAATGAGCAACCGGCTTCGCGCGTTTGCCTGCACGTCATCAATCGGACCGGGCGCAACGAATATGATCACTGGAGCGGCCACGGCGACGATCAATCGACTTCCGGTTCTTCTTCTTCCCGGCGATATCTTTGCTCGGCGCAACGTGGCCCCGGTGCTTCAACAACTCGAATCCGAACATTCGCAAGACGTCTCGGTGAACGACGCTTTCAAGCCGGTTTCGCGTTATTGGGATCGAATAAATCGGCCCGATCAACTTCCATTCGCATTGATGGAAGCAATGCGGGTTTTGAGTTCTCCGGCGGAAACCGGTGCTGTGACGTTGGCCCTTCCACAGGATGTGCAAGCCGAACCCTGGGATTACCCCGAGGAACTCTTTGAGAAGCGGGTCTGGCACGTCGCGCGTCCGCCGGCAGATCGCGCGGCGCTTGCAAGAGCGACGCAAGCCATCCGCTCTGCGACGAGTCCGCTGATCATTGCGGGCGGCGGGGTGATCTATAGCGAAGCCTCCCTGGCGTTGTCACACTTGGTGGAGCGAACGGGTATTCCGGTCGGAGAGACGCAAGCCGGAAAAGGAGCGTTGCCATTCGATCATCCTCAAAACCTGGGCGCGATTGGTGTCACCGGCACTCCCGGCGCGAACACGATCGCCCGAGATGCGGATCTGGTAATTGCTATCGGCACCCGACTGAGCGACTTTACCACCGCTTCCAAGACCGCGTTTCAGAACCCGGGTGTGCGGTTCATAAACATCAACGTGGCATCGATTGATGCGCACAAACAAGCGGCGCTTCCGCTGGTTGCCGATGCCCTGTCCGCGATCGAGCATTTGACCCTGGCAACTGAAGGTCATCACGTGAGCGATGGTTACGCCAGTCGGATCTCCAGATTGAAACAGGAATGGGAAGCTGAGGCCGAACGCTTGTTTTCTTTACGACACGGCCCTCCGATCAGTCAGAGCGAGGTTATCGGGGCTGTAAACCGAGCATCCCGTCCACAGGACGTGGTCGTGTGCGCGGCTGGAAGCTTGCCCGGCGATCTGCACAAGCTTTGGCGGACTCGCGATCCGAAGGGCTATCACGCGGAGTACGGCTATTCCTGCATGGGATACGAAATCGCCGGCGGGCTCGGCGTGAAGATGGCGGATCCATCGCGAGAAGTGTACGTGATGGTTGGTGACGGTTCTTACTTGATGATGTCCTCGGAGATTGTGACTTCGATTCAAGAGGGCTACAAACTGAACATCATCGTGCTGGACAATCATGGATTTTCCAGCATTGGAGGTCTGTCGCGATCGGTAGGTTCCGACGGGTTCGGCACGGATTACCGTTATCGCAATTCGGAGACCGGCAAACTGGACGGGCATCCGTTGCCCGTCGATTTTGCGGCGAACGCCGAAAGCCTCGGAGCACACGCAATTCGCGTCGTGAGTCACAGTGATCTGGAGCGCGCGCTTGAGGCGGCCTCCCGCAACGATCGGACTACCGTTATAGTCGTCGAAGTCGACAAGGAGATGCGGGTGCCCGGCTACGAGTCTCGCTGGGATGTGCCGGTCGCAGAAGTCTCGGAAGTCGAGGCGGTTCGCTCTGCTAGAGAAGAATTCGAAACTACCTTAGAACAAGAGCGATATTTTTTCCGAAGCGAAGAATAGTCGGACTAAAGGGTGGCGATGTAAGGAGTACATAATGTCAACAAACGGACAATTGCAAAACTACATAAACGGCGAGTGGCGGCGCTCAGAGGCCAGCGAGTATATGCAAGTGATCAACCCGGCGACTACCGAGCCGCTCGCACAAGTGCCGCTTGGGGGAGCCGATGACGTCGGCGCGGCGGTTGACGCGGCGTCCGCCGCGTTTGCCGCGTGGCGCACCACGCCGCCCGAGGACCGCATTCAGTTTCTCTTCAAACTAAAGCACTCGCTCGAAGAGCATTTCGAAGAGATCGGCCGGTTGATCACCATGGAGAACGGAAAAACCCTGACCGAAGCGAAAGCGGAGGTGCGGCGAGCCATAGAAAATGTCGAAGTGGCGTGTGGGATCCCGACGCTGATGCAAGGCTGCAATCTTGAAGATGTCGCGCGCGGAATTGACGAGATGATGATCAGGCAGCCGCTCGGCGTGGTGGCGGCCATTTGCCCCTTCAATTTTCCGGTTATGGTTCCGTTCTGGTTTCTTCCGTATGCGATCGCCTGCGGAAACACATTTGTCTTGAAGCCATCCGAACGTGTCCCGGTTTCGATGCAGCGCCTCTTTGAGCTATGCGATGAGCTTGGTTTGCCGCCCGGAGTTCTCAATATGGTCAACGGCGGAAAAGACGCAGTCGACGCTTTGCTGGATCACCCGGGTGTTCGCGCAATCAGCTTTGTCGGTTCAACTCCGATTGCCAGATATGTCTATTCGCGCGGATCGGCCAGCGGTAAGCGAGTCCAGGCGCAAGGCGGAGCCAAGAATCACGTCGTCGTTTTGCCGGATGCCGACATGGATATGACCGCTCAGATAATCAACGACAGCGCATTCGGTTGCGCAGGGCAGCGGTGTCTGGCTGTGTCAACCGCGATAACCGTAGGGCAGGCGCGGCAGACTTTCACCGAAGCCATAACCGATCTGGCGAGTTCAATCAACACAAACTACGGCCTCGAGGAAGGCGCACAAATGGGCCCGGTCATTACGCGTGAGAGCAAAGCACGCATTGAGGGTCTAATCTCAAAGGGCGCCGGGGAAGGCGCGACGGTAGTGCTTGACGGCCGGAGCGCGAAGATCTCGAAATACGAAAACGGCAATTTCGTAAAGCCGACCATTCTCGACAACGTAGTGCCGGGCGGCGAGATTTCCAACACGGAGATTTTCGGGCCGGTGCTCAGCGTCACCCACGTTCAGAATATTGAAGAAGCGATTCAACTGATAGCCCAGAGCCCCTATGGAAACGCTGCATCCATTTTCACCACAAGTGGGGCCGCGGCTCGCAAGTTTCGTTATGAAGCCTCGGCGGGCAATATCGGAATCAATATCGGAGTGGCGGCTCCGATGGCTTACTTTCCTTTTAGCGGCTGGAAGGACAGCTTTTTCGGTGTCGAGCACGCGCAGGGGCGCGACGGAGTTGAGTTTTACACCGAAAAGAAAGTCGTCATCGAGCGCTGGCCGAAGGATTGGTCACGCAAGTTTTAATCAGGTTGTTTCACCGGGTGCCACCCGCGATGTGCCGCGCGGTCGGCAGCCGAATTAACTGACCCTTTAACGTTGGGCATGTAGAATGCGCGCTCAGCCTCGCCGCAACGTGAGGTTGAATGTACGTTCAGGCGAACCCAAAGGAGGAAGGATATGTCCAGGCCATTCTCGCGTTGCATCAGCTGGTTTCTGAGTATCGTGTTGTTGTTCGCTTGTCCGTTGGCTGCGCGCGCGCAGCAGGACACGGCAACGCTAACCGGAGAAGTCAAGGATGCCACGGGCGCGGTTGTGTCCCAGGCGGTTGTTACGATTACTAATATCGCGACGAACATCAGCGTCAAGACCGAGACCAACGAATCGGGCTCCTACACCGTACCCAGCCTTCGACCTGGTGACTATACGGTGACGGTGGAGAAGAGCGGGTTCAACAAGACCTTGCGCAGCGGCGTTACGCTGCAGGTGAATCAATTCACCCGAATAGATGTTACGTTGCAGACCGGACAGGTCAGCGAAGTCGTGGAAGTGACCGGAGGCGCGCCCCTCCTCGAGACCGAAACGTCCTCACGCGGTTCGGTTATCGACCGGCGAAAGATCGTCGATCTGCCGTTAAATGGTCGCGACTACAACCAGCTCGCATTGCTGTCGCCTGGCGTCTTACCCGGCACTCCGCGACTTGCAAGCGTGAATTTTAAGGGCGTGCTCAACGTCAACGGCAATCGCACTTTCAACAACGTCTTTTTGCTGGACGGCGTTGACAATATTTCGTACTCCAATTCATTCCGCGGCGAAAACGTGCAGACCGTGCAACCTTCGATCGAGGCGCTCCAGGAATTCAAGATCCAGACCAACGCGTATTCCGCCGAGTTTGGGCGCAGTTCCGGCGCGGTGGTAAACGCTACAATCAAGTCTGGTTCAAACGCCCTCCACGGTGCACTGTTTGAGTTCCTGCGCAACGATGCGCTTGACGCGACCAATTTCTTCTCTAATGCTCTCGGCGCGCCTAAGCCAGTGCGTAAACGCAACCAATTCGGCGCGGCGGTCGGCGGCCCCTTTGTAAAGAATAAGACGTTCTGGTTTGCAGACTACGAAGGGCTCCGCGAAGATGAAGGCGTTCCCCGCGTTCGCCTTGTTCCGACCGCGGCTGAAAAGGCCGGTTTGTTCAGCACTGCAGTCAATAACCCCTTCGCCGCAGGCCGGCCCGAGTTCAGCAAGAACGCCGCCGGCCAGTGGGTGATTCCGTCGAGTCAGTGGGATCCTGTCGGAGCTGCAATCGTCAAGCTGATTCCGGATCCGAACGTTCCAGGCACGACGATATTCGCTTCCACTCCGGTTACCGTAATTCGTCAGGATCAATTTGACGTGCGCGTGGATCACTCCTTTTCGAATAATGTCCTGTTCTTCGGGCGCTATAGCTTCGTGGATACCAACACGTTCCGCCCGGCGCCGCTCGAAGGGTTAGCTGAAGGCTCGTTCAACGACGCATTCGGCTCGAACATGAATCGTTCGCAGGGTCTTGCGTTCGGATTAACGTGGACATTCTCGCCTTCACTGATCGGTGATTTCCGTTTCGGGTTTACGCGCGGGAACTACTTCACCAATCCGCCGAACTTTGGGATCAACGGCGCGGAGGCGGTCGGGTTGAAGAACGTTCCGAACGATCCGGCGATTGTTGGCGGAGTACCCAAGGTGAACATAAGCGGGTTCGACGCGGTGGGTCGCCACACTTCGACACCGCAGTTCCAAACGCCTCGGGCGTACAATCCACGCGCGACGATCAGCATGAATCGCTCGCAGCACTTCATCAAGTTTGGGACCGAGTTCCTGCATGTTCAGACCAAGATCAACGACCTGAATGCCACGATCGGCAGAATGAACTTTGAGGGTCGATTCACAAACCGCGCGGTCGGCGATCTGCTGCTGGGGCTGCCCTCGCAGCTCGCGCTGACAAGCTTCACGGTGATGGATCAGGGTCAGGATATGCAGTTCTACTTCATCCAGGATGATTTTAAGGTCAAACCGAACCTGACCTTGAATCTCGGGCTGCGTTATGAGTATTCGACACCGCCTCGCGAGAAGAACAACCAGTTCGCCAATTTCGATCCGGCGACCGGGAAGATGTTCTTCGCCACAGACGGAGACATCTTCGAGCGCGCATTGATCCATCCGGACCGTAACAACTTTGCGCCCCGTTTCGGCTTCGCCTATACGCCAGCCTCACGTCTGGTAATCCGCGGCGCATACGGCGTGTTTTACTCGCACACAGTCAGGCAAGGACGCGAAGGGCTGCTCGGATTCAACCCGCCGTTCCTCGTAGACAATCTGTTACAGACAAGCGTAACCGGGGCGGCGGCAGTGGCTTCGGCGGCTCCCTTTAGGCTGGTAAACGGTTATCCGAACGGGCTGCTGGATCCGAATTCTCTGTCTCCGACTATCGGACGGCGCGCGCAGGATCCAAATCAGCGGTCGCCTTACATCCAGCAGTACAACTTCGGCATTCAGTATGAGTTCAAGAACGACATGCTGTTTGAGATAGCTTATGTCGGGAACAAAGGAACGAAGTTGAACGGGTTCCGCAACATCAACCAGCGCGCGGTGATCACCAACCCGAACGGTTCGCAGGCGGCGGGCGCACGTCCGTACCCTGCCCTAGGAGACATACAATGGATGGAGAACCGCGTGCTGTCCAGCTACAACTCGTTGCAGGCTAGGTTCGAGAAGCGTTTCTCGCACGGGCTGTCCGCGCTCTTGAGCTACACCTGGGGCAAAGCCCTGACCGAATCGCCCGATCACATTTCGACAAGCGGAGGCGGGGCAGGGATTGACACTGGAACTTTCCGCGAACCGCAGGATGGCCGGAACGTCAAGGCCGATCGCGGGTTGGCGGAGTTCGATGTCAAGCACCGCTTTGTTGCCAGCTACATCTGGGAGCTGCCTTTTGGTCGTGGGCATAAGTGGGGCGATGGTTGGAACAAGGGGGTAGACATGATTCTCGGCGGCTGGCAGGTAACCGGAATCCACGCGCTTCAGACCGGGTTGGGTTTGACGGTTACGTTAGGCGGCAGCAGCGTGCTTAACCTGGGCGGCGAGCGACGAGCTCGTCCAAACCTGATCGGGAATCCGGTGTTACCAGAATCACAGCGCACGTTGCAGAAGTGGTTCAACACCGATGCCTTCCAACCGGCGTTCAGCCCCTCACCCCAGGCGTTTGGCAATGCGGGCGTAGGGATCATGCGCGGTCCCGGCTACGCGAACTTCGATTTCACGCTTGCGAAGAACTTCCGGGCAACCGAGCGGGTTCGCATTCAATTCCGCACCGAGTTCTTCAATGCCTTTAATCGGGCTAACTTCGGGCCGCCGAATATCGCCCGCGAGAGCTCCGGATTCGGACAAATTCTCAATGCGAGTAATGCCCGAATCATTCAGTTTGGAATTAAGGCTTACTTCTAAACTGACGCGGTCTTTCTAACGGGTCGGTGGAGGGCTTGCTACACCTTTCGGCGTGCTAGCTGTCAGTCGTTGCCTTCCACCGACACGGAAAGACTGTGTGAAAACTTCAGTAACATCCCCAACTTCAGTTTGGGGGTATTTATCGTCGACAAACTGGGTTGGTGGTAAACGCGTAGCGGCGTCCTATCGGTAGCTGGCGTGGTTTGGCGGGTACCCTGGGCCGCGGAGCGGTTACCTATTTGGCTTAAATCGATTTTGACCCACGCAGGTAACCGCTACGCGGCCCAGGGTACGCGCTAACCACGCCAGCTACGGATAGGACACCGCAACGCGGTTATACATAGGCCGCCTAAAGAGCTCTGGTCGATCGGCCGGCATCGCTAAAAAACAATGACCATCAACTTATCATCTCGATTCGTGGAGCCGCGAGTTTGGCTCAAATGGTTGCTTCTTGCCGCTCTGATCGGCGGAGCTATCCATCGACCCGTTGCGGCACGCGATGCTTCACCCTTTGAGCCGCAGCGAGTCGAAGAGACCGCGGAGTTTCATCACCAGCTGGGTGTGGCCTACCATCTGCGTCGCTGTCTTGACGATGCGAGTCGCGAATATGCCCGCACGCTTGAGCTGGACGCGCCGCGAGAACTGACCGAGGACGACTGGCGGCTGGTGCGGCGATTTGCGCCCCGGGTTTACGTCACCACGTCGGAATTCTTCACCCTCAAAGATTTTGCGGTCATCCTCCATCCGACGGAGCGGCTAATCGCCTATCACTTTTTCTGGGAGGATAACATCGATTTTCCGGAGGACAACGATCCCTGCGATCACGAAGTAATGTGGGTCCGCTTCTCGATCGACAAGATGGCTATCGAGAAGATCTGGACCTACTTTCACGGCCGGCTGCTGGACGGGGGAGAAGCAGCCTTGAGTGAGGCGCGGAACAACCGAATGCGCCCGCGGGTTAACGTTCAATGGGGAAAACACGGATCGATGCCGGTAGGTTGGGAAGAACTAAAAATCGTCGGCGATCGCGGTGATGCCGAGAGCAAGTATTACCCGAACGATCGGCCGATCTCGTTGAAGATGTACAACGAAGGCACGTTTCGAAAGCTGCACGATGAGGGCCGGCGGTTACCAAATCATCCGCTTGGCGTGCGAGCGGGGTGGCCCGGAAAATTCACCGGAACGTGGAATGATTTTATAAGCTTCTCTCGACCCATCGAGCCGCTCGACTGGCTTGATAAGCACAAACTTGCCGCGGCGTCGCGTTGGAATAGCGCTACCATAAATCAGAATTTCCTACGCTACAATTTCCGTCCCAAGACCGAGTGGCCGATCGAACTTCCTAAATCACAGTCCTCAACTGTGAAATCCGAGCTCTCGATCGGAGCGAATTCCCTCAATGAGTTTCGGCTTCCGCCCAAGACGGCGTTTGACAAGTCCATGCCGCGGTACCCGAATCTCTGGTTCTACATCGATGCGTCATTGGCGCAATCTTATGAGCAGGCAGTCAAGCTTGTGACCGAGCACCTTCGACAGGCGATGCGCATGCGCGAGTACTACGGGCCGTTTGACAACCCCGAAGGATGCGACTTCGAAGTGCGCCTCGAGCATCTGCAGCCATGGGAGTTGCGCGAGCACCGAGCCCTGCAACATTCGCACGCGTTTCATATGCGGTATTACTACACATCGCTTGCACGTCAGAAACTTGATCGCGTTAAGCTTGACGCGCCGGGAGGCGGCCGCGAGTTCTTCCGGTTCGCGGCAAGCGTTCACTACGAAGTCGAACACACCAATCCAAATCACGCCGACGTCGAGATCTGCCCGATCTGCGGGCGCACCGGAGACTATCGTGACTTGAAAGGCAATCTGGTCGAGCTGGTGCACGACCCGCTCGGGCTTGAACTGGTCATGACCGGGAAGATTCGCGGTGAAACGGTGCGCTTCGAAGAGTGGGATCAGCGAGAGGTAGGCAGCATCGGATCGCTCAAATCAACATTTGCGATACAGGATTTTATCTTTCCCGCTCAGATCGGAGACCGAAACACTTTGCGCATTGGTGTGGTGGTGATCTCGGCGAAACCGGCAAGCGGGCGGTGAAATGAAACTCTCGCTTTGCCTGGAAATGCTGTTCACCGATCGCCCTTTTATCGAGCGCATGGCGCTTGCCGCGCAGCTGGGTTATCGCGCGATCGAGTTTTGGGACTGGCGAGATAAAGACCTGCCGGCGTTGGCTGATGCGGCGCAGGAGTTCGACCTCACGATAGCGGCGATGAGCGGGAATCGCCGCTATGCTCTGATCGACCCCGTTGGACGAGCGGGTCTGGTCGAAGAGATGGAGCAGGTCTTTGATGCTGCTGAGCGGTTGAATTGCCGAAACATAATGATGCTCAGCGACGTGCTTCAGAACGATGGCAGCGCATCGCCGACTGCTGCCCATACTTCGATGGAAGAAAAATTCGAAGCAATGGAGGAAGCGATGAGGATCCTCGCCGATCATCCGGCCGCCCAGAGCCTCACGCTGCTTTTGGAACCGTTGAACACCGCGCTCGATCATCGCGGGTGTTTTCTCGATCACTCCGAGCCCGGGGTTGCCCTTGTCAAACGCGTCGATAGCGAACGGGTAAAGCTGCTCTACGACATTTATCACATGAGCATGATGGATGAAGACGTGGTGACGGAAATCGAGAGAAACCTTGAATGGATCGGTTACTTTCACGTGGCCGACATGCCCGGAAGGCATCAGCCGGGCACGGGAAAGATTGACTATCAAGCGGTGAACGCGTTGCTGCGGCGATCGCAATATGACGGGTTTGTCGGCATGGAGTTTTCGGCTTTGGGCCCTGACAAGCCGGCCGCAAGGGC
>Ga0075418_10001440_pt1 | contig 26927 bp, 26 predicted proteins | sample SoiMetdeltSBSDD2_FD_81776 | JGI IMG/M metagenome (GOLD analysis project Ga0075418, IMG submission 81776) | Bulk soil microbial communities from a Populus tree surrounding site in Tennessee, USA - Soil MetaG P. deltoides SBSDD2 | ecosystem: Environmental > Terrestrial > Soil > Tree plantation...
TGACCGAGGCGGCGCGCGAACTGGGCCCCTCGGTCGTCGCCGAACGCGCCAACGTGCGCGACTATTCGGACGTCGAGCGTGCGTTCAACGCTGCGGCCACACGATTCGGCGGGATCGACATTCTTGTGAACAACGCCGGCGTGGGGGTATTCACGTCGGTAGCAAACATGTCCGTCGAGCAGTGGCACGACGTCATCGACACCAATCTCACGGGGGTTTTCTACTGCTGCCGGGCCGTGCTGCCACACATGCGAAAGCGGGGCGGCGGCTGGATCATCAGCATCAGCAGTCTCGCCGGGAAAAACGCGTTCCCGGAGGCGGCCGCGTACTGTGCGTCGAAGTCGGGACTGAACGCGTTCTGCGAATCGTTGATGCAGGAGGTTCGCCACGACGGGATTCGCGTCGCCTATGTGATGCCGGGCTCGGTCAACACCAACTTCAGTGGTCACCAGACCGAAGGCGCGGAGTGGAAACTGTCGCCGGATGACGTCGCGGAAGTGGTCGTCGACTTGCTGGGCCATCCAGCGCGAAGTCTGCCGAGCCGCGTCGAGATTCGTCCCTCGAAACCGCCGAAGAAAGGGTGAGATGAGCGCGCTCGACAAACACCGGGACGCGCTCGAAGTACACGAAACGATGATGGGCCAGGGACGCGGCCGGCTGGCCGTCGCGATGGATCTGCTCACCGACGCGCTCGCGATGATCGGACAGCACACCGTGTACTGCCAGAGCTCGCGAATGCCTGGACGGCCGACGCTCGACATCGCGCTCGTCATCGAGCAGATCGGCGACGCCAAGGAACTGGTTCAGACAGTCATCGAGCAGAAGCCTGAATGACGACATCGGTCCCTGGCCCCATCGCGGTCATCGATCACTACAACTTACTGGAACGGCTGGAGCCCGCGGGACCCGGAGAGCTGTTCCGCGCCCGCGACACGAAGAAGGGGCGCACGGTTGCGGTCCGCATCCTGCCTGCGGACTTCGTCGACGCTGCAAACCGGCGGGCATTCATCGAGGGCGCCCGCGGTCTCGGCGCGCTGTCGCATCCCAACGTCACCACCCTCTTCGATATCGGCCAGCACAACGGCCGCATCTTCATCGTCTTCGAGTATCTGAAGGGACAGTCTCTGCGGTCGGAAATGGGCGGACGGCCGATGAACGTCCGCCGCGCGCTGGAACTGGGCATTCAGATGGCTGACGCGATCGCCAACGCGCACGCGTGTGGATACGCGCATTGCGGCCTGAGCCCCGACTCGGTCGTGATTACGGCGAAGGGGCATGCGAAGATTCCCGCCCTCGCCCTCGCCTCTCGCGAGGGCTTCGCCGCGCCGGACACCGCGGAGCTGCGCGATTACGATGCGCCGGAGGAAGCGCGCGGACTGCCGTCAGATGAACGTTCCGACATCTACTCGGTCGGCGCCGTCATGTACGAAACGCTGACGGGACGGCGGCCAATGCATCGCGGCGCGGCCGCCCCGAGTGCCAGCAACCCGCATGTGCCGCCGGAGCTCGACCAAGTGGTGCTGAGAGCCGTTGCGCCGAATCCGGATAACCGATACCAAAGCGCGGCAGCCTTTGCGGCGCAGTTGCGAAGCGTCGATGCCTTACTCGACGCGCGGGGCACGCTCAGCGACGACGAGGATCACGACGAGGCACCGTCGCACACCCTCACGCGCGTCATTCTGACCGCAACGGCGATTCTGCTCGGTGCCGGCGCGCTCGCGTGGTGGTTCTTACGTTGACAGGATCTCGCCGAGCCGATCGGCGAACGCCGACCGGGCGAGTACCTCGTCTATGCCTGCCTCGCGCGCGGCGGCGATTGCGTCTGTGTGAACGTGCGAGACGAATCCGAGCGTTTTGATCCCGCGCGTCTCCGGATCGGATTTCAGCTCGGCAATGACACGAAGCGGATCGAGCCGCGCGCTGTTCAGATCGAAAATGGCAAGCGACGGCTGTTTTTCCTTGATGCGTGCAAGCGCCATCCCTGGTGTCCGCTCGAAGTAGACGTCGGCGCCGACGGCTTTTGCCGTGGTGGAGATCTTCACGGAGAAGAGCAGGTCGTCGAGGACGCAGACGATCATAAGTAGGATTGTAGTGAATGATTGTCGAAGTCCGCGCGGAGCCCCCGTTCTACAAGAATGGATTTGTCGTCGGCTGCAAACGCACCCGCGAGGGCGTCATCATCGACCCCGGGGACGAAGTCGACGGTCTGCTCGCGACGATCCGCGATCACGACCTCGAGATCAAGTACATTCTCCTGACCCATGCGCACATCGACCACATTACCGGCGTCGGCACAGCCAAGGACGCGACCGACGCGCCGGTATACCTGCATAAAGACGATCTGTTTCTCTACGACAACGTGGAGCAGCAGGGTGCGATGTTCGGCTTCAAAGTGCACCGGCAGCCAGCTGTCGACGCGTTCTACGATGTCACCCCGCTATATTTCGGCGATTACGAAGTCCGCGTGCACCACACGCCGGGCCATTGTCCGGGTGGCGTCTGTCTGCAGATTGGCAAGAAGGGAATTGCCGGCAGCGATCTATTCGTAGGTGACACGTTGTTTGCCGGCTCAATCGGACGGACAGATCTTCCCGGCGGGGACTACGAAACCCTGCTGCGGTCGATTACCGAAGTGCTCTTTCCGCTCGGAGACGATTCGGTCGTCCATTCAGGGCACGGGCCGGACACGACCATCGGGAGGGAGAGGAAGACGAATCCCTTCGTGCTGGAGTATCTCGCGGCAGAGCGCTAGACCCGTACGCCGTGCGTGCAAGAAGATGCCCGGCGTGCTCGCTACCCGTTGTCGCGCGTCGCAATCAGCTCTACACGCCCAATCTGAATCCGATCGCCCGAGGCGAGTTGCGCGCTTTGCACGCGCTTGCCGTTGACGAACGTCCCGTTGGTGCTGTCGAGATCGCGTACTTCGAGGCCGCCGCCTGCAGTGGCGGTCAACCGGCAATGAATTCGGGACACGAGCGCGGCGTCGATGCTGAAGTCAGCGCCCGTTGCGCGACCGAGCGTCCGGACGCCGCCGGGGAGAACCCGGAACACTTTCTCGGGTTCACCTTCACCGACAGTTCTCAAGATCCACATGCGTATCAGTAGGTCACCAGCAGGCGAGCGGCACGCTCTACCCGCTCTTCAGACGGGACGAAATATTCCTCGAGCGGAGGTGAGTATGGCACGGGTGTGTCGAGGGCCCCGACGATACGGACCGGGGCGTCGAGCGATTCAAACGCTTCCTCCTGAATGATGGCCGCGAGGCTCTCACCAACGCTGCCCGTACGCGTGTCTTCGTGGACGATCAGCACCTTGCTGCAGTGACGCGCGACGCTGAGTACGGCATCCTTATCGAGCGGCGCCAGCGAGCGCAGGTCGAGCACGCTGGACTGGATGCCGTCAGCCGCCAGTTTTTCGGCCACGCGCATGGCGACATGCACGTATGCGCCGTACGAAATGATCGCCAGGTCGTCTCCCGAGCGCCGCAGCGCTGCCTTGCCGATCGGCATTGGTGTCGGCGCCTCCTGCGGCAGCAGCTGCTTGACCCGCGGATCGCGGTAGAGCGCGATATGCTCGAAATAGAGCACCGGATCCGGATCTGCCACTGCGGAAGCCATCAAGCCGCGCGCGTCCTCGGGTGTTGAGGGCACGACGATCTTCAACCCCGGGGTGCGGTAGAACCAGGCCTCTGTGTTTTGGCTGTGATACGGCCCCGCGTGTCGAAGGCCGCCCCACGGCATACGGACCACCATCGGAATCGAAGCGCCCCATCGGTAGCGCTGCTTCGCCGCGTTGTTGACCAGCTGATTGAAGCCGGTCGCGGCAAAGTCGTTGAACTGCACCTCCGCGATCGGACGCTGGCCAGCGAGCGCTGCCCCGACGGCAATCCCGAAGATCGCATTCTCGGCGATCGGCGAGTTGATGATGCGATCACCGAACTCCTTCAGCAACGGTCGCAGCAGCAGAAACGCGCCACCGTACAGACCACCGACATCCTCGCCATAGACGAACACACGAGGGTCGGCGCGCAGCGCATCCGCGACGCCCGCCATGACCGCCTCGAGGAACGTCATTCCCTTTCGGTCGAACGGCAAGCCAGCCTCGAGCGGCGGCAATCCAGGGTTCAGATCGATCTGCCGCCGTGTTGCTGGATCGAGCGGCTCGACGTGCACCCGCGAAGGTTCATCGGCGACAACGCGCTCGCCGGCGCTCGCGGGTTCCGGCCAGGGCGCATCGATCAGCGTGCGCACTTCACCTTCCACCACCGTTTCCGCTTCGCGCTTGAACGCATCGAGGTCGCCCGGGCGCATGATCCCTTCGTCGACCAGCTTCGCCGCATAGCCGGCGATGGGATCCTTTTTCGACCAGTATTCGTACTGTTCGCGGTTCACGTACGCGCCGTCGGCAACCGGTGCGCACTCCCACGACATCGGCGGCTCCTTGCCGAGATAAAGCATGTCGTCGTGATGCGCATGGCCGCACATCCGCATCGACACGAGTTCGATGAGCGTGGGACCCTGTCCTGCTCGCGCGCGATCTGCTGCCCACGTGAACACCGCCGCGATTGCCTCCGGGTCCGTGCCGTCAGCCGTAATGCCAGGCACGCCGTAACCTGCCGCTTTGTCCGCAAAGACACGGACGGCGGACTGCTCGTTCACCGGTGTCGAAAGTGCGGTCTGGTTGTTCTGAACGCAGAAGACGGCCGGCAGCTTTCTGACCGCGCAGGCGTTGATCGCTTCGTGCCACTCGCCGAGCGACGAGGCACCTTCACCGATCAGTGAAATCGCGACGCGCTCGGAGCCTTCACGCGCAAACGCCATCGCCACGCCGGCGATGTTGACGGGATTGATCCCGAGCGGTGCGGTCGGAGGCAGAATGCCCCATCCCCAGTCCGCGACATGAATGTCGCGTCCATCCATCGGCGGCCCCGCCTTGCCGATCTGAGCGTTGAGGATCATCCGAATCGTCGACGGATCGTTGTGCATCGCGAGCACGAGCGCGTTGTCGCGGATGAGCGGACAGACGACGTCTCCGCGCCAACCGCCAGTGTCGTCGCGACAAGCAGACCCGCGCCGAAGGCGAATCCCCGCGGCATAAATAGCTTCCTGCCCGAGCGAGCGGAATCCTTTGCCCTGCACGCCGGCGCTGCCGTACTTCACGTCCCCCTGCAGATAGAGCAGCTTCAGGCGATTGTCGAGCGCGCGCATGAGCACCATGCCGCGCATGATCTCGAGCTTCTCGTCGCGAGTCAGTGATGCGGCTATCGCTTCGCGCGCGAAGAACCCGTCGATCGCATCGAGCAGCTCCCTGACGGCGTCCTGCCACCTCGCGGTTGCCGCGACGCCTGGAGTCGTTTCGGGAAGATCTCTGACGTCTATCGCCCGCAGCTCATTCTCGAGAGCGCGAATCCACGCTTCCCGTGTGGGAGGCTGCGGAACTCGTGCGACGACGCTCTGGACCGCGGCGAGCGCAAACGGAAATCGCTCGAGCACGAATGCCTCGAGACGTTCGATGACGCCGGCCATCGCGGGGACTGGAATCGATCGCGCCATCACTTCCAATGGTAGCCTGTGCCGCAAGCAATCAGCAGGTTTCAGGTATCAGGTATCAGGCGTGGTCCAGGTATCAGCTGTTAGGTGTTAGGTGTCAGGCTCGAACGAAACTCATTTCAAAGGGTGGGCAAAACCGGGAATCGTTCCGCCCGGCGCGCTCACATCGCCTGAGATAGCGGCCGACGAAACGCTCGACGCCATCAGCGGCCACTTCAGACTGTTTCAGCTGCGCGACGGCCACAGGTTTTCGACCGACGATGTCCTCACTGCGTGGTACGGCATAACGTGGGCGCCATCGCCCGCGCGTGTGCTCGACCTCGGGTCCGGTATCGGATCGGTCGGGATGATTGCGGCATGGCGGCTCCCTGGTGCACGGTTCGTCACTATTGAAGCGCAGGAACAGAGCGTCAGGCTCGCGGCGAAGTCAGCCGCTTACAACGGCCTCAACGACCGCTACGACATTCGCCTTGCGGACTTCCGCTCGCCCCAAGCGTTCACCTCAGGCGAGCAGTTCGATCTTGTGCTCGGCAGTCCGCCGTACTTTCCACCCGGCAGCGGCATCGAAAGCGAACACCCGCAAAGATCGGCTTGTCGTTTCGAGATGCGCGGCGACATTCGTGATTACGTCCGCGTCGCGGCCGAACGTCTTGCACCAGGTGGTTTGCTTGCCTGTGTCTTCCCCGAAGGTGACCGTGGTCGGCTGGAGGAAGCGGCCGCCGTTGCGGCGCTGACGATCGTCCGTCGACGACCGGTGGTTTTCCGGGAGGGTGAGCCGCCGCTGATCGCCTTGTTCGCGATGATGCGGCAAGGCGATCTGCCACGTCATATGCACGGCCGCACGTGGGTGGAACCGGCGCTCGTGATCAGATGTGCGGACGGCCAAGTGCACCCGGAGTACGCGGCCGTCAAGCTGGCTGTCGGGTTTCCTCCGTAACCGCCTGCGCAATGGCCGCGCCGACCTGCGCGGTGGTGGCCTTGCCGCCGAGATCCGGCGTCCTGATCTCCCCTTCCGCAAATACCCGTCCGATTGCCGCGACGATGCGGTCGTGGGCCGCACGCTCGCCGAGGTGATCGAGCATCATCGCACCCGCCCAGATTGCACCGACCGGATTGGCGATTCCCTTCCCGGCGATGTCTGGCGCCGAGCCATGAATCGGCTCGAACATCGACGGCGTCGTCCGCTCAGGGTTGATGTTTCCGCTCGGGGCGATTCCAAGGCTGCCTGAGATCGCGGAGCCGATGTCGGTGAGGATGTCGCCGAACAGATTCGAGCAAACAATCGTATCGAGCGTTTGTGGATGCGTCACGAGACGTGCGGCGATCGCGTCGACGTAGTACTTGCGGTAGTTCACGTCGGGGAACTCTTTGGAAACCTGCTCGACCACTTCATCCCACAGCATCATTGAGTGTTGAAGCGCGTTCGACTTGGTTGCGCTCGCCAGCAGTTTCCTCGGACGCGATGCCGCCAGTGTGAACGCGTACCGCGCGATGCGCTCGATGCCGCGCCGGGTGAAGATCCCAGTCTGCTCCGCCAGCTCGTCGGGAGTGCCGGCGTGCACGCGGCCGCCGACACCGCAGTACTCACCTTCAGAATTCTCGCGAACGCAAACGATGTCGATGTCCGCCGCGGTGCGTCCCGCGAGCGGGGAGCTGATGCCGGGCAGCAGACGAACGGGTCGGAGGTTGACGTACTGCACCAGCCGTCGACGCAACGGCAGGAGCAGTTCGCCGGCGGAGATGTGATCTGGAACTTTTGGATCGCCAATCGCGCCGAGATAGATTGCGTCGAACTTCAACAGTTGATCGACCGCGTCGGCATCCACCATGCGGCCGTTGCGGAGATAGAAGTCGCAGCCCCACGGGAACGACGTGAACTCCAGCCTGAAGCCGTCGCGCGCGGCTGCTGCGGTCAGCACGTCGATGCCCGCGGGGATGACTTCCTTGCCGATACCATCGCCGGCAAGTACTGCGATGCGGTGGGTTCTCATGGGAAACGATCCTATCGGCATACAGTCACCCGTGGCACGAACCTTAAGGTTCATGCTACTGGCGACCAATTTTCGTTCTCGCTGCATAGACCACGGCAAAGCCCGCCGCAGAGGCCAGCAGACCCGAGACGGCCGGATCCAGGGACGCGAAGATGTGCGGTGGGCCGAAGCGCACAAGGAGAAGTGTGAGATTGCCCGCGATGATCGAGCCGAGCGCCTCAGGCGTGCCTGCGCGCCGCAGGTACAGTCCGCCGACGACTGGCACCAGGAGGCTCACGCCAAGCAACGTGTAAAAGATAGCCAGCGCACTCTGGACCGTCTCGAGCAGCAGTGCCAGTACGACGGCGCCGGCGCCGCCGGCAATCGACGCCAGTCGCGCAATCAGCAGCACTTCGCGGTCGTCTGCTTCCGGTTGAAGGAACCGCTTGTAAAGGTCTTGAGAAAGCGATGTGGCGAGCATGAAGAGAATCGCGTCGCACGCGCTGACCTCGGCGGAAAAAACTGCTGCGAGCGCGAGTGCGCCTAACCATGGCGGCAGCTGCTCGACCAGAACGATAGGCAGCACGATGTTCGGATTGCTGAGGCCCGGATGCGTCGCGCGTGCCGCCATGCCGAGCAGCGCCGGCACGAATGCAAATATCGCAAGCGCGGCGGCCTGGACGCCGATTCCAATCCGCACCGCGCGCTCGCTCGCGGCGCCATACGCCTTCTGCATCAAACCCGGCGAGATGACGAACGCGGGTACGAAAACCAGCAGCGTCCAGCCCGAAAGCGGTCCCCCCGAATGCAGGAAGTCGAGGAACGTCGCCGGAACATCCGCCGCCGACGAGATGCCGCTGAATCCGCCCGCGTTTGCGAGCACCGTGGGGACAGCGATAAGGAACCCGACCAACAGGACCGCGAGCTGCACCACATTTATCCATGCCGTGCCGAGCAGCCCGCCAGCCATGAACGTCGTCGTCACGACAAAGGCGCTGATGATCGTCCCCTCCCACGTCGGCACACCTGCGACAACGCTGAGGACCGCGGCGCCGGCAATCAACTGACCGGCAAAGATCGACAGCGTGCCCAGCCAGATCAGCCATGTCACCAGGGCGCGTACGAGCGCGCCGTATCGCAGTTCCATGAAGTCACCTGTCGTGAACAGGTTGTGCGCCTTCGCTGCGCGCCAGACACGCGGACCAATGAAAAACGCGAGGAAGATGGATCCAATCGCCGACGATCCATTCCACCACCACGCGCTGATGCCGTCGAAGTAGCCGCGCCCTGTAGCCCCGATCGTTGCCCCTGCCCCGATGTTCGAAGCGAGCACGGTCGTGAACAACAGCGGTGCGCTGAGCGAACGGCCGGCGACGAAGAAGTCGGCGCTCCTGCGGACGAAGCGCGCGATCCATATGCCAATTGCGACGAGCGCAACGGAATAAACGATGAGCAGCGTGAGGTGGAGGTTCAGATCTATTTGAACCGCGCTGGAACAGTCCCGAGATCCGCAGCCGCCGGCAGGCCACCCGAGCTCTTCGCCATCACGGCGGCGCGCACGATGGCTTCGGCGACGACATCAGCCGCCAGCGCGCCGACGGTGCTGACGTCCGCGGTTCCATTCCAGGCGCCGGTCGCGAGCGCAAAAACGGTATCGCCGTCGCCGAGCGTGTGCGAGGGGAAGAGCGCTCGAGCCAACCCGTCGTCGGCCATCATCGCCATGCGCGCAGCCTGCGGCTTGGTCAACTTCGCATTTGTCGCAACCACACCGATTGTCGTGTTTTCGCCAGGACGCGGCGTGGTTGTCTGAGTGCCGGCGCGCAGCACTTTGCGCGCATCCGCCAGCTTTCCGGTGGCGTCGCGCGCACCGGCGACCACGGCGCCGCTCGATGGGTCGATGACGTCACCCACTGCATTGACTGCTACCAGCGCGCCGACGACGAGCCCATTCGGCAGCGCGATTGCAGCCGAACCGATGCCAGCCTTCATTGCCATGCGGCCGCCGCCGATCTTACCGATGGTGGCGCCGGCGCCGGCGCCAACATTACCCTCCGCGATCGGACCGTTTGTCGCCGCCGTTGCCGCTTTGTATCCACAGTCAGCAGTGGGACGTGCCTTCGAGGCGCCTATGAATGCCAAATCGAAGATGACTGCGGCTGGAACGATCGGGACGACTCCGGCGTTTGTCTTGTAGCCGATGTTCTTCTCTTCGAGAAATTTCATGACGCCGGTTCCGACGTCGAGACCGAATGCGCTGCCGCCCGTGAGGACCACGGCGTTGACACGCTCCACCAGGTTGGTTGGATCGAGCAGATCAGTTTCGCGTGTGCCTGGCGCGCCGCCTCGCTGTGCGACGCCGCCGATGGCGCCGTCGCCGTCCGCAAGAACGACCGTGCATCCGGTGAGGCCGCCGGGCAGTGTGAAATGACCGACACGGATGCCAGGCACCTGCGTGATCCCCCTTGCGGCCGGACGCGCACCTTGACCGAATGCATTCATCGTGAGCACCAGGAAGGCGACCGTGCCCGCGACCATCCGCGGAGCAGTCATCGTCGTGAGACGGGAGCGGGCAGCGTCTTGGTGAGCCAGTCGGTGATGGCGGTTGTGACGTCTTTGCTGACGTTCAAGTCCGGCAGCGACGCATATTCCTCCGGCTCGCCGGTTATCGCCGGCACCAGGAGATGATTGACGCCGCGGACGGTCACTGCGTCAACGGACTTCGACTTGCTTTCTTTTCGTGCGAGGTCAACCAATCGGTCGACATGAGAGACGGGTATCAGACGATCGAGCGCAGCGTGCATGAACAGGATTGGCTGGCGCACGTCCTCGATGACTTGCGCCGGATTGAACGACAGCACGCTGTGCGTCCACGGCGTGTCTGCCTGTCTACGCAAGTCGGGCGGCACGCCTTCCCATCCTTTGCCGGTAAGGACGGCCGCTGTCACCTTCTTCTGCAGGTCGATTTTCTGCGCGCGCTCCGCAGGCGTGGCTTTCAGCCGATCCAGTACGAGTTGCTGCTGCTCGAGCGCGAGGTCCGCCCCGGTCGTTGACGGCGCATCGATGGAGATGAGCGCTGTAATCCGTCGGTCGCGCGCCGCGGCCAGCATTGCCACCCAGGCGCCCTCGGCGTGGCCAACGACGGCGATGCGTTTCGCGTCCACATCCTTGCGGTCGCTGACCCATTTCACGATGGCGCGAACATCCTCCGCGAGATCTGTCATCGTCGCAGACTCGCGGCGTCCGCCGCTCTGCCCAAAGCCGCGTTTGTCGTAGCGTACGGTAAGAAATCCGGCGCGCGAGACGGCACCGGCCAGGTTGGCGAGGACCGGGACGTTGAACGCCGTTCCGTCGCGATCCTCGGAGACAGCGTCTCCGATCAATATGACGGCGGGTACGCGACCGGCAGCGTTGGATGGATGCGTGATGGTCGCTCCGAGGTTGAAGCCGGCCGCCGGAATCACCACCGCCTCGTCGCCCGAATTCGATGTCACGCGAGTTCGGGACATCGCGCCGGCGATGTCGTCGCGGACGAAATCGATCCCCTGGCCGGGCATCGTTACCCTCAGGAGCGTTCCGATGTAATCCGCGTACAGGTGGAGCTCGAGCGGCATTCCGGCGTTGTCGGAAACGAGCTCGTAGTGGTGCACGTCGAAAGTGGACGTGCCGAATTGCATCTGCTCGGTCTTCTCCCCGCGGAGGCGAAGCGTGACCTGCGCACCCGGGCCTGGACCAACAAACGCTCGCAACTCGGTGCCTGGAGCTTCGCCTCCCAGTCGGCGCGCGAGTACAGCATACGAGCCGAGGTAAACGTTGGGGAGAAGCACCGTGAGAGGCGCCACCATGTCCGTCGCTTCAACCGGTGTCGGCCCCTGCATCCCTTTCGAAACCGCCGAGCCGTTGTCGAACGCCGTGTTGAGCGTGATTTCCACATCGCCAACCCGAGCCTCGACGGCGAGCGACTGAGGGTCGAGATTGGGTCGATAGCGCAGCTCCACGCGCCGCGTGATGACATTGACCGGCGCGGCGATCTGTCCCTGACCGGTAATGACCAGCCCTTGCGCATCGGACCGCACCGTGACGTCCTGATGGCCGATGGGCGTTGCACGCAGGAAGACGGTGTAGCCAACGGAGGCCGGAGCAACGGCGGGAACAGGGGCCTGCTGGTTACCGGCGGAGGCGCCCTGCGCGAAGGTGGACTCCCGGGCAAACATCGCCAGGAACAGCAGAAGCGTCCAAGTAAAATAAGACCTGCGCACCTTACGAAATCGTATCAGTTAGGCCCGCTTTCAACGAAGCACCGCGGATGACCGCCCCCGACGACTACACAGCCCTCCATGAACACGCAGTAATCGGAGCAATTGCTGCCCGGGGACAGGTCGCCATAGCTGGTCCGGAGCGGGCCACTTTTCTTCAAGGACTGCTGACTAACGACACGGCATCGCTTGTTCCAGGGCGCGGCTGTTACGCGGCATGGCTGACGCCGCAAGGACGGATGCTCTGCGATCTTCACGTCCTGGAATCCGGAGACATGATGCTGCTGGACGTCCCGGCAACAGACGTCATCCAGATAGCCGATCGTCTGGAGCAGTTCCATTTCACCGAAGATGTCCAGATCGCGGCGCTCGACACGCTTCGCAGCGTGTGGGTCCACGGGCCCGCGACGGCACGACTGCTCGAGCATGAGGAGTACAACAGCTGGGCGCAGTATCAAAACGCCCGCGTTGAGTTTGCGGGAGTGCCGGTAGTGATCGCGCGGGTCGATCAGCTCGGCGTGCCAGGGTTTGTGATTTTTGCGGACGCACAGCAGCAGGATGACGTCACCCGCGAGGTCGTGGCAAGTGGAGCGCTGCACGCAACGCCGGCAACACTGGAAGCCGCACGGATCGAAGCCCGTTACCCGGTCTTCGGCATCGACATGACGCCCGACACCATTCCACTCGAAGCGGGGATTGAAGACCGCGCAATTTCGCTGACGAAAGGCTGTTACGTCGGGCAGGAGGTCATCATTCGCGTACTTCACCGCGGACACGGTCGCGTCGCGCGCAAGCTGGTTCAGCTTGGGATCGAAGGTGACGTCCCATTACCGAACGCAAAGGTGTTCGCCGCTGATCGCGAGATTGGCTTCGTCACCAGCGCGGCAAAGTCACCACGGCTCGGTGTGATCGCGCTCGGCTACCTGCACCGCGATTTTCTGACTCCAGGAACTGGCGTGGAAGTGGATCTCGGCGAGATCCGCGCTCGTGCGGTCGTTTCGTAGAGGCGGACCTTTTCGTAGAGGCGGACCTTAAGGTCCGCCTCTACAATCTGTCAACCGACGGATCAATTCGTCATCGGCTGGCGGAAAGCTCAGGGACGCCAACTCGTCGCGTGCCACCCAGGCCATCTCCTGTCCGATCATCGGCCTCGGCGTGCCAATCAGATCGCAACGATAGAAGAACAGTGTGACGACGCGGTCCGGGTATTGATGCGACGTCTCGAGCACGAGGTCCCGCACGACGACCTCGACATCGAGCTCCTCGCGGATTTCGCGGCAGAGCGCTGCGATATGCGATTCGCCATCCGCAACTTTGCCACCCGGGAATTCCCAGAATCCGGCCAGGTGGACGCCGTGCTGCCGCCGTGTCACGAGAAATCGATCCTCCCGCGCGATGACGGCGGCGACGACGAGGATTCGCGTCACTACGCCGGATTGTGATCCAGCGCCACCCGTACGCTCTCGGCGAGCTGCGATGGCGTGAACGGCTTCTGGAGCAGCGGCACCACGCCCCAGAACGCCCCGTGCACCTCGGTAGCATCATCCGTGTAGCCCGACATGTAGAGCACACGCAGATTGGGCGTTTGCTGCATCAGCCGGGCGGCGAGGTTCGGCCCACTCATCCCCGGCATCACGACGTCGGTAATGAGCATATCGGCCTGTACGGCGGATTTCGACGCCCAGTCGATTGCCTCTTCTCCATTTCGCGCTTCGAACACGGTGTAGCCGCGGCGGCGCAGCGCCTGAGCGGAGATCTCACGGATAGCGTCGTTGTCTTCGACGAGCAAAAGGGTTTCGGTTCCTTCGGTGGCGCTTGGCGCGGCGTGCTGCCGCTCGAGCGAAGCGGGCGCGTTGGTGACCGGCAGATAAATCCGGATGGAGGTGCCGCGGTCCGGCGCCGTGTCCATCGCGATACCACCGCCGCTCTGATCGATGATGGCATAGACCGTTGCCAGACCGAGGCCCGTGCCTTTCCCCTTTTCCTTTGTCGTGAAGAACGGTTCGAACGCGTGTGCGCGCGTCGCCTCGTCCATGCCAACGCCCGTATCGGCAATCGAGAGCATCACGTACTTGCCGGGCTCGAGCGAGAGCCCATCAGCGGCGAGGCGCTCCTCTGTCAACTCGGTATTGGCGGTCTCAATCGTCACGTAGCCACCTGTCGGCATCGCATCACGCGCATTGAGGACCAGATTGACGATCACTTGCTCGATCTGACTCGCGTCAGCCTTTATGAAGCCGAGCCCTGCGGCGAGCCTCGCGTCGGTGTGAATGTGATCGCCGATGAGACGCGGCAGCATATGCAACAGGCCGGCGACGCTCTCGTTGACGTTGAGGACGGTTGGATTCAGGAGCTGCTTGCGGCTGAACGCTAGGAGTTGACGTGTCAGCGCGGCGCCCCGATCGGCCGCAAGACGGATTTCGCGCACCTCGCGCGCCGTTTCGACATCCAAATCCGATCGTTCGGCGATCATGTCGGTGTACCCAATGATCGCCGTCAGGAGATTGTTGAAATCGTGGGCGACGCCGCCGGCGAGTCTGCCGATGGCCTCCATCTTTTGCGACTGACGCAGCTGCTCCTCCCGTTCCTGGAGCGCCCGGCTCGACTGCCAGTTTCGAAGCGCATACCGGATGGACCGCTCGAGATGGGCGCCGACCAGATGCTTTTCGACGTAGTCGGCCGCGCCTTCACGGAGCGCGGCTTCGTCCAGCGCGCCACTTCCATAGCCCGTCATCAGGATGAAGGGTTTGTCGGCACCGAGATGTTTCGCAGCTCTGATGACGTCGAGGCCGGTCCCATCGGGTAGGCGTTGATCCACGAGATAGATGTCGTGATGATCGGCCTTGATACGTTCCAGGCCGGCGGCCGCCGTCGTGACCACCTCGATCTTGCGTTCGAAATGCGCGTCGATCAGCGCCATCTCGATGAGCGCCTTCGCCTGCGGGTCGTCATCGATGAGCAAAATGCTGACGTGGCGAAGATCGTGCTGGCGCGCCTCTCGGGCGACGCCCGCCGAGCCCTCCGGCTTTTCGAGTTTCTGCGCGACACGGTCCATCGGCACTCCACCCCAGTCTGCAGGCACTTGCGGAGTTACGGTAGCACGCGCTCCCAACAAGAGAGCTCAACAATGCTGTGTTTTTGGGCAAAACGCCCTACCGCTTGCGCTGGGATTCACGCCATGGAAACGAGCTGCACAAGCTCGTCATGGGACACGACTCGCATTTCGGCCGGCGAGCCACGCACACCGTGGCGCCGAGGTCCATCAACGCCTGGTTGAAATCGAAAACGTGCTTGCGAGGGACGAGCGCTTCCGACACCGTCCACAGATGTTTCTTCATCGCGTGAGCCTTCGGATCGCCGCGTCGCACGAACACCCGAAACAGTACGCGCGCGACGTTGGTGTCGAGAATCGCCGCACGCTCGCGAAAGGCGAAGCTCCGGATCGCACCGGCCGTGTACGCGCCGATGCCCTTGAAGGACAGCAGCGTCTGGTGATCCGAAGGTAGCTGCCCGCCATAGCGAGCCACAGACTCGCGCGCGATCGCGTGCAACCGCCGCGGCCTGATGTTGTAGCCAAGCGGCCGCCAGGTTTGTGACACCTCGTCCTCGGGCGCGGAAGCAAGCGCCTCGATCGAGGGATATTTGTCGAGCCATTCGTGATATTTCGGCACGACGCGATCGACCTGCGTCTGCTGCAGCATCACTTCGGAGACGAGGATGTGGTACGGGTCGTTGGTGCGTCGCCACGGCAAGTCGCGACCGTTGCGGCGGTACCAACCAAGAATCGCACGCCGGAAACGCTGGCGAGCCTGGGGCGATGGCAAGGAAGCGGCAGACATCCGCCTCTATAATTTCACGCGTTGAAGATCTACACGAAAACGGGAGACACGGGCGAGACCTCGCTGTTCGACAACACGCGTGTGTCCAAGGCCGACGCACGCGTGGACGCCTACGGCGAGGTCGATGAGCTGAACGCCTGTCTGGGCACCGCACGTGCCGCCGGTGTCGATGAAGAAATCGGCGCGATCGTCGAGTCCCTGCAGAAGGATCTGTTTGCGCTTGGTGCGCGGCTTGCCGATCCGTCCACGCGCATTGCCGCACGCGTCGAAAAAGTCGCGATCGGCAGCGACGCGGTCGAGCGGATCGAGCTGACGATCGATCGGCTCGAAGCCACGCTGCCGCCGCTGCGCCGATTCATTCTTCCCGGCGGATCGGCGGCGGGTGCGGCGCTGCATTTGGCGCGAACCGTGTGCCGTCGTGCGGAACGTCGTGTGATCGGCCTTGGGAGCGGAGCCGTCGATCCAATCCTCATCGTCTACCTGAACCGCCTCTCGGATTTGCTGTTCGTGATGGCTCGGGTTGTGAATCAGCGAGCCGGGGTTCCAGAAACCGAGTGGTGACTTCAATCGTCGTCCACTACCTGGAGATTGCGCTGAAAGGGAAGAACCGGCCGTGGTTCCTCGGCCGCCTTGTGCGAAATCTTCGTCGCGCGCTTTCTGACCTCGACATCGTCGACGTTCGTGCGCTCATGGGGCGCATAGAAATCCGGCTTGGACCGGGAACCAGCAGGGAAGCGGCGGGCGAGCGCGTCCGTCGCACGTTCGGGATTGCGAACTTCTCGTTCGCACGACGCACCGTGGTCGACATCGATGCGATCGCGAAGGCGATTCTCGACGATCTCGGCGATCGGACCTACCGCAGCTTTCGCGTCAGCGTTCGACGCGCGGACAAACGCTTTCCAATGACGTCACCACAGGTCGAACGCGAGATCGGAGGGCGTATCAAACAGGCGCTCGGCTGGGCGGTGGATCTCGACGATGCGGAACTTACCGTCCACGTCGAGCTGCTGACGGACGAGGCGTTTTACTTTTTCGGCAAAGAGCGCGGCGCAGGCGGTCTGCCAACAGGGACAGCGGGCCGGGTGACCTGTTTGCTGTCCGGAGGGATCGATTCGCCGGTGGCGGCGCACCGGATGATGAAGCGTGGCTGCGCTGCCAGCTTCGTTCACTTCCACAGCTATCCGATCCTGTCGCGCGCCTCGATGGAGAAGGCACGCGAGCTGGTTCGTCTGCTGACGATGTGGCAGCAGCGATCGAGGTTGTATCTGGTCGCGTTTGGCGACATTCAGCAGCAGGTCGTGCTTGCCGTGCCGGGACCGATGCGCGTGATCGTCTACCGGCGGTTGATGCTCAGGATTGCTGAGAAGATAGCGCTGTCACGCGGTGCGAAAGCGTTGGTCACTGGCGAGGTCGTTGGTCAGGTCGCATCCCAGACGCTCGAGAACCTCCAGGTGATTGGCAGTGTTGCGACATTGCCCGTGTTCCGCCCGTTAATCGGCATGGACAAGGAAGAAATCATGGCCGAGGCGCGCGCGCTCGGCACCTATCCAATCTCGATTGTGCCGGATCAGGATTGCTGTACGCTGTTCACCCCGCGCAATCCGCTCACCCGTGGGCGGCTCGCACATATCGAGGCCGCCGAGCGGTCGCTGCCGATCGGAGAGATCGTCGACAAAGCAGTGGCGGATGCGGTCGTGGAAGATTTTGAATTCCCTGTTGTAGGATCGACCGTTGGAGGTGCGAGGTGGCTGCAGTAAGTGGAGTTGCAACTGGAGAAGCGCTGAGCCGCATCGAGAGCCTGCTTGGCAGTGACGCGTCGTTGTTGACGTATCAGTGCCGCACCATTCCGCGGGATCAGCTTCATCTGCCCGGTCCCGACTTCGTCGATCGCGTCGTCTCGTCGTCCGATCGCCCGCCTCGCGTGCTCGGCAATCTGCAGTGGCTGTTTGATTCCGGTCGTCTCGCTCGAACTGGCTACGTCTCGATTCTGCCGGTCGATCAAGGGATCGAGCATTCGGCGGGCGCATCGTTTGCGCCGAACCCAGCCTACTTCGACCCCGAGAACATCGTGAAGCTCGCCATCGAAGGCGCGTGCAACGCGGTGGCGTCCACACTTGGCGTGCTCGGCTCCAGTGCCCGTCGCTACGCGCACAAGATTCCGTTCATCGTGAAGCTGAATCACAACGAGTTCATCTCGTATCCAAACTCGTTCGATCAGATCAAGTTCGGAAGCGTGAAGCAGGCGTGGAACATGGGGGCGGCGGGCGTCGGCGCGACGATTTATTTTGGGTCCGAAGAATCGAAGCGGCAGATTCAGGAAGTGAGCGAGATGTTCGAGCATGCGCATGAGCTCGGCATGTTCACCGTGCTCTGGTGCTACCTCAGGAATGCGGCATTCAAAACCAAGGAAGCCGACTACCACCTTGCGGCGGATCTCACCGGCCAGGCCAATCACCTTGGCGTGACGTTGCAGGCGGACATCATCAAGCAGAAGCTGCCCGAGACCAATGGCGGCTACACCGCGTTGAACTTCGGCAAGACCCACAAGTTGGTCTATTCGCAGTTGACGACCGACAATCCCATCGACATGACCCGCTACCAGCTTGCGAACTGCTACATGGGACGATCGCCGCTCATCAACTCCGGCGGCGCCTCGGCGGGTGAGAGCGACCTGAAGGAAGCGGTGCGGACCGCCGTCATCAACAAACGCGCCGGCGGCACCGGACTGATCTCGGGCCGGAAGGCATTTCAGCGTCCGATGAAGGAAGGTATCGGTCTACTGAACGCGATTCAGGACGTGTATCTCGCGAAGGAAATTACGGTCGCGTAGAGGCGGACCGCGTAGAGGCGGACCTTCAGGTCCGCCTTTGCAGGAAATCCTCGAGCGCCTCCTTCGTGCTCCTGAAGGCCAGGTCGTCCCACGGAATGCGCATGGGCTCGAACAGCTGTGCCTCCAGCCCTTCGTCATCACACCCGAGACAGCCGCCGATCATGCTTGCCGCGTAGGCGATGATGATCACGGCGACGCCTGGATACGAGTAGATGTTGATCAGGCGATCGAGCCGGATGTCGAGGCCGCATTCCTCGCGCGCCTCGCGCACTGCCGCCGCTTCGACCGTCTCGCCGCGATCGATGAATCCGCCGGGAAAGACCCATTTGCCGTAACCCGGTTCGATCGCGCGCTTCACCAGAACGATCCGCCCCAGTTCGTCGGTGATGATCGTGCCGACGGCGACCTTCGGATCGACGTAATGGACGAAGCCACAGCGTACGCAGACGAGGCGTTCGGGTTCGGTTGTCTTCAGCACCCGCGGTTCGAGCGTGCCGCCGCAGCGCGCGCAGAACCGGATGACCTCGTTGAACACCGTATAATCTTGCTTCATGTCGATTCTGAAAGTCGCGCGCATGGGCCACCCGGTCCTCCGCGAGCGCGCGCGGCCGCTCGACAAGTCCGACATCAGGAGCGCAGTCTTTCAAAAGCTGATCGACGACATGATCGACACGATGCACGAGTACCATGGCGTTGGCCTCGCCGCCCCGCAGGTGCATGAAGGCCTTCGCATGTTCGTGGCCCTGCTCGATGAGGATCCCGACGCGAAGAGCGAAACGGCTGTCATCATCAATCCTGAAATCATTCCCGACGGCTCCGCGATCGAGGAGGGATGGGAGGGGTGCCTGAGTATCCCCGATATCCGCGGGATGGTCCCTCGCTACACCGACATCCGTCTCAAAGCACTCGATCGCACCGGCCGCACCATCGACCTGCCGCTGAAAAATTTCCCGGCTCGCGTTGCCCAGCACGAAACCGATCATCTGGATGGCGTGCTCTTCTTCGATCGGATGAAGTCGTTCAACACGCTCACATTTCTCGACGAGTACTCACGCTTCTGGGCAAAAGACGAGGGGTAGTCGCCGATTTGTGATTTATGATTTGTGATTTGCGATTCTTGCGACATCGCGCCTGAATCGCTGTTGCAATTGTTGCCGCATATCGGTCGCGCGCTGCGAAAACCCGAATCAAACCCGCACACACACGGCGGGCACATCACGTGCGTCTCCAGGACGCATGAGACTGAAACGGAGGCGCGGCCAAACGACCGAATCGAATGATTGAAGTCCAAGTCACCACCCGCGTGATGAATCACAAATCAGAAATCGCAAATCACAAATATAATTTCCTCGCTCCGTGCTCGAGACCGCGCCTCCCAGAATTACTCTTCGCAACGCACCGGCTGAACCCTTCGATGGAGCGATAGCCGCCGCTCGTACCTGTTACTCGCCTCGAGTGATCGGGACGCACGAAGTGACGGACAAGCAGCGCGACACGATTGGCGCGCTCACCTTCGACGCGGGACACCACACGGTCTACCAGCACGCAAACTTCGAGTTCGGTCTCGAAAACATCTCACGGCAGTTCGTCTGGACGTTTCTCCACTCGTATCCGTTCTACAACTCCGAGCAATCCAGCCAGCGCTACGTCAAGCTGAAGGAACCGCGCGCATTCGTGCCGCCGCTGGCCGGGGAGGCGCTCGACGTCTACGAGACGGCGATCGTGCGCGCCTGGGACCGATATGCGGAGCTGTCAGCGCTCCTCAAGGACGATGCACTGGGGATATTGAAGGAGCTGCGATACGTCCGTCCGACCACGTCGCCGGATCGCTTGAAGCAAATCGAAAAGGATGCCGAGAAGCGCGCGATTGAAACGGCGCGCTACGTCATCCCGATTGCGGCGTTCACCTCGATGGTCCACACCATCTCCGGGATCGTGCTTCACCGGCTGCACCGCATGGCGAACAGCGGTGATGCACCGTACGAGACGCGCCTTGTCATCGGCGAGATGGTGCGCCAGGTCAGGAAGTCGGATCCGTTCTTCTTCGAGAAGGTTGGCCTCGATCCCATCAGCGGCGGCGATCTGCCGGAGGCGAGCTTCCCGAGTCCACGTCACGACGCTGACGTGTACGCGGCGGCGTTTGATGCACGGCTGAACGGCCGATGGTCGCGTTTGCGCGACGCGTCCCCCGAAGCTGAAGCGATCGTGGCGGAGTCGGTCCGATCCGTGTTCGGCTTGTTGGCGGAGGAGATGAGCGATGACGAGGCGATCGATCGGGTGATGAACCCGGCACAGAACCGCTACCGTCTCGACGTCCTCAACGTTTCGTATCATTCGCCGCTGATGCGTGCGCTGCATCATGCGACCTACGTCTTCGAGAAGCGTCTCAGCCACACTGCGGATTCACAAGATCAGCGCCATCGCATGGTGCCTGCGTCGCGGCCGCTCATGACCTTTGCCGATACGGCGGCGCCTGACTACATCACACCGCGTCTGATTGCCGGAAACCCCAAGGCCCACGCGGTCTACGACTGCGCGGTGCGCGAAGCATGGACGGCGAAGAACCGGCTGCTGGAGCTTGGTGTGCCGCTCGAGTTCGCACTCTACGTGCTGCCCAACGCGAAGACGCTGCGGTTCGTCGAATCCGGATCGCTGCTCGCGCTGCTCCACAAATGGACGCTGCGGACCTGCTTGAACGCGCAGGAGGAGATCTTCCTCGCCTCGATGGACGAAATCGACCAGGTACGGACGGTGCATCCCCGCATCGGCCGCTACATCGGTCCACCGTGCGTCGTTCGCAACGGGCTCATCTCGCCGCGCTGCACTGAAGGTTCGCACTTCTGCGGCGTCCCGGTGTGGCGCGATTTTCCGGCGGTGACGCGACGGTTGTAGTGGCGGGCCGTGACGGCCCGCCCTACACTGACCGCAGTGGTCGCCTGGCTCGTTCACCTGTACACGGCAAGCAGCGCAGTCATCGCGCTGTTGGCGACGGTTGCGACCTTCGAATCCCGCTTTCGCGACGCATTCTTCTGGCTCGCGGTTGCCATCATCATCGATTCGAGCGACGGCGTGCTGGCGCGAACGGTCCGCGTCAAACAACGTCTCCCGTGGTTCAACGGCGCCAAGCTGGACGACATCGTCGACTACCTGACCTACGTGTTTGTTCCCGCCCTCTTCGTGTGGCGATCGCTGCTCGTGCCCGCTGCATGGACGATTCCGGTCGCCAGCGCGATGCTGCTCTCGAGCGGCTACGGTTTCAACCGTGAGGACGCCAAAACGAGCGATCACTTTTTCACGGGATTCCCCTCTTACTGGAACATCGTGGTGTTCTATCTCTACGTGATGCACACGTCACAGGTGTTGAACGCAATCATCCTGCTGGTTTTGGCGGTCTTTGTGTTCGTACCGATTCGTTATCTCTATCCAAGCCGAACCCCGTACTGGCGCTTGTTGACGATTCTGCTCGGCCTTGTCTGGGGCGTGATGCTCCTCGTTATGGTGTGGGAGTTGCCCGCGGTGTCCCCGATACTGCTGTGGGGATCGCTGCTGTTTCCCGTCTACTACGTCGTCCTGTCGCTTGTCGTCGGGCACCGACGGGTCACCGTCGAGTCGTGAAGGCCATCCCGGTCCACGCGTTCAATCCGGGACCGATGACGGGCGACGGCAACACGACTTGGCTCATTCCCGGTCACGTGCCGACGCTGATCGACGCGGGTACCGGCGAACCGAAGCATCTGGATGCGCTCGAGCGTGCACTCGGCGGAGGTCGCCTCGCGCAGGTGCTGGTCACGCACAGTCACATCGACCACGCATCGGGAGCGATGGCGATTGCGGAACGAATGCCGCAGGTCCGGTTTCTCAAGATGCCGTGGCCGCAGCAGGATGTCTCGTGGCGTGTGCGCTGGCATCCGTTGACTGACGGCGAGCTTGTGGCCGCCGGCGATTCGGTGCTTGCCGCGGTACACACGCCTGGCCACTCGCCCGATCATCTTTGCTTCTGGCATCAGGAGAGCGGCCAGCTGTTCTGCGGTGACCTCGTATGGAAAGGTTCGACCGTCGTGATCCCGCCGAGCCACGGCGGCGACGTGGCCGCGTACCTTGCGTCGCTCGAACGAATCATCCAGCTCGAGCCGCAGACAATGCTTCCTGCCCACGGTCCCGTGATCGAGCGGCCGATGGAACTGCTTCGCGGGTACATCGACCATCGTGCACTGCGCGAACGGCAGGTGGTGGCTGCGCTGCGAAGCGGTCTCACGAGCCCAGACGAGATGGTCGCGCGCATCTACCCGACGCTGACGGCGGCGCTTGTCCCTATGGCGCGCGAAAGCGTGCTGGCGCATCTGATGAAACTCGAGCGCGAGGGCAGGGCCACTCACGATGGTGAGCGGTGGCGTCTCCGTGATTAAATCTCCCTCATGAACGACGTCGTTGACTTTATCAACGTCAACCGTGACCGCTACGTTGACGAATTGAAACAGTACCTCGCGATTCCGAGCATCAGTGCGCTTCCGGAGCATGCGCCCGACATACGGCGCGCGGCGCAGTGGACCGCTGACTCACTGACGAGCGCGGGGATACAGAACGTACGGCTCATCGATACGCCAGGCAACCCTGTCGTGTACGGCGACTGGCTGAATGCGCCGGGCAAGCCGACGATTCTGTTTTACGGACATTACGACGTGCAGCCTGTCGATCCCCTGAATCTGTGGACCACGCCTCCGTTTGAAGCCAATGTCCGCGATGGAGAGATTTACGCGCGCGGCGCGGCGGACGACAAGGGCCAGGTCTTCATGCACATCAAGGCGGTTGAAGCGCATATGAAGAAGGGCGGCGGCCTGCCGCTGAACATCAGGTTCTTCATCGAAGGGGAGGAAGAAGTCGGCAGCATCCATCTCGACGAGTTCGTCCGGTCCCACAAGGACGATCTCGCTGCGGACGTCCTCGTTATTTCCGATTCACCGATGTTCGACCGCGGTATACCGTCGATTTGCTACGGGCTGCGCGGCCTTACGTATTTTCAAGTCGACATGCGGGGTACCAAGTCGGATCTCCACTCGGGTTCGTTCGGCGGCTCGGTGGCGAACCCGGCATTCGTTCTAGCGAGTGTGCTGGCGCAGATGAAGGACCGTGGGGGACGCGTCAAGATTCCGGGCTTCTATGACGATGTACGGCCGCTCAGCGAGGCGGAGCGGGCGGAATGGAAGAAGCTGCCGTTCAACGAAACGAGGTACCGCAAGGATCTTGGCGCGCCGAAGCTGCACGGCGAGAGCGGTTATTCGACCCTCGAACGTATCTGGGCGCGGCCGACGTTCGAGATCAACGGCCTGTTGTCAGGCTTTACAGGGGAGGGCGCGAAAACGGTGCTGCCGGCCGTCGCAATGGCAAAGGTGAGCATGCGGCTCGTTCCTGATCAGGATCCGAAGAAGATTGGCGAGCTGTTCGAGGCCCACATCAACAAGATCACGCCGAAGACCGTGGAGCTGAAGGTGACACGCATGCACGGCGGCAAGCCGTGGATGACGGAGTTCGACAATAAGTACGTACGGGCCGCGGGACGCGCCATCGAGAAGGGCTTCGGGAAGGCGCCGGTATTCAACCGGGAAGGCGGATCGATTCCGGTGGTGTCGACTTTTCAGGAGGACCTCGGGCTGCCGAGCGTTCTCTTCGGCGTTGGTCTACCAGACGAGAACGCTCACGCGCCCAACGAGAAACTCGATCTGTCGAACTTTCACAACGGCATCATCGCGTCGGCGTTTCTCTACGATGAGATTGCGAACCTCACTTCGTAGATGCCGTCTCCGCCGCCTCGAACGCCAACAGGACGTTGCCGCCGCGTCCGTTGCCGAGGCCGGTGTACCCGGATCCGAGGAACAGCATTCCACCGGCGATCGTCGGTCCCGGGGCGCCCATCGCGCCGCCTCTTGCCGCGACGCCGTTGATCGTCATGAAGTCGCGAACGGTGTCGAATTGCCACAGCTGCTTGCCGTCAGCGGTCGAAAGCGCCCGCAGCACTCCGTCCTGCCCACCTGAGAACAGGACGCCTGGGATCACCGTGAGTGCCGCGGTTTGTCCCGACTGTCGTTGCGGTGTCGGCGCGATTGGTGTTGTCCACTTCTTTTCACCGCTCTTCAGATCCAGAGCCCAGATCGCGCCGCTTCGCGTTCCGAAATATGCGTTCCGGTCGTCTGCGGCACCGCCGAAGGTGATTTCGCCGCGCGCGAGACGGTCCACGAGCGTCGCCTTCCAGATCACCTTGCCGTCGCGCACATCCTGTCCGAACACTTCGCCGCTCTTCTGACCCGTGACGACGATCCTGCGGCCGTCGCTGAGCGCGCGCATCATCGGGGACATGCCGAAGTCGTAATCCGGGCCGATATCGCTCGGGCAGTTCTCCGAGGGATTGTTCGTTTCGCAGCCGACGAGCCAGGCATCGTCTGGCGTGTGCTGCACGGCCCAGCGCGGCTTGCCGGTGGCGAGATCGAGCGCCATGATGGCGTCGGTGTTCATCGAGCTCACCGGCCTGCTGTACGCATCGCCGGTGCCGATGTACATCAGGCCGCGCGCCTCATCGATCGTCGGCGTATCCCAGATGCCCGCGCCCGACGGCGCATAGAGCTGCACGCCGCGGGAGTTCTTCTTCGTCGGCTTCGGCTCTTCGCTGATGATGTGCGTCTTCCACACCTGCTTGCCCGTGTCGGCATCGAGCGCGACGATGCTGCCGCGGAAGGTACAGCAGGGATAGTCGAGGCCGCCGCCTGCCGCTTCTTCGCGTGACGCGAGCGGCACATAGAGACGTCCCTTGAAGAGGATCGGTGAGCCGGTGACCGCCGCAAGTGGATGCGGATCGACGCTCACGATCCAGAGCGGCTTTCCCGTCGCCGCGTCGAGCGCGTAGACATTTCCGCGGAGATCGCCGAAGTACGCGGCGAAGGCCGACGACCCATGGCCTTTCACCGGACCGATGCTGACGGCATTGCGGACGCCGGACGCGGCCTGGAAGCCCCACGCGAGGCATCCACTCTTCGCATCGAGCGAGTAGACGTAGCCCGTATCGGCGCCGAAGAACACGCGGCCGCCCGCAATGGTCGGCTGGCTGTACATCGAGGCGGCGTTCGGCAGCCCGAATGCCCACTTCAACCTGAGATTCGGCACCTGCGCGGCGCTGATGCCAGCCGCTTTTGCCGATTGGAATCGCGCGTTCGTCGCGTCAGCACTCCAACCGTTCCACGACGGCAGGCTGGATGGATTGGCGAACTTTGCGTTGGCGCTGCACTGATTCGCCATCCCTTTCGGATCACCCGCAGGCACGCTTCCCAGCTTGCGCCCACCGACGAACTCCGCGAAACCGCGTTTCACGATGTCCATCAGGTCCGCCTGTGCCTGCGTATGCGCCGGCGTCGGGTTCATCGTCATTGCGGCATAGACCGTGTCCGGCGACAGCTTGCGGAGCGCGTCCATATCGGGTGCCTGCTCGGCGCCCGGCGCTCGAGCGACGCCAGCATTGCGATGACACGTGGCGCAGCGCTCCTCGAAGAGGCGAATCGTGCCGGACGCAGTTTGGGCAGATGCAGCGGCGGCTCCGGCAAACACCACCACAGCAACGTTGGCGAGCACAATGAATCGCGTCTTCATGATCATTCCTTTTTCGATATCTTACGTCGATCCTTCAGGTTCGCCTTCTGCGCCGGATGATTACGCCGATGAGCGTAATCGCTGCGCCAATCAGCGTAACGGAGAGCCACGGATGGTAATAGAGAGCGGCGACCAGCAGAGCGAGCCAACCCATGGGATCAAACGATTGACAGAATACTCATGCTGGGCGAACGCCGCCTGGATCGACTTCATCGAAAAGACGCGGCCGGCGGACGAGTTCCTGGTTACGCGAATGAGTCACATTCTGCTTGGCGAAGACGCCTGGTTCCGCCGCATCGAGGGCGGTGGCGTGGACCCAAATGTCTGGCGCGTGCTCACCTTCGATCAGATGCGCGAACGGCTCTCGAAGCACCGTGACATTTACGACTCACTCCTACGGAGCGATTTGAGCCGCGTCGTTGGCTACACGCGTTTCACCGGGGAGAAGTACCGCTCGCCAATCTCCGACATTCTGGTTCATCTGAGCCACCACGGCGCCCATCATCGGGGGCAGATGGCGACGCACATCTCCGCGCAGGGTGTGACGCTCATCAACACCGACTTCATGCAGTTCTGTCTGGTGAACCGCCTGTAGGGCGGCTCCGGACTACAGACTTCGGGCTCCAGGGGCGGAAGCCGGGAGCCGGGAAACTAGTTCAGCGCCGCGACTCGCCGACGCAGCGTCTTGACGTGCTCCCAGATCTGGTCGTGCTCCTCACGCGCATCCTTGTCCATCTCGCTCATGCTCGAGAGTTTCAGATAGGTCTGCAGATCGCGAAGCGCGCCGGTGACGTCGTTGAGGTGGTAGGCGAGCAGACCGCGATCCCGCAGCTCGCTCAACGCTGACGGCGTCA
>Ga0075418_10001441_pt1 | contig 26921 bp, 23 predicted proteins | sample SoiMetdeltSBSDD2_FD_81776 | JGI IMG/M metagenome (GOLD analysis project Ga0075418, IMG submission 81776) | Bulk soil microbial communities from a Populus tree surrounding site in Tennessee, USA - Soil MetaG P. deltoides SBSDD2 | ecosystem: Environmental > Terrestrial > Soil > Tree plantation...
CGGCATTTGCCTGACGATCCAACGACACCCGGGCGCACAATGAAGGCTCTCGATTTACCGTGCCTGGTCATCCGCGAACGTGCTGCCGAGGACATGTCAACAACATTCGCGACAGGCGACACGTCGTAGTTGGGGCCGTTATCATCAACGTCGAACCGCGTTTCGAACAACCGCGTCGGACGGCTCGCCGAAAACTCGCGCGCGGCCGTAACCGACACTGCCATCAGCTCGTCGCCGCGGCGATAGAACAGTTCTCGCCCGTCTTTCGACCACACGGGGTCGATCCCGCCGTCGGTCGAGACGATCCATTTGGGCCCCGGTCCCGGATATGGCTGGACGTAGACATCGTCACGCCCGGATTCGTCTGACACGTACGCGAGCCATCTGCCATCGGGGGAAAACCGCGGCGACCGCTCGTCGAACGGTGTGAGCAGGAATGGGACGGGCTCGCCACCCGGCGACACGACCCAGATGTCGCGTCGGCCGTCAGGCTTCCGTTCGTGGAACGCGACGGCGGAGCCATCGGGCGACCATGACATCGGGTATTGCGGGCCCGCTCCTGACAGGGTGGGAAGCGTACCGGGCAGAAGCGCGGCACCGGTGCCCGGCCACGAGCGTGCTGCCACGGCATCGGACGCGTTCAGCAGCGGCTGTGCGTCCGCGTTTCCGTTGATCAACTTCCAGAACAGGTTGAACGGCCCTGGCGCGGTCGACTGAAAGGCGAGCTTCGAGCCATCGGGGGCCCAGACCGGATAGGCGCCGACGCCGCCTGCAGTAAATCGGGTCCGTGTCGCGCGGGCCATGTCGATGATCCAGATGTCGCTCCCCATCTCGGACTCGATCGTCACAGCTGCCCGTCGCCCGTCGGGGGAAAGCGTCGGATACTCGTACCCGGCGCGCGCTTCGATGAGGGATGAGGCGCGTCCGTCGCGGTCGATCCGGAGGAGCGTGCGATCGGTCACAGTTGTTCCCGCCGGCACGTACACGAGCGTTCCAGTAGTGGAAGCGACGGCGAAGTACGCGCCGCCGAACCGCGAGGTCTGAAGGCGCTCGAGGAGGGGTACCGGAGGCTGATTCAGATCACCGCCAGGATCGAATGGGGTGGCCACCAGTCCGCCTGATTGCGCGTACACGAGATATCCAGTCGAGATGTACTGGGCCCCTTCCCCAACGATCCGTCCGTTACCAAGCAGCCGCGGCTCGCCGCCGCTGATCGCCACGACCGCGGCGTGCCACACGTTCTTCTGGAAAATGCTGAACAGAACCTGCGTTCCTCCGGGAAGCAGTTGCGGGTATCCGTGCTGCGCTTCGTCGGGCTTCGGTGTCGTGATCTGAACGGGGTCGCCGCCGTTGGCTGACACACGCCACAGCCCGGACGCTGTGAGCGTGGTGGCGAACACGATGGTGTCGTGTGCACCCCATGTCGCGCTCCAGACCGGCGGCGCGTCGCAAATGGTGAGCGGCACGCCACCTGCCACCGACAGCTTCTTGAGCATGCCGTCGGCGTAAAAGCCGACCCAGCGGCCGTCTGGAGAGAAAAACGGCGTGCTGGCTCCCGCGGTCTCTGGAATCGGGCGCGCCGTGAGGTCGTCGAGCGGACGCAGATAGAGGTTCGTCGGGCCCCCGGCCGTTGCCGCGACGTACACGAGCAGTTTGCCGTCCGGAGACAGCGCGACGGGCGGAAACCTTCCCTTTTCGATGGTCTGGGCGGCCGGCAGCGTAATCATCACGCGCGCGGGGGACGAGGCGGGCGGCGCCGCCGAGATCGACCACCATCGCGTCACCGCGATCGCGCCCGCCGCGACGAATACCGCCCCCGTGACCGCGAGCGGAACTATCGTTCGCGGCGTTGTCCACGCTGGCCGCTCGCGCAGCCTCGCATTGGCGCGGATGTCCGGTTGCGGCTCCCGCAGCGCTTCTTCGATGTCCAGGCGTGCATCCGCAATGTCGTGCAGGCGGCGGGTGAGATCCTTCTCGAGGCAGCGTGCGAGTAGACGTCGAAGCGCCGGCGGGGTCGCTGCGGGCAGCGCCGACCAGTCGGGCTCTCGTCCAAGGATGGCGGCAATCGTGTCCGAGATCGTTTCTCCGACGAACGCTTTGCGGCCTGACAGCATTTCGTAGAATACGCAGCCGAAGGCCCAGATGTCGGTTCGCTTGTCGACGACCCGGCCGCGCGCCTGCTCGGGGCTCATCGATTCGGCGCTTCCGAGGATGACGCCTTTGCCCGTCCCCATCACGGTCATGGTCGGCGAGCGCGTCAAGTCAGAAGCCGCTTCGTCGACGCCCACCTTCGCGAGGCCGAAGTCGAGCACTTTCACGACGCCGTTGCGCGTGATCGCAATGTTGGCCGGCTTCAAATCGCGATGCACGATCGCTTTCTCGTGCGCCGCCTCGAGCGCTTCAGCGATCTGACGCGCGATCTTCAAGGCCTCGTCAATGGGCATCGCACCGGAGGAGGCCAAGTTCCCATCGCTCTTGGCAGTCCGCGTCAGACGCTCCGCAAGCGTTTCGCCTTCAATCAGCTCGAGCACGAGCGCATGAATGCCATCGCGATCTTCGAAACCGTAGATGGCACCGATGTGCGGGTGATTCAGCGACGCAAGCAGCCTCGCCTCACGCTCGAACCGCGCGCGCCGGTCGGTGTCGGCGAGAAACGCGTCCGGCAGAATCTTGATCGCAACGTCGCGTCCGAGCCTCGTATCGCGGGCGCGATAGACCTCGCCCATCCCGCCGATCCCGATGACGGATCCAATCTCATATGGGCCCAAACGGACCCCAATCAGTGGACGCGCCGGCCCTCCCAGGGGGTCAAGGTCGGCCGGTCCGATCGCCTCGATTGCCGGCGTCGCGAGAAAATGGCTCGCCTGACCGGCGTAGGCAAGTAGCGATTCAACGTCACGTCGCAGGGCGTCGTCGCCGACACACGCCTCGCGCAGAAACGCCGCGCGCTGGAATTCATCGCGCGCGAGCGCTTCGTGATAGAGCCGTTCGGCCAGCCGCCAGCGGTCAGGACTGCTCACGGAAAACAGTTGACGAGAAGGCCCGTATTCTGCCATGGCGGCGTCATCGCCGCATTCCACGACACTCACCCTCTATTGATACAAGCGGAAAATCGGGCGGGGTACTAGAATGGGGCCCTACGAGGTCTGGCGTGGCGGGTTCGGCTTCTGGTGAAGTGACCCTTCTGCTGCGTGCGTGGCACGCCGGCGACGAGGATGCCTATCGTCGCGTGTGCGCGATTCTTTATGACGAATTGCGCCAACAGGCGGCCCGCTTCGTGCGCGGCAGACAAGCGGGCGACACGCTTGAGACCACCTCGCTCGTGCACGAAGCGTTCATCAGGCTTGCCAACGCCAACCAGGTCGACTGGCAGGACCGCCGGCACTTTCTGGCTGTTGCTGCTCGAACGATGCGGCGGGTGCTGGTCGATGGCGCGCGGGCACGGGAGACGGCAAAACGCGGAGCACGAGTGGCGCACGTACCGCTCGACTCCAGTGTCGACGCCGGCGCGCCGTCACCAGTGGACTTGATCGCGCTTGATCAGGCCCTGGAACGGCTGGCCATCTTCGATCCGCGCAAGGTGCAGGTGGTCGAACTGCGGTTCTTTGGCGGTCTGACGGTGGAAGAAACGGCTGGAGTCCTGGATGTGGCGCCGGACACTGTCGCGCGCGACTGGCGCATGGCGCGGACCTGGCTCCTGAGGGAACTCGACACAGGACCGCAACGCTAGCGCAGGGTGCGGAAAATCTCGTGCTCGCGCGTGAGGTTCCCCGTCCCGCAGGTGACAACCCTCCGGTTTAGCGCCAATTTCGGGCCGAAGTTCTTCCACAGCGGCTGGCCCGAGCCTTGCCAACCCTCAGGGCATGCGCAATCAAGTCATCACCCTTCCCCCTTCCCGGACCCTGGCTGGTTTTGCCTCCGAGCAGGGCTGTGACGACGGTCTTGCGATGGAATCGCTCGAGCCGGGAACGATGCTGATCGTCCGGACGGACAACTCGGAGTACCGGATGGTCGCTCTCGACCACGATCGCGTGCTGGTGGAGGGTGGTGCGATGTTTCCGGAGCCTGTTCCTGCCGTCGTACAAGGCGCGTTCTGCCGGTGGCAGCTTCGTGAAAACCGGTTGGATTGGCGTCGGCCTCAGCATCGAGCTGTTCGTTGACCCAAAGTGGGTGAGGACCTCGTCGGTGCGCTCGATTCATCTCCTTTCCCCGCGTCCGTAAATCGGGGCCATCCGCGCCTCGCGGTGTACTGCCGGCGCAGTAAGTTTTCATCCACCGACACAGCCGCGTCAGTCGACGCGGGCGAGCGATCCAACCGGGCTGCCGGCTCTCACGACTTCCTGGATTCGTTGGTAAGTCGCCTGAGCGAACCCGTGGAGCTCGGCGTCACTCGCGTGCGCGGCACGAAATGCGTCTTCCACCTGTTTGAGACTCAGACCAGAGGCTCTCTTCGCGAACAGGCGGACGCCCTCGAGCGGGACCGAGGCGTGAGCAGCTGAATTGGAGCCCGAGTACTCCAAGTACGCAGTCTGGCCTCTGATGGACGTAATCACCGGCCGGTTCTGCAGGAAATCTCCCAGCTTGTATTTGGAACGGGAGAACGCCCCACCCATCTTGCCGAAACAGGCGCCGTAGTCTCCGACGATGTACCAGTCGGTCGTTCCACGTTCGTCGGCGATGGAGAGGATCTTGTTGTTGGAGTCGCGGGCGTCCCAATTTGCCATCACGACGTTCATCAGGATCAGAATCGAATAGCCGCCATCAGCCACCACCGGGCCTCCATCAAGGCGCCACGGGCCTTTATTGACGACCTCTGGACCGCGACGCTCAAAGCGCGCGGCGGATCGAAAGCGACCGGTCTTGTCGATGAATGAACCGAGCCTGCGAAAGTGCGGCTTGCCATGCGGAAAGACGATCTGTCCGTCCTCCACGTAATAGGTCTCTTCGACTCTCAACCCCAGGGCCCATGCGAGCCGCGTAGCCGCGATTTCAGCTGGAACCTCCTCATCCCATTTGGCATTCCAGAGCACGCCATTCGCATCCTGAAGGATCGCCTTCGGATTGGTTCCGTCGACGTCCTCCGATAGAAACGTGAACGGCGAGATCGGTGCTCGATCGGGACTGGCATTGCCCCAATAAAGATCGAGGTTCTGAATTGGCCCGCGATCCTCGAGCATTCGTCGTGGCTGCGCCGTGGTAAGGGCTGGAGAGCTCAGAATCGCGAGTGCCACTGAGGCACGAATCGCGACGGCGACGAGAGCTGGGCTAATCGCTCGAATCGCCATGGGCCCCCCGTCAGGATTCTCTAGGGACTGGTTAAGACGCTTTCTGTCGTCACTTTCTGCCTGTTACGTAAGGGAGCATCGGGCATGCCAGTCGACCTCGAGCGGGACGCGATGATGCGTAGGAGTGACCGGGAGAAGGAGACTGACCACCGCAAAGAGGGCATCACGGGATGCGGTGAGCCGAACGCCTAGCGAGCACTATCCGCTGAGCGTGGGATACACCTTCAAGCTGCATTGAGAAGATGAGCGCCGAAATCTCAAGCGGCTTACGCCCGAGTGGATGGGATAAATGCGGCGTAGATACAAATCCTTTTCATGCCACGGGGTGAACCCCGCTCGTGAGAACTCTATCGGCAAAGCCCCGGCGAGGGCGGTCCTCCCGCGCACTCGCGCACGTATCACTCCCGATAGAGTCATATCGTTACCAGCGACGAAGGGGGAAAAACGAAAGGGGGGTGCTACAGCGAACGCAGAAAGTTCAGAACGTCCTGCTTCTGGCTGTCCAGGAGCGCATTGAAGTTCTTGATCACGACGTTCGCTTCGGAAGCGTTGAAGGTAAAGACACTCCCGCTGCGATGGGACCTGATCGCCTCCTTCAAGTCTGACGTTCGTCCATCGTGCAGGAAGAACAGCCGCTGTCCCAGCCCCCACAGCGGGGCGGTGCGAAACTCTCTTGGTCCGGCCTGTCCTTGCGTAACACCATCGGCCAGGCCTGGGCCCATGTCGTGAACCAACAGGTCGGAGTAGAGATTCACCGGCTGATTGCGCAACGCCGCGACCGCGGCATTGCCCGTGTTGAACGTGGGCGTATGACAGAGCGCGCACCCGGTGTCGGTGAACAGCTTGCGGCCATTTGCGATTGATTCGGCTCCTCCCGGCGTGTCGGGTGAAGGCGTCGGTGGCGCCAGGAAACGCATGAAGAGGGCAAACTTTTCGATCGCGCTGACGGCGTCAACAGGCTTCTCGGCTGCCGTGTTCGTGATGCTGTTGGGAACATCCGCAAACTGGCAGGTCGCTGTTTCATCGCGCTCGGTCTGAAACAGCTCGTTGGTGATCCCCATTTCAACGTTGTACGCCTCACCGGAGAACAGCAAGAGGGATTTGTTCTGGGCCTTCCACCCGAACCGCGCGACCGTGCCGTCATTTCCGTTGTTGTTCACTTGGCCGGAGATCGCATGGCCGGCGAGGACGATGTTGGGTCGGCCGTGGATCCTGAGCTCCTCCTTCCTGGGTGCCTCCCTGTCCTGGTTCGCAAGAATCGTCCTGTCCGGGATGTGTTCGATCAGGCCTCCGCCAAACGTCGGGGTGGGAATCCGGAAAATCACGTTGCGGCGCGCAAGTTCCCGCTCGAAGTCTGGCTGCGCGAGCGTGCAGCCCGGCGTATCCGACCGACCGGCAATCGTGAAGAGATCGTGGACACCGCCGTCCGGGCTTCCGTCGGCGTTCTTCACGAATCTCACCTCGCGCACCGGCCCCGTCGACGTAATGAATGATGGGACAACGTTGGTCGCGCCATTCGCGGTGGCGAATTCAACCTGAGGATTCACCCTGGGACTGGTTCCACCGACCGCCGGCTGCAAATGGCAACGGCTGCAGCCTCCAAGGTTCAGTGTCGGCCCAAGGCCCTCACCGATGTCCTCCACTTCTTCGAACTCGTCCTTGCCCGCGTTGAAAAAAGCGAGCTCAGTTGCGCTCAGTCCCGCGATGGGGGCCCCCGCACTCGCGGCTCCGTCGCGCGCGCCGGGATCCCGCGCCGTGGAGGAGGAATCGTCGAAGAACGGAATTTCATCGCGTACGAGGAAGAAACCAATGACGGCGAGGGCCAGAAACAGCACGATGACGACCTTTTTCACCACCATTCCTCCATCGTCAAAATATGCGGAAACCACTGGGGTAGTCGAGAGCGATCGTGGCTCTGGAAATTGATCGTCAAGGTTCGACGAGCGTGCCGGGCACGTGCGCGTGCGTCCGGCGAACTCGCGATTCTCATCCCCCGACGAGAACATACAAGGAACGATTAGCGGGGTTTTCGCGCGTGGTTGACGGAATCCTGCTTATGGGGCCCCGTCCTGCCGTCGGCACAGCGTGGCTGCCCCTCAACTGGTTGAGACGGCGATCACAATCCCTGAGGAAAGGATCGGCTAATCAGCGGCGGAAGCGGACGTAGCGATTCTCCGGGGAGGCGTCCTCTGCCGTGTAAGTGACGACATCGACTTGGGCGTTGTGAGAATCCTGGAGAATGAGGTTGCCTCCCTGGTTCCCGAGCTGGACACCGTTGCCGTCGAGCGCAATGAGTACGGATTCCCCCGACCTGAGGGTCGTGTTGATCGGCGTGACTCGGTTGTTCTTGTCAATCAATCGCCAGTTGGTCAGTGTCTGCGATGTGGTGGCGAGACTGGCGAGCACTACGATCTCGCGTCCCGCGTCCGCGCCGCTCGGATTGATCAGGGCGCGCTCGATGTAAACGGAGGACGGAACAGGCAGCGGTGGGCCTCCGCCCAGAATCTCGGCGATGGCTCTAGCGCCCGGTGCCGGATTGCCTGCCGCGTCAGTTGGGATCTTCTGGCTCTGGAAGCCGAGGAAAAGACCAAGATAACGATCTGGAAATGCCAGGATGAGTCCGCCGTCGTGAAACACCCCGTTGTCGCCAGCGTGCGAACCGACATTGCCCTGATTGAGGTGAATGTCGTGGATGCCGTGCAGACCATCGGTGTTGCCAAATTCGATATCGATCGGCTTGTGAAGGTTCTGGTCGAACTTCGCGCCAAAAGCGTAAAGCTCCCCTCCCGCCTGCTTGCATTGGTCGAGATACAGCGATAGTAGGTCTTGCAGGTCGTCACTACTGGCATTGCCGGACGGCGGCAACACTCGGCCGAGCTTCCAGTCGAACAGTGGAGCCTTGACGTAGTCGAGTGCGTGATCGGCATTCTTCGGCACGGTGGCGAACCCCGAACGCTGTGCGGGAAGCGACGCCAAGAGCGGCTCGCCCACGAGCGGATCGACTACCCAGAACGCGACGTTGGAGCCGCTATCGGACTGCACGTTCACGGCAATCCGCCAGGGCTGACCGCTATCCTCGAGCACGCGAATCTGCAGGTGTGGCGTCGAGGCGTTGTCTTCGCGCTTGTATCGGTCCGGACGACCTCGGAGCACCCCGTACAGAATCGCCATCGCATTCCTCCCAGTCGCACACAAAAACTTGACGTCTGTAGTGCGGACCTTCAGGTCCGCCGTGTCTGGCGAGCCTAAAGGCTCGCACTACATCGTGATATTTTCGGACAAATCGGGCAAAGCGAGTGAACTCTCGCACGATCACTCCTCTGCCTCAAGCTGAATTTGTTGAAGTACCGCCCGCGATGCCCTCGAAGATCGCTCTATGCGGACCTGAAGTTCGACGTCGAGCGGATGTTTGCCGATGGGGATACCGTCGCGACGTTTGGAAGGCGAGCAGCAAATCGAAGCATCACACCTTCATCAACCGAGCTGGGGTGACGACCGCGAAATCGCTCGACGCCGAGGGTATAAGTCCGATGGTCGGCGCTTTTCCCGAGCAACGGGTTGTCCGCATCGATTAGCTTGCTGAGGTGCTCCATACGATTCTCCGGTGCTGCGGAATGTTGACGATTCTCCGGTGCTGCGGAATGTTGTCGCGCTGACGTTCCGCGACAGCCTACTGTAGGTCGAGGCTCTCGCGAGTATCTTTCCTGAAAGAGGCTTTCCCAACCTGGCGTTCCTGCCCACAGTTGCCGCATTGTCCGTGGTGGCTGCCGCGATCGTTCGGGATCAGTCCGACCATCGCACACGGGAGTGGGGAGTTTTTCTGCTGCTGCTCACGAGCCGAGGTGAAGCCGGCGCGCGACACATCACGCCGTCTCGACATGATCGCCCACGATCTGGTACAGCACGCGCCCGCCGGCGTCTTCGGCGCGTACGCGGGGGATGGACGACGAGCCACGTCCCCGCTGTCGCCAACGACACGCCATCACGAGCGCGCCGAGATGTACCCGGAAAAACGAGAGGCCCCGCACGCGACGACGCGCGAGAATGCAGTTTCCGCGTATCCGGCAGCGCGCAGGAACCGCAGAATCTGTTCGACGACGAGGAGGCGATCGCGATCGCCAATGACGTCGGGGGCGCGAGAGCAGGAGATGATCAAGGAGTGTTGCGGTGAATGGATCGCCCGTAATCGAGTGACGCCTTAGAAGAGACTTACCCGCGCAGGAACGGATCCGCGAGCAGATTCAGGTCGCGCTCGTCACACTCTGGCGCTTCATCCTGCCGGTTGGGATTCGGATTCAGCCGTCGCACGTAGGTGTAGGACGTCCACGGCTCCGCCAATACCTCGGGATCGTTGACGGTGAAGTTGTAGTAAAGGAGGTCGCCACTGCGCGTGAAGCGTTCGGTGACTTCCATCTTGTCGGAATGGAAATAGCCTTCCCATCCGATCCACGAGATACCGTTGAAGCCGACCGATTCGATGACGAGTGTGTCGCCCTCCCAGTGGGCCAGCCCCATCCCGTTGTAGGTCGAGAACTGATAGTCGTTTTCGTCCCGCTTGCGGTTGTCGAGCGGCAGGATGCGGAGCGCGTTCTCGACGCCGTTGAACAACCAGATCTGCCGGTCCTTCTGGACGATGCGTCCCGGAACGTTCTGGCGCGGGACCCCGAGCGGCTTATAGCAGCCGTAGAACGGATCCTCCTCCACCTTGCCGTAGTCCAGGCTGCGTACCTTGTCCCAGTACTCCGGCTTGTAGAGCGGCTTGTTCCACTGCGCCCCGCGCTGCATGGCGGACTGGTCGGCCTCGAACGCGCCGTTGCGCCGCAGACCGGGCATTTGAAACACGTTCGGGATGTTGCCGGTCCAGTTGCCGCTCAGATCCGGATGCCCGTCGGCATCGCGCGGCGTCTGGCCCATCGGCATCATCTGCATGGCGTAGCCGTCCTGCGGCGACACGCGCCTGCCGGCCGGCGCATAGGAGGTCTGGACCGTGCGCAACGGAAGGTTCCCGGCTCGACGCGCGCTCGGCGGCAGCTGCCCCGCGGCGATCTGCGTCGCCGGCGTTCCCTTCGCGACATCCGGTATCGGAAACACGATGTATGGATTGGAACGGAAGAACGTGACGTTCAAATCAGCGAGCGGTCTGCCGTCAAGCGTCCACTTGATGGTCGTCGGGAAAATCATCCAGACATTCGGCTCCAGATTGCCGCGATAGTCGGCAAAGGTCGCACCGTAGGTGTGGCCATTCCACTTCGCGGTAACCGCGACCGGCAGACGGATCAATTCGGTCGGCTCGTATGGCCCCAGCTTCGGGTGCTGTCTCGAGTCCTCCACCGTAACTGAGGTTTCGATGCCGTCGTAGGGCGATGTTCCGGTGAGCACCGTCTTTCCATCGGCGGCCTTGGTGACTGTCGCGTGCCCCTCTGCCTCGAGCAACGACCACACGGCGCCAAACGGTGTGAGCTTGATGAGTGGCAGGCGATCGTTGAAGGTGTTGGCCGCGGCCGTCGCGCCCCGCCCTTGTTCCGTCTCATTCCACGCATACTGATCCGCGAATACGCGGATCTCCTTCAACGCCTGTCCGTTCGCTTTTGTGCCGTTGAGAAACATGCGCATCGCCGGGAGGTAATAGGCGATGTGGAACTCGGCGTTGGTAAGCCGCGCCATGCCCGCGCCGTCAGCCATCGTACCGTCGGCCCTGAACTGCACGCCAATGACGTTCTCGACGCCCATGACCTTGCCTCGACCCATCCCGATCGATTCAGCGACGTCGCGAACATCCTTGCCGATGCACGGGCTCGCGATCTCGTAGGCCGTGAAGCCATCGTCGTTCTGGGCAAACATCCCGTAATTGCCCTGCGCTGCATACCCGCTGGCGGGACATGTCGGTGCCTGGCTTGCCCCCGCGGGAGCAGGACCGCCACCTCTCTGCGCGATGACAGCAGCGGCAGTGACGAAAACGGCAACTGAGACGGCAATGGCTGTACGCATCGGGGTGACCTCTGGCTTACGTCTGGCGGGCGGATTCTAAAACAAAAAAGGCCGGCTAAAGCCGGCCTCTGTGGGGTCCGGCTTCAGCCGGACCATCCTTGATCACCCGCGCAAGAACGGATCGGCGAGCAGCTCCAGATCGCGCTCGTCACACTCGGTCGCTTCGTCCTGCCGGTTCGGATTCGGGTTCAGCCGGCGGACGTAGGTGTACGAAGTCCACGGCTCGAGCAGCACGTCCGGATCGTTGACGGTGAAGTTGTAATAGAGCAAGTCTCCATTACGTGTGAACCGTTCAATGACTTCCATCTTGTCCGAATGGAAGTAGCCCTCCCAGCCGAGCCACGACACGTCGTTGAAACCAACCGAATCGACAACGAGCGTGTCGCCTTCCCAATGCGCCAGTCCCATGCCGTTGTACGTTGAGAACTGAAGATCGTTCTCGTCACGCTTCCGGTTGTCGAGCGGAAGGATGCGCAAGCCGTTCTCGACGTTGTTCAGAAGCCAGATCTGACCGTTCTTCTGAACGATGCGGCCAGGTACGTTCTGCCGCGGCACGCCCACAGGCTTGTAGCAGCCATAGGCAGGATCGACGTCCGCCTTGCCGTAGTCAAGGCTGCGAACCTTCTCCCAGTACTCGGGTTTGTAGAGCGGCTTGTTCCACTGCGCGCCCCGCTGCATCGCCGACTGGTCCGCTTCGAAGCCGCCCGGCCGGCGAAGACCAGGCTGCCCGATCGGATTCGGGAATCCGGCGCCCCAGTTCCCGGTCAGGTCCGGGTGGCCATCGGCATCGCGCGGCGTCTGCCCGTTCGGCTTGATCTGCATGATCCCGCCGTCCTGCGGCGAGACACGCTTTCCGCACGGCGAGTACGAGCACTGCACGGTGCGCAGCGGCAGGTTGCCCGTGCGCTGGGCGGCGGGGGGCAACTGCGATGACGCGCCACCCTGCGCGGCCGGCGCCTGCGCCGATGTCGGGCCAGGCGCCACGGCGACGGCAATCGCCATCGCACCCGCGGCCACAAACAACGATCGGATAGTCTTGCTCACGATCTCCTCCTACAGCTCGACGACGACGTACTCCTTGCCGGCAACCGTGATCGACCGCATGAATCCAAGTTTGCTGTTCGGATCGGGATCCTTCCACGCGGGCGAGATGCGGTAGCTGTAGGTGTCCCCGATCTTGAGGTCGGTCTTCACCTTGAGGCCCTGGCGAATCAGACCAGCGGGGCTCAGCGACTCGAGCTTCCAGGACTGGACCTTGCCGTCGGGACCCTTCACGTCCACATACCACCAGGAATGCGGGTTCACATTTTCGAGCTTGGTCAACGTACCGGTAATCGTGAATTCCTTCTGTGTGTCGAACTCAGCGTTCGCAGAATGATGCGCCCGTGCCGGAGCGCCAATCATCAGCAGCGCCAGCGCGGCGGCGGATGCGATGACAATTCTCTTCACCATGGTTCGCAAGTCCTTTCTCTGGATGTTGACCTCTAATTGGATGATTTCTGCTTCACGACATCGGGTATCGGGAACACGATGTACGGATTAGACCGGAAGAACGTCACCTTCATATCCGCGAGCGGCTTCCCGTCGAGCGTCCACTTGAGGGTCGTCGGGAAAATCATCCAGACGTTCGGCTCGAGGTCGCCTTTATAGTCGGCAAACGTCGCGCCCCAGGTGTGTCCGTTCGCCTTGGCCGTCACGGCCACGGGCAGACGAATGAGCTCGGTCGGGTCGTATGGTCCAAGCTTCGGGTGCTGTCTCGAGTCCTCGACGGTGACGGCGACCTCGATGCCGTCATAAGGGGATGTGCCCGTCAGAACAGTTTTTCCGTCCGCGGTCTTGCTGACAACGGTGTGCCCCTCGGCTTCGATGACCGACCACATCGCGCCAAACGGGGTGAGCTTGATGAGCGGCAGGCGATCGTTCAGGGTGTTGGTCGCCGCCGTCGCCCCGCGACCTTCCTGCGCTTCGTTCCACGCGTACTGATCGGCGAAGACGCGGATTTCGTTGAGCGGTTGGCCGTTGGCCTTCGTCCCCTTGAGCATCAGCCGCATCGCCGGGATGTAGTACGCCATCTGGAACTCGCTGTTTGCGAGCTTCGCCATCTCCGTGCCGTCGGCCATCGTGCCATCAACCCTGAACTGCACGCCGATCACGCTCTTGACGGTGAGCAGCTTGTTGCGGCCCATGCCGACCGACTCGGCGACCTCCCGAACGTCTTTGCCGATGCAGGGGCTCGCGATCTCGTAGAACGTCTGGCCGTCGCCACCGTTCTGGCCGAAGCCGGAGTAGTACGCCTGCGCGCCGTACCCACTGGCCGGACATGTGGGTGCTGGACCAGCCGGTGCGGCAGCCATGCCGCGACCGCCGCGGCCCTCCTGTGCGAGCAACACACCACTGGCAAGCAGCGCTCCAACACCCAATGCGAACACTTTGCGCATGTGCAGACCTCTGAAATAGTGCAAGCGAGTGTTTATAACTGGATTCGCAGGATGTCGCAAGAGCCGTCTCCGCGCCGCGCGCTTCAGCGCGCAGGCCCAGCCGGGTCCATATGCACTTACGAAACAGTCCGCGGGCAGGTTCCGTACTGAGCGAGAATCCAGAAATCCAAAATTGTCGATGGCCGACTGGTCCGTTCCTGGATTTGCTCGAATGCCGACTCGGGTCGTCGCATGAATCTGGCGGTCCTGCCGGGCGACGGCATCGGTCCCGAAATTACCAGTGCCGCGTTACAGGTCCTCGAGCATGTGAAGCGAACGGTTTCGCTCGACCTCACGATGGAGGTTCACGAAATCGGCCTCGCCGCGCTGCAACGTACGGGCACAACACTGCCGGCCGCTGTGCTGGACGCATGCCGACGCGCTGACGGCGTGATACTCGGACCCGTTTCGACAGCGAGCTATCCTCCGCGCGATCGGGGCGGCGTGAATGTGTCGGCAGCACTGAGAATCGAGCTCGACCTGTTCGCCAACGTTCGCCCGAGCCGGACACGCGAGGGCCTCCAGCACTGGGGCCGTACGCCGATGGACCTGGTGATCGTGCGTGAGAACACGGAAGGGTTCTACGCGGATCGGAACATGTACAGCGGCGGCGGTGAGCTGATGCCGACACCAGATCTGGCGCTGTCGATCCGCCGCATCTCGGCTACCGCCTCGTCGCGGATCGCACGCGCGGCGTTCGGCCTTGCGGCTGTGCGGCGGCGCCACGTGACCGCAGTCCACAAAGCCAATGTGCTTGGTGTCACAGACGGATTATTTCTGCGTGAGGTGCAAACCGTCGCGCAGGCACATCCAGACATCACCTACGACGAACAGCTGGTCGATTCGATGGCGGCGCTGCTGGTTCGCGAGGCGTCCCGTTTCGACGTGATCGTGACGACCAATATGTTCGGCGACATTCTGTCCGATGAAGCGGCCGAATTGTCCGGGAGCCTCGGTCTGGCCGCTTCGATCAATTTCGGCGATCGTCACGGCATGGCGCAGGCGCAGCATGGCTCGGCACCGGACATTCAGGGCCAGAACAAAGCGAACCCGACCTCGCTTATTCTCTCGTCCGCAATGTTGTTGGACTGGCTCGGCCGTCGCCATCGCCAGGAGAACTTCAGCGCGGCCGCACGCCTCGTCGAACAGTCAGTGGATGCTGTATTGAGCGATCGTGCGAAACGGACCCCTGACCTCGATGGTCCGCGAACCACCACCGGGTTTACCGCTGAGGTGTGTAAGGAAGTCGATGCGCGCGCGTCCCGCTGACACGGCGACCTACGCACCGGGCGAGGAGGCCGCGACCGTCGAGCATCGCGCCTTCATCAAGGCCGCGTGGCGGCTCGTCCCGTTCGTCACCATCGGGTATCTGCTCAACTACATGGACCGCAACAACGTCGGCTTTGCCGCGTTGACGATGAACCGCGCGACGGGATTGACAGCGACGCAATTCGGCTTCGGAGCCGGCGTGCTGTTCTTCGGCTACAGCTTCTTCGAAGTTCCCAGCAACATCGCGCTTTATCGATTCGGCGCGCGGCGCTGGATCGCGCGGATCATGATCACCTGGGGTCTGGTCTCGGCTGCAACCGCGTTTGTTCAGGGTCCGCAAAGCTGGTACGTGTTGCGCCTGCTGCTCGGCATCGCGGAGGCTGGTTTCTTTCCCGGAATAACGTTCTACCTGGCGACGTGGTTTCCAGCGGAGTACCGCGCACGGATGCTCGCCTGGTTTCTTGTGGCGATTCCCGCCTCCACTGTCATCGGCGGACCTGTGTCCGGACTCGTCCTGCAGATGGACGGCGTCGCCGGACTCGCAGGCTGGCAGTGGTTGTTCATCATCGAGGGCTTGCCGGCCACACTGCTGGGCATTGCTGCCCTTCGCGTCCTGCCCGACCGTCCTGAGGATGCGCCCTTTCTCACGGAGGAGGAGCGCCGTCTCGTTCGCGCGCGGATTGACGGCGAGCGCCGCGAGCGCGAAACGCGAAACCTTCCCGCAGCGCTGAAAGACCCGCGCGTCTTGATCCTGACCGTCGCGCAGTTCGGCTTCACCGCGGGATCGTACGGCGTCGGCATCTGGTTGCCGCAGATCATGAAGGACGCACGGCTTTCGAATCTCACGATCGGATTTGTCACCGGCGCCTGTTATATCGTCGCATCGGTGGCGATGATTGTCTGGGCGGCGTGGGTCGATCGCAGTGGACGCAAGATCAAGAACCTGACCCTCGCGTGCCTCATCGCGGCGTCAGGGCTCATTCTCGCGATCGCTACGGCGAACTTCTGGCTGTCGCTCTTGTGGATTACCGTGGCGCTCTCCGGTATCACGTCGGCGCGCGCAATCTTCTGGACCATTCCGACGCGGTTTCTCACCGGTCTGGCTGCTGCCGGCGGTCTCGCATTCATCAATAGCATCGCGACGCTCGGAGGGTTCGTCGGTCCGTACACAATGGGGTGGTTGCGAGACGCGACCGGCTCGTTTTCCGCAGGGTTGATGGCGATGGCCGGCCTGCTCGTGCTCGCGACTGTGATGTCCTGGTCGCTGAAGCTGTTTGTGACTCAGGAATAACCGGTTCCCTTGCGGGGGCGCATACAATGGCGCGCGTGACTGACACCGCCACACTCCACTACGGCCAGGACCGCGCCCTTCGAGGCCATCAGCTTCGCGCGGTGATCTCCGCCTCGGTCGGAACCACGATCGAGTGGTACGACTTCTTCTTGTACGGCGTCGCAGCCGCTGCGGTGTTTCCGCAGAAGTTCTTTCCGGGATCCGATCCGTTCGTCGCCACTCTCCTGTCGTTTACCACGTTCTTCGTCGGTTTCGTGGCGCGGCCTGTCGGCGCTGCCATCTTCGGCCACTTTGGAGACAAGGTGGGCCGTAAGAAGCTGCTTGTCTTCACGATGATCGTGATGGGCGCCTCGACGATGGCGGTCGGGCTCACGCCGTCCTACGAGGTGATTGGCATATGGGGAGCCGTGTTCCTGACGCTGGGGCGCATCCTGCAGGGGCTCGCGATTGGCGGCCAGTGGAGCGGCTCGGTGCTGATGGCCTCGGAGTGGACCGACCCGAAGCGTCGCGGGTTCACCACGAGCTTTGCGCAGATGGGCGCGCCCGCCGGGATGGTGCTCGCCAACGGCGCGCTGGCGCTGATGACGGGGCTGACGTCCGATCAGGCGTTTCTCGACTGGGGCTGGAGAATCCCGTTCCTTGCCAGCGTTGCCCTGGTGATCACCGGGTTCTATATCCGCTCGGGCGTCAAAGAAACTCCCGTCTTCGAGGAGTTGAAGAAATCCGGCGCCATCGTCAAAGCGCCGCTCGTCGAAGTGCTGCGCCGCAACGGAAAAGAGGTGGCGCTGACGGCACTCCTCCGCACGAGTCAACAGGTCTGCTTCTACATCTACACGACCTACATCATCACGTATGCGACAACCGTGCTTGGCTTCGGCCGGGGGCTCGTGTTGAACATGGTGATGACGATGGCGCTCGTGTCGTGCTTTGCCAACCCACTGTTCGGCCACCTGTCGGACAAGTACGGGCGACGCACGATTACAGCCATCGGCTGCGCGCTCATGCTGGTCTACCCGTTCATCTACTTCGGTCTGCTGGACACCCGATCGCTGCCGCTCGTGTTCATCGCCATCCTGCTGTCGAATCCAATCCAGGACATGCAGTACGGGCCGCAGGCGGCTTTCATCGCGGAAAGCTTTCCAGCGTCGTTGAGGTATAGCGGCTCGTCGCTCGGGTATCAGCTGGCATCTATCACCGCGGGTGGTCCAGCGCCGATCATCGCGACGCTGCTGCTGCGAGAGTACGGGACGTCCACGGCGATCGCCTGGTACATCGCCGCCTGCTCTGTGGTCAGCCTGATTTGTTGTTTCCTGCTGAAGGATCGGACCGGGGAAACCGATCAGCTAAGGTCTGCTTGAAGGCGGGCCTCACCGATGTAGCGCGCCGGATGCCAGCAAGGTCCGCCTAAAGGCGGACCCCACCGATGCTCGAGGCCGGATCCAGAAGACCCGCGTCTACGCCGGGGGCTTCGCTCGCGGCGCGGGCAATTTCAAGACGCGGGCCTTCACCGCCCGGAACGCCGTCGTGTCGCGGATTCCGCCGCGGGTGCGTGTCGTCGCCGCTCTCAACTGCGCAATGCGATCCTGCGGCGAGGGATGCGTCGACAAGAACGTCTCGACGGCGCTCGGATTACGATTCGCCTCGCGGCGCAACAGATCGAAGAGCTCAATCATCCCGCGCGGGTCCCACCCGGCCTTTGTCATGATCTGAAGGCCCACTCGGTCCGCGTCCCGTTCGTCGTCGCGGCTGAACTTCAGGAACACACCATTGGTGACCAGAGCGCCAGCCACTTGTGCGGCGCCCGCCCCGCCGGAATTCCCGAGCATCGCGCCGAGCATGCTGAGGCTCCACTTCGCAAGGACGGCCTTCGTCATCTGATCCGCCGCATGGCGCTGTGCAATGTGCGCGATTTCGTGCGCCAGCACTCCGGCCACTTGCGACTCATTGCCGGCTGCGTGAAGCACGCCGCGATTGAGCCACACAGGTCCGCCGGGCAATGAGAACGCGTTGATCTCCCGGTAGTTCGCGACGGTAAACGAGTACGGGTACTTCGCACCTGGCGCCGCTCGTGCGAGTTGCTGGCCGATCCGTGTGATGTAGGCACGCACCTGCGGATCGCTGAGCTGCGCCATCTGTTTGCGCACCTGCACGTTCTCCTCACGGCCGATTTCGATTTCTTGCGCGACGGAAACGATGGTGAATCCGGTGAGGCTGGCGATTACGAATGATCGCTGCAACCCTGATTTACACCCGCGGCGTGGGAGCCGCAGGCATCTGCTCAGGGCGATGACGACGGAGACGCGCGTACGCAGCGGTGAATTCAACGCCGTACATGAGGATAACGGACGACACGTAAATCCACAGCAGGAAGACCACGACCGCGGCAATGGAGCCTTGAATGAAGGCCAGCCGCGAATTGCGCGCGATGTAAAAGGAGAAGCCGTCGAAGGCGAGCCGCCACAGGACACCGGTCAGCGCGGCGCCGACCCAGACATCTCGAAACCGTGTCTTCGCGTTCGGAATGAAATAGAACACGAGGCCGACGCCGAAGATCAGGATGATCGTCGCGAGGTATCGGAACATCCACGTCTGCACCGCGCGCAGCCACTGAAAGCGCAGCAGCATGACGCCGAACCACGACGCCTCCGCCACCTGGATGGTGGTCACGAGCAGCAGGCCGACAATCATCACCAGACCTGCGGCAACGAGCATCAGAAAGGACACCATGCGGTGCTTGAGGAAGCTCCGCTGCTTTTCGACGCCCCACGCCTCGTTGACAGCACTCGTGATGGCGCCGAATACGCCGAGCGACGACCAGATGAGCGCCAGGCTGCCGGCAACCCCAACCTGGATGCGTGTCTGCCGGAACGCATCGAGTTGGGATGCCACGAAATCCAACCGTGTCGGAAAGTAGCGGAAGACGAAGGTGAGCACGGCGAGCCGCTGATCTTCGCTGGCCGTGATCGAGCCAAGCAGCGAGATGATGAGCAGCAGAAACGGAAAAAGCGACAGCAGCGCGTAGTACGCGATCGACGCGGCGTGGGTCAGGTCGTTGCTGTTGACGAGTTCGACGAGGCCGCGCCATGCGGCCTGCGCCGTCCACCGAAGCTCGGCCCGAAACTGGTTCACGTCGCCATTATGCGGGATTCGGGATTTGGCATTCGATTCGAGCCGTCCACGGGCCTGGCCAGGCGCTGCCAAGCCCGTGACGTTCATTTGCGACCGTGTCGTGACGCCCTTCTATGAAGAAGGCCCACACGCATCCACTGGCGGGCTCACGTTGAGGAACGGAGCGGTGTCCCGATCGATGGAGCTGAGGAACTGCGCCAGCAGCCGGCGACTCAACGCCACGTTGAGGATGTCCAGATGATCGGCGCGGCCCGCGGTCCGGTGCGTCACGTTCTGGAGCACCTCTTCAAGCGACGCTGCGGCGCCGCTGTGCAGGTACGGCGCGCTGGCGAAGACTGAGATAAGCGACGGCACGTTGAACCCGAGCACGCCGCGCGCCTGGACGTTCGCTGCTGCGTTGGCCCGAATTTCGTTGCTTATCCCGTCGGTGAAGAGCTCGGAATTGAATGTGCCAACGCGGCAAAGGAACCTGACCAGCTGCGCGTCAACGATCTCATTTGCGGCGGGCGGCGGCACGAAGTCCACCGCACTGATCGTCCAGTTCTTACCTCCGTGGCAATTCTGACAGCCCTGTTCCTAAAAAATCAGGCGCCCGGTCTGCACCCCGACGTCATGGCTCGGAACTGGGGCAGATCGGGCAACTGCGCAAGCCCAGCCGCGCCTTCTGGGATTGCCCCTCCAAGGGAGTCAGTTGTGATCAACCCGCCCCCTCCGGACACTGCGCGCACGTTACGCGTGAAATCCTGTACCTCATCCCGGACCGCGGACCAGTTCAGCACGCGCTGATGCGAAGCGGGCAACACCGGCTTCCCATTCACGATCTGCGCGGCGCCGAACTCGAACGTGCTTTCCATCGAGATCGCCTGCCGAGGACCGTCGGGGAACATCCACGTGACTGTGTCGGTCAGAGCGTTCGGATGACAGCCGTAGCAGCTGCCTCATCCCGTATCCGACATCCGGCCGGCCGGTCGCACCGAGTTTGGCTGCGACCCTACGGGACCGATCGCCGTGTTGAAGAGGTACTTCCCCCACAGCACGGTCTCCGCCAACGTATTCGGCGCCGGAAGGTCAGACGACTGCATGCGTTCGAGCGTCCTGTAGAGCGTCGGATTGGTCCCCGATATGTCGACGACCGCGACATCCCGAGAGAGGAAATCCATGACGTACGCACGAGTGTCGTCAGAGTTCAGCACGAGGCCGCGCGGATTGTGCCCGCCGATCTTGTCGTCCGGATCTGCCTGGCCAATCTCTCCCGGATCCTTGAGCTCGATTCGGACGATGTTGCCAGGATCGTTGGCGTTGATTGGGGGATTGATCGTCGGGGACCCATCGTCATTCAGCGTGACCCGAAGCAGGCGATTCGTGGCGCCCACCGCAAGCGATCAAAAAGAACTTTCGGTCCATGCACGGGGTACGCCGCGTAGAAGCGGTTCGCTCTGGTTCAGCTAGCGATATTCGCTTCATCAAGAAAAACAGAGGGCGACACGTCTGCGATCGTGGCGTTGGAAAGGCTCTCGAAAGGGCGGGTTTCGGGGTTCGACGTATTCCGGGGACCGGCGAGACTCAGGATCACGAATCCCGAGTCCCGAATCCCGATTCCCGGTCTGCAGCGCCGCTACGACCGGCCGAAGTCCGTCCCGCCGGTCGATCCGCTTGATCCCGAGCCGTACGAGCCGCCGCTGCCGTAGTTGCTTCCAGTATTGCCACCGTAGCTGCTGCTCGTGCTGCCGCTCGCGTAGCTCCGCGCTTCGTCGGCGCCGCGCGAAACCGCCTCGCGAGCCTTGTCCACCATCTCGCGACCGCGCTCGGCCCATGTGCTCGCCGTTTCCGAAGCGCGTTTGACCTGTTCCGATGCGGTGTTGCTCCAGTTGCGCGCCTGTTCGCCGATTGCGCCGCGCAACTCCGAGCCTGCCTTCGGCGCCAGCAGCATGCCGAGCCCTGCTCCGAGCACGGTGCCGGTCAGCAGGCCCATCATGAATCCGCCGCCGCCGCTGCCTTCGTTGTCATACCGATCAAAGCTGTCCGCCATTGTGTTGTTCCTCCCTCTGAGTGGCCTGCTACGTCAATTGAAGAAGTTCGAAGTTTGAAGGTTGAAGTCGGCCTTCGAACTTCGCACTTCGAACTTCCACATCCGTCACGCGTGTTCGGGCGCACCGCGCGGTGCGCGCCGTTCCGGGTGCAAGAAGCCATCAACCGCCGCACGCGCCGCGTAGAAAAGTGCGACGGCACGCTGAAGCCGCGAATTGACCGACGAGCGTACGCGCCATGCCGTTTCGTCAACGCGGTTGATCGTGTGTTGAATGGCGGAATCCACCCGTTCCGTTCGAGAGCTGACCCGCGCCGTCACGTCGCGGAGATCGCCGAGAATCGCATCGACGCGCGTCATCAGCGTGTTCGCGCGCGCCACGAGCGGGGCGATTTGGCGTTGCTCGATTTCACGGACGGCACGCATCGTCTGGCCATAAAGGCGATACGCCATCACGCCGAGCCCAATCAGCAGAATCGCCTCGAGAACGCTGACCGCTGCCATGATCCCCAGCAGCAGATTTGTCGTGTCCAGACTCCCTGCGTTCATACCGGCCGCTCCGTCAGTGCGACGTGCGTGAATCCGGGTACGAGGACTGCGAGCGCGCCGCGTTGAATTCGTTCACGACGCGGATGCCGTCGTTGGCCATCTCCCCGAGCTGCTCGATCGTTTTCTGGAACCTCCCGAATTCACGACGCAAATCGTCGACCGCCGGCTCGAGGCGTTCACGCACGTGCTTACCTGCATCGGTATAGAAGAGGTACGTGGCCGCTGCGCCAATAAGCGCCCCGACGACTGCTCCTGCGATCACGACACGAGAATGATTCACACGCTCCTCCTTCAATTGCCTAACGCTAGTTGACTTCCAAAACGAGTGCCACGCTTGCGGTGGTGCGGCATTCGTCATCTCCAGTCCCCACTGCTTGAGAAACAACGTCAGCGGCAGACCGTTCCAACGCGCTTTGTCGGGCCTGTTGAGCGCTTCTTCACCTAAGCCTATGTAGCCGACGTTCCGCACTGGTACGTCGTATTTACCGACGATGTACTGCCGGACAATACCCGCGCGTCGTCGGGACAGACGGAACCGTTCCGCGGAGATCAGCGCGGGGCGTATCCTTCGTTGACAATCGAGATGAACTTGAATGGCGTTAACCCGCGGTCGTGGTCGAGGCCGCTGCTGCGCGCTGCGCCGCGCGCTGGTCCTTAATGTCGTGCTTCTTCATCTTGCTGTAGAGCGTTGGCCGGTACAAGCCGAGAATCTGCGCCGCCTCCTGCTTGTTCCAGTTCGTCCGCTGCAGCGTCTGCACGATGGCCATCTTCTCGATTTCCGCGAGCGTCCGGTGGGGAGGAATCGTGAACTCCTGCGCGGGACTTCCCTCTTCGCGGATCGTCTCCGGGAGATCGTTCGGCGTGATCTCTCCCGTCTTGCAGACGAGGACGGCCCGCTCGATGGCGTTTTCCAGCTCGCGCACGTTGCCCGCCCATCGATTGCGGATCAGGAGATGGTAGGCAGCCGGCGAGATGGCCCGGACGCTTTTTTGGTACCGCTGATTGAACTTCGCCAGGAAGTGATTGCAGAGCAGCGGAATGTCCTCACTCCGTTCCCGAAGCGGCGGAACGCGGAGTGTGATGGTGTTTATGCGGAAATAAAGATCCTCCCGCAGCTTGCCTTCCCGAAGCGCCGTTTCCAGGTCGATGTTGGTGGCGCAGATGAGCCGGAAATCGACGTGCACAATCCGATCGCTGCCGATCGGCCGGTATTCGCGTTCCTGCAGCACGCGCAGGAGCTTCGTCTGAAGGTACGGCGGCATCTCGCCGATTTCGTCGAGCAATAACGAGCCACCTTCGGCCATTTCGAAGAGACCGACCTTGTCGGTATTGGCGCCGGTGAATGCGCCTTTCTTGTAGCCAAACAGCTCGCTTTCAATCAGATCCTTCGGGATTGCCGCACAGTTGATCTTGATGAACGGACCTTTGACCCGGTTTGAGTTGTAATGAATCGCGTTGGCGATCAGCTCCTTGCCGGTCCCGTTCTCACCTTGGATCAGGATGTTGGCGTCGCTGGCGGCAACACTCTCGACCAGCTCGAACAGTTCCTTCATCTTTTTGCTCTGGCCGACGATGTTCGCGAAGCTGTACTGGCCGCGGATCTGGTCTTTCAACTGCTGATGCTCGGCGCGTTCTTGCGTACGGTCAATGGCGCGGCCGAGGATGTTCATCAACCCTTCCTGACTCACCGGTTTTTCGAGGAAAAAGAAGGCTCCAGCCTGTCCCGCTTCGACAGCGCGGGCAATGGTTCCCTGGCCACTAATGACTATTACCTCGGGGGATGGATCGACTTCCTTGAGCCGGCGCAAGAGTTGGACGCCGTCGATGTCGGGAAGCATGAGGTCGGTGACGACGACGTCCGGCCGCCACTGTTTGAAGATTTCTTCGCCACGGGTCCCGATTAGAGCTGTGCGGACTTCGTAGCCTTCAGCTTCGATGACCATCTTCAACCACTCGGTCATCGCAGGCTCGTCGTCAACTGCCAGAACGCGCCGGCGGCGCTTGCTTGCGGTGGCCGAAGAAGATTGACTTGCCATACGTCACGGGTCCCCTGCGGCGGGCGGAAAAAGGAACGCCGCCCCGTCTGCAAATCATACAGACAAGGGAGCACCGAACTCAAACCGTACATTTTGTAAAGATTTCATGCAGCTGGGCTGCGCTCAAACCTATAATGCCGAACCGTATGCCGCAGCTGGAACGCCCTCATAAGAACACTGACGAGCCTAAGGCCAGTCCTAGCCCGGGCCGGAGCTGTGGATCAGCCGGGGACGCCATGCTCTGCGAGCGTTGCGGCAAGGCGGAGATGTACCGCATGCACGCCGTCTGGCGCTGCCCGGAATGCGGGTTCAAGACCGATTGTTGCGGTTGGTAGGTCGTTCGGATCGCTCGGTTCGTTCGGATCGTTCGTGATGGATAGGATTTCCTCCAAAATCCGCACAGACAGCCCGGAATTCAAGGCGAATCGCGACAAGATGACGGCCGCCGTTACGCAGCTTCGCGAGCGGCTGGCACAGGCTCGCGAAGGCGGCGGCCCGCGCTACCTTCAGCGGCACCGCGAGCAGGGAAAGCTGCCTGTGCGCGAGCGCATCGACCTGCTCCTGGACGAAGGTTCACCATTTCTCGAGCTGTCGCCGCTTGCGGCATGGGAGATGTACGACAGCGAAGCGCCGGCCGCAGGGCTTGTGACCGGCATCGGCCGTGTCATGGGGCGAGAAGTGTTGATCGTTGCCAACGATGCCACGGTCAAAGGGGGCACCTACTACCCCATTACGGTCAAGAAACACCTCCGCGCGCAGCAGGTCGCCCTCGACAATCGCCTGCCTTGCATCTATCTGGTGGACTCGGGGGGCGCGTTCCTGCCGATGCAAGCGGAGGTCTTCCCAGACAAGGAGCACTTCGGACGGATCTTCTTCAACCAGGCGCGGATGTCCGCGGAATCCATTGCGCAAGTTGCCGTTGTCATGGGGTCGTGCACTGCCGGCGGCGCGTATGTCCCGGCGATGTCCGACGAAACGATCATCGTCAAAGGGACGGGAACCATTTTTCTCGGCGGCCCGCCGCTGGTTAAAGCGGCAACAGGTGAAGACGTCACCGCGGAGGAGCTCGGTGGTGCCGACGTTCACACGCGGCTGTCAGGCGTCGCCGACTACCTCGCGGAGGATGACCCGCACGCGCTGCGGCTCGCGCGAACGATTGTCTCGACCCTGAACACATCGAAGACGCTTCCGTCGGACGTCACCGAACCAGAAGAGCCGGCCTATGACCCGCAGGAGCTATACGGCGTCGTCACCGCGGACGTGCGGAAGCCCTACGACGTCCGGGAAGTCATTGCGCGTCTTGTGGATGGCTCGCGCTTCGACGAATTCAAGGAGCGATACGCTCCGACGATCGTCACCGGCTTTGCGCGTCTGCATGGGCTGCTGATCGGGATCGTCGCCAATAACGGCGTGCTCTTTTCCGAGTCGGCACTCAAGGCGACGCACTTCATGGAGTTGTGCAACCTGCGTGGCATTCCGCTCGTGTTTCTGCAGAACATCACCGGATTCATGGTCGGCAAGCAGTACGAGCGCGGAGGCATCGCCAAGGACGGCGCCAAGATGGTGCACGCGGTGGCGAACTCCGTGGTGCCCAAGTTCACCGTCATCATCGGCGGCTCGTTCGGGGCGGGCAACTACGGAATGTGCGGTCGTGCGTACGAACCGCGTTTCCTCTGGATGTGGCCGAATGCGCGCATCTCGGTGATGGGTGGCGAACAGGCCGCGGGCGTGCTCGCAACGGTCAAACGCGAACAACTCTCACGCGACAACAAAACGCTCAGCCGGGAAGAAGAAGCGCAAATCCGGCAGCCGATTCTCGACAAGTACGAGCTCGAAGGATCGCCGTATTATTCGACGGCGCGCCTGTGGGACGACGGCATCCTGGATCCCGCACAGACGCGCAACGTTCTCGCGCTCGCCCTTTCGGCGTCATTCAATGCGCCAGTGCCACGACCGAAATTCGGAGTGTTCCGGATGTGAACTACGAAAACGCTGGAAACCACGAAGGGCACGAAGTAGGGTATTTTCCCTTCGTGTTCGTGGCTGATTGATGTCCTACGACACCATCCAGACTCGCCGCGACGGCGTCGTCGAATACCTCACACTCAACCGCCCTGACATCCGCAACGCGTTCAACGAGCAGATGATCGCGGAGTTGACAGACTGGGCCGCCGCCATTAATGCGGATGACGACGTGCGCGTTGCGGTCGTAGCAGGGGCGGGCAAGGTGTTCTCGGCCGGCGCGGACATCGCGTGGATGGCGAAGGCGCTCGAGTATACGCACGACGACAACGTTCGCGATGCGAACGCGGCGGCGCGGATGTTTGCGGCGTTGGATACGCTCCCCATCCCGCTGCTCGGGCGTATTCATGGTGCAGCGCTCGGGGGCGGCTCCGGACTCGCCGCCGTGTGCGATGTCGTGGTCGCCGAAGAGAACGCCGTGTTCGGCTTCACGGAAGTGAAGCTCGGCATCCTGCCGGCAGTTATCTCGCCGTATGCGGTCGCGAAAATCGGCCGATCGGCGGCACGCGAGTTGTTCCTGACGGGCATGCGGTTCAACGCGGTCCGCGCGAAGGAGATTGGACTCATTCACGCCGTGGTTCCGGGCGGTGACCTCGACACCGTGATCAGCCTCTACGTGAACGAATTCCTCAGCGGGGCGCCGGATGCGATCGCGACGGCGAAAGCGCTCATCCCGCGTGTCTGGGCGCGGGGGCCTTCCGACGCCGCGGGGCTGACGGCCGAGGCGATTGCTGCCCAGCGTGTCTCGGAGGAGGGGCAGGAAGGGCTCCGCGCGTTCCTCGACAAACGGAAAGCAAGTTGGAACGTCAGCCGCTGAACGAGTAAGGCTGTGCGTCGGATTCTGATCGC
>Ga0075418_10001445_pt1 | contig 26901 bp, 21 predicted proteins | sample SoiMetdeltSBSDD2_FD_81776 | JGI IMG/M metagenome (GOLD analysis project Ga0075418, IMG submission 81776) | Bulk soil microbial communities from a Populus tree surrounding site in Tennessee, USA - Soil MetaG P. deltoides SBSDD2 | ecosystem: Environmental > Terrestrial > Soil > Tree plantation...
CACTTAAAATAAACTCAAGCTCTTTTTCTGCAAATGCGTTGTCAAGCTGAGTGATAACATAATCGTTAATGGTCTTACCTATTAAGCCGTGGCGCAATTCTTCTTTAAAATATTTCACCAGTAGTGAATTATCCTTCTTGATCCCACCCTCTATCTCGTTTGCGTTCTCATCTACTTCCGTGAAAATTACATTTAAAACATTTTCTTCTGTGTTCACAGTATTCTCATCCTTCATATTACCATAGCGATTTTGCAGACGGGTGATCTCATTATTGATCATTTCATCAGTGATCTTCACTTTATAACGAGTCGTCTTCGCTTTTGAAAGGTCAGCCAACTGAAAGTCGGGTTTCATTCCAATCTCAAAATGAAAAGTGTAGTCTGTTGGATTATTTACATCCAACTGGCGAATATCCATCTCAACCGGGAGCGGTTGTGCAAAAATGTCAAGCTTTTCTTCTTCGAGGTATTTGATCAATTCCCTGTCAACAGTGCGAAGCACTTCATCGGTGAACAGAGAGGGGCCATACATTTTTTTTATTAATCCGGCCGGTACCATTCCTTTTCTGAAGCCGGGAATGTTTGCTTTCTTGCTATAATCTTTTAATGATTTTTCAAACGTGGGCAGATAATCGGTTTTTTCAAGTTTCAGGGTGAGTTTCTCATTCAGCAAACCGATATTTTCTTTTGTAACTGTAGCCATATTATACCCCCAATCCGCCTAAGGCGGAGAGTTTTTATGCACCCTAATCAGAGAGTGTCGTTAAAAAATAGTTCAATAGAATTTCGAAAGTTGAAGTGTGCGACGCAACAAAAGTTAAACAGTAATTCAAATGCTGGTAACACAATCACCATTGTCGAATAAAGAACTTTTCATTTCTTATTTTAAATACCCAACCTAAGTTCCCCCTTTCGGGGGACAGAGGGTATTTTGTCCGGATGGAGGGACTCGAACCCCCACACCTTACGGCATCAGATCCTAAGTCTGACGTGTCTACCAATTTCACCACATCCGGGATAGAAATTCCAAAAAGCAAATTCAAAATTCCAATTTCAAGCTGTCAATTGGAATTTGTGATTTAGGATTTGTTATTTCCAATTTAGGGCTGCAAATGTAGCAGATTTCACTCAGAAAAAGCGGCTGTTTTTAAGTAAATTCGCTGTTCATGGATACCCTTGCGCAGTTGCCGAAATATAATTTGAATGAAGAGCAGGAAAAGAAACTGATCCTGAGGGAATACCGCGCCTTGTTGAGAGATTTAAAAACCAAATTGAAGCCAGGCGATAAACGAATGATAAGATTGGCATTTGAAATGGCGGTTGATGCTCATAAAACTATGCGCAGAAAAAGTGGTGAGCCTTATGTTCTACATCCCATCGCCGTCGCAAGGATCTGTGTTGAAGAAATAGGATTGGGTGTACGCTCTACAATTTGTTCTCTTTTGCATGATACAGTTGAGGATACCGATATAAGTCTTGAAGATATAGAACGGGAATTTGGAAATGAGATAGCAAGAATTGTGGATGGACTTACCAAGATATCCAATGTGATCGATGTGAATGCATCACAACAAGCAGAGAATTTTAAAAAGATATTGCTCACACTTACTGACGATCCAAGAGTAATTCTGATCAAGCTGGCTGATCGCTTGCATAATATGCGCACGCTGGATCACATGAAGTCCGATAAACAATTGAAAATTTCTTCCGAAACGGTTTATGTATATGCTCCGCTTGCTCATCGTATGGGTTTATATAATATAAAAACGGAAATGGAAGACCTGGCGATGAAATACCTTGAACCCGATTCTTATAAAGAAATTGCGAAAAAGCTTGCCGAAACAAAAAAAGAAAGAAGCCGATACATTAATGAGTTCATAAAACCATTAAAAGATAAACTTGACAAGGCTGACCTGAAATTTGAAATATACGGAAGACCCAAGCATATACATTCTATTCAAAATAAAATGAAGAAAAAAGGTGTAAGCTTTGAAGAAGTGTATGACCTGTTTGCGATTCGTATCATCCTTGATTCGGTACCTGAGAATGAAAAAAGTGATTGCTGGAAAGTTTATTCGATCATCACTGATGAATACACACCTGCCCCGGAACGATTGAGAGACTGGTTAAGTAATCCTAAGAGCAATGGATATGAGGCATTGCATACAACGGTGATGGGACCACAGGGCAAATGGGTAGAAGTACAGATAAGAACAAAACGAATGAATGAGATCGCTGAGAAAGGTTTGGCAGCGCATTGGAAGTATAAAGAAGGAAGTTCTGATGAAAATCGTTTTGATAAATGGTTCCAGCAAATACGGGAGGTGATCGGTAACCAGGATACTGACTCAGTTGATTTCCTGCAGGATTTTAAAACGAGTTTTCTTGCCGAAGAAATTTATGTGTATACGCCAAAAGGTGATGTAAAAATGCTGCCTGTTGGTTCTACTGCACTTGATTTTGCTTTTTCAATACATAGTGCAATTGGGATAAAAACAATTGGCGCCAAAGTAAATCATAAACTGGTTCCATTAAGTCATAAACTACGTAGCGGCGATCAGGTGGAGATTATTACATCCAACAAACAAAAGCCATCAGAAGATTGGTTGAATTTTGTTGTCACTTCAAAAGCAAAAGGAAGGATCCGTGATGCATTAAAAGAAGAAAAAAGAAAAATTGCCGATGAAGGAAAATACACAGTGCAAAGAAAGATCGAAGGGATGGGTGGTGCTTTTAATCAACATAATATCGATGAGCTATGGTCTTATTATAAGCTAAGTTCTGCACTTGATCTCTTTTACCAGGTTGCAATAAAAAATATTGATCTTAAGGAATTAAAAGAGTTTAAAGTCTTCGGTGACAAAATAGAGGCGCCAAGGCCCGTAAAAGTACAGGAGATAAAAGTTGACAATATTCATGCACCATTAGCAAAAAAAGATGCTGAACTCATCATTTTTGGCGAAAGCAGCGATAAGATCGTTTACAATCTTGCCAATTGCTGTAAGCCTATTCCGGGTGATGATGTATTTGGTTTTGTAACAACCGGGAAAGGATTAACCATACATAGAACCAACTGTCCAAACGCGGCAAAACTGATGGCCAACTTTGGACATCGTATCGTAAAAACTAAATGGGCAAAAAATAAAGAGATCTCATTCCTTACTGGCTTAAAGATCGTCGGGCTTGATGATGTGGGTGTTGTAAATAAAATCACCAACCTTATATCCGGAGAATTACGTATAAACATCGCTGCATTGACAATTGAAGCAAAGGAGGGTGTGTTTGAAGGAAACATAAAATTGTATGTCCATGATAAAGAAGAATTAGATGAGTTGGTTTCAAGATTATTGGCGCTGCCAGGAATAGAAAAAGTGGATAGATACGATACTGAATTGTGATTGCAAACCGGACAGGAAATCATTATCTTTCGGGTCTCATCTTACCAAAAGGCTGATCAGCTACTGCCATGAGAAAGTACCCCGAGCGAGTACTTATTATTTTTTTATTGTGCCTAGGAACCTCCAGTGCAGGGAACGGTTACCCTGATTAGATAGCTTTCCTCAAAACTTTGGGAATTTGAAAAGGTTTTCAACATTCTGAATTCTGCGTTCTTTGTTACTTGTTCGTCATTCTTTCCCCCTTATTTTTGCCCCCGCCTCTCCAGGAGGTTCTAAATTGCTCCATTGAAATAGTAAAGATGAAAGGAGCGTCGCAAGTAAAATTCAATAGTAGTAATTAAGCTGGTTAAAAAATAATTCATAATACTCGGGACAAATGATTGATGTAATTCTTGGTTTGCAGTGGGGTGATGAAGGGAAAGGAAAGATCGTGGATTTTTTTGCGTCGAAGTATGACCTGATTGCCCGTTTCCAGGGCGGACCAAACGCGGGACATACTTTATATGTAGGGGATAAAAAAGTTGTGTTGCACCAGATACCGTCTGGCGTTTTTCACGCAAATACAATAAACCTGATCGGGAACGGAGTAGTGCTTGATCCTGTGACGTTGAAAAGAGAATGTGATACCGTGTCATCATTTGGTGTAGATCTGAAAAAAAATCTTTTTGTATCGGAAAGAACTCACCTGATACTTCCGACACATCGTGCCCTGGATAAAGCCTCCGAGATGTCTAAAGGACATGATAAGATTGGTTCCACATTGAAAGGAATTGGACCGACTTACATGGATAAAACCGGAAGAAATGGATTAAGAGTTGGCGACTTGATTCGTGGGGATTTTAAGGCGGCTTATGATAAATTGGTCAACAAGCATTGGCAATTGCTGGATGCCTATTCTTTTGATGAAGATATTTCTGCTTGGGAAAACGATTTTTTTGATGGGGTGGAATTCTTAAAGAGTTTGAATATTGTTTCTGGCGAATATTTTATTAATGATCATTTGTCAGCAGGAAAAAGAATTTTGGCAGAAGGGGCGCAGGGCAGCATGCTTGACATTGATTTTGGAACATTTCCCTTTGTTACTTCATCAAATACAATTACGGCCGGCGTTTGTAGCGGCTTGGGTGTGGCGCCACAAAAAATAAAAGACGTGCTGGGAGTGACAAAAGCATATTGTACCCGGGTTGGCGGTGGGCCTTTTCCGACAGAATTGGAAGATGCTACAGGTGAAGAATTAAGAAGGGTTGGGAATGAATTTGGTGCAACTACAGGCCGGCCACGTCGTTGTGGTTGGATCGATCTTGTGGCTTTGAAATTTGCCTGTACCATAAACGGCGTGACAAAAATTGTCATGACAAAAGCCGATGTATTGGATGCTTTTGAGGAATTACAAGTTTGCACGGCATATAATATAAATGGAAATAACACGGAGGAAGTTCCCTATCAAATGATGGGGATCAACCTAAAACCTGTGTATAAAAAATTCAAAGGATGGAAAACTGACTCTTCTGTTTTAAAAGTTGAAAAAGAATTGCCGGCAGCCATGCAGCAATATGTACAGTTTATTAATCAATACCTGGGAGTAAAGGTGAATTATATTTCCAACGGACCGGGCAGGGACCAGATAGTTTCACTATCTTGAAAAAAGAACAGTAAAAAATAATTATAAAAATTTGGAAGTTTAAATACTTCGCTGAAATTTTACATTGACTAATCTGTTGGATTATGACAATGAAATCTGGTAAAGGAAAAAAAGCCGGCGAGAATCATAAGCCATCTTCAAATCATGATGATAAAAAAGCGTCATCAAAATCAAAGAAGCAGGAAGAAGTAGATGATGATGATGACGAGCTGGAAAATGATGAAGAGATGGATGTGAAAGCTGCAAAGAAAGGCGGCAAAGCTGCTGTTTCTAAAAAAGCTAGTGATGACGATGATGATGATGCAGACGTAGATGATGGGCCGGATGATTGGGAAAAACCGGAAGAAGAAGAGGAGTGGGATCCTGATTTTGATGAATTCGATATTCCTGCTTCTAAACATAAAAAAAGCGGCGGTGTCGGAGGAAAGAAAGGTAAAGAAGATGACGATGATTTCAAAGTAGATGATGAGTTCAAGGAAATGGGACTTTATAACGACAGTTATGAAGATGATGATGAAGATGATTACTAAAAAGTTTTTTATTTTCGACTTATATTTTGAGCGCAACCAATACTAACTGCATTTTTACAATCACAGATCTTGAGAATGCGAAGAAAAGAATGCTAAGCTGGGCAAACCGGTTTAGCATTTTTTGTTTCCTGGATAATCATCGTTATCAAACCAATTATCATTCTGTTGAATGTTTATTGGCTGTTGGGGGTAAAAAAGATCCCACGTGTGATTCACTAAATGGCCTCCAAAATCTCCTGAATGAAAACCGGGGCTGGCTATTCGGTCATTTGAGTTATGACCTGAAAAATGATATTGAAGGTCTTCAAACGACCCGTCCTGAGAAGCTTGGATTTCCTGATATTTTTTTCTTTGAGCCAAGGATCATCATCAGGCTTTCTGAAAAGGAATCCGATAGCCATCGGATGGAAATTGAATGCGATGAGGATGCGGAAATGATCTTTACAGCAATAATGTCGGCTGAGACTATAGAAGCTTCAGAACAAAGCAGGCCAATAACTATTCATCAAAGAGTTTCAAAAGAAAAATATATCGAGACAATTGAACAATTAAAGAAGCATATTCTTCGTGGTGATTGTTACGAGATAAATTATTGCATGGAATTCTTTGCTGAAAATATTGTTGCTGATCCATTATCAATTTATCAAAAGCTTAGCAGCACTTCACCCAATCCTTTTTCGGCGTTATATAAATTGGATGATAAATGGCTGATCTGTGCGAGCCCTGAACGATTTTTGAAAAAGGAGGGGAATAAGATATTATCTCAGCCGATCAAGGGAACATCATCTAGATTTTTGAAAGATGATAATAAGGATAAGAAAAGCAAAGACGAACTTTTTATAAGTGAAAAGGACCGCTCGGAAAATGTAATGGTCGTGGATCTTGTGAGAAATGACCTTGCCCGTGTTTGTAAAGAAGGAACTGTAAAAGTGGATGAGTTGTTTGGCATATATTCTTTTCCACAAGTACATCAAATGATATCGACTGTAAGCGGTGAATTAAAAGATAAAATATCTTTTACTGAAATAATCAAAGCCACTTTTCCCATGGGATCAATGACCGGTGCACCAAAAAGAAAAGTGCTGGAGCTGATCGAAAAATATGAAAGTTCAAAGAGGGGAATTTTTTCAGGGGCTGTTGGCTACATAACTCCTGAAGGCGATTTTGATTTTAACGTGGTAATAAGAAGTATTATGTATAATGCTTCCCTAAAATATCTTTCTTTTATGGCCGGCTCAGGGATTACTTTTTACAGCGATGCACGGAAAGAGTATGAAGAATGTTTATTGAAGGCAGAGGCGATGCGCGGAGCAATAGGAAAATAGACACTGGTATTCTGAAATTTAAACCACTTTATTTGGTGGGTTTCTTCACGGGTTGAGTTTTCGTGGGCGCAGAAAGCGACTGCTTAAAGGCATCCAACATTACTTGTAAGCTTTCATTAAGTATATCATATCGCTTTGCCATAAACATCTCCATCTTATTGGCCGGCAGTCTTAATTCATATTTGCCATTATGAGTGATCAGTTTATCAAAGTCAGGATTGTAGCGATTGAATTCCGAGATAGGAAAAGTTATATGTTTTACGATTACAAGAGAATTATACCTGCCGCTGATCGCCTGCACTTTTGAATTTGTCAATTCACCTGCAGATAAATTCTTTGCCGCAGGATTAACATCAGATGCCTGTCTTAAAAGATCTGTTTCATCTTTTGTCAATGTTGTAATGCCGCCATCACCTTCCATGATATAATGTGTAGCGATAAATTTTTTTACATGATTTCTCGATTCTGCAGGTAAATAATGCTGAAGGTCCCAGAAATTTTTACTCTTGCTTTTTCTAATCGCAGCATTCACATTTCCTGGGCCGCCATTATAGGCTGCTATTACGAGGAGCCAATCATTATAAATGTTATATAACTCACTTAAATATTTCGCAGCAGCACGTGTGCTTTTATAATAGTCAGTCCTTTCATCAATGTATTCATTGATTTTTAATCCAAACTTGCGGCCGGTACCGGGCATAAACTGCCATGGACCAACAGCGCCGGCCCATGATACTGCATAAGTTTTTAAATAGGATTCAATAACTGCCAGGTATTTTAGTTCTCTTGGGAGGTTATGATAAGTGAGTACCGCGTCGATCATATCAAAGTAAGGACGCCCCCAGCCTTTCAAATTTTCAAGACCTTTTTTATGTTTCTGCATATAATCATCGACAAAAGTTATGGCACGCGGATTTAATTGTACCTGGCTAAGATCTTCTTCATCGGGTTTGCTTACATAAAGATCTTTAAAACCTATTTTTGGATCGTTCGCAATTGTAACCGGAGCAATTGTTGAATCAATAGGCTCTTTGTAGAGCCTTGACCTCGAGAGATCTTTTATTGAATCTGCGGTGGCTTGTTGAGCCTTCAATGCTGCTGATGAAATAAAGAGCAATATGATAGATAAAAAACGCATTATTTTTTCTCCGAAAGGAATTTTTTAGACAACTGCATTAATTGTTCCGATGCTTGCAGCAAAGATAGCTCGTTGAATTGTTTTGCCATTAACTGCACACCGAAAGGCATGCCATTTGAATGTTTAAAAAGTGGTAATGATATGCCGGGAATGCCGGTAAGATTTGCAAAAACGGTATAAATATCTGCAAGATACATAGCAATAGGGTCATCAGTTTTTTCGCCAATTTTAAAGGCAACAGAAGGTGATGTTGGCATAAGGATAAAATCAAAATCGCTGAAAACCAATAGTGTTTTATCAACAAGCTTGCGTCTTACTTTTTGTGCTTTGGTAAAATAAGCATCATAATAACCTGTGCTGAGAACAAATGTGCCAAGCATGATCCTTCTCTTCACTTCTTTACCAAAACCTTCACTTCGATTGTGCTTGTAAAACTCTGTTAAATCATTTGATGGTTTTGAAGAACGGTAGCCGTAGCGTACGCCATCATATCGCGAAAGATTAGAAGAAGCTTCTGCGGTAGTAAGAACATAATACGCCGGAACTATATAATCGAGGTATTCAAAGCTGAGGGCTTTTACTTCATGCCCATCATTCTTTAAATTATCGATCAAATTATTGATTTCATCAGCGATCTGCTTATCAAGAGAAGGATGCTCCAGTGTTTCTTTGAAATAACCAAAACGGAATTTTTTCTTTTCTTTTAATCCTTCTGAATATTTCTCGACAGGCTTTTGAGAAACGGTACTGTCGTGTTCATCAGCTCCTGCAATTATTTCCAAAACCTTACTGGCATCTTCAACATTATTTGCGAAGATCCCGATCTGGTCAAAAGAAGAGGCGTAAGCAATCAAACCATATCTCGATATGCGGCCATAGGTTGGTTTTAGTCCGACAATGCCACAAAAATCGGCGGGTTGGCGAACAGAACCACCTGTATCGCTACCTAAAGAAACCATACAAAGCCCCGCTTGCACTGCAACGGCTGAACCTCCCGAAGAACCACCCGGAACCCTGGTTTCATCAATGGCATTCAACACATTTCCATAAACAGAATTTTCATTTGTTGAACCCATAGCAAACTCATCGCAATTACAAGCACCGATAATTATCGCTTCTTCCTGTAAAAGCTTTTCAACTGCTGTTGCAGAATAGATGGAAGTAAAATTTTTCAAAATGCCTGACGCTGCAGACAGCGGATGATCTTTGTAACAGATAACATCTTTGATCGCGATCACAACACCATGAAGTTTGCCAATAGGGTTCCCAGATCTTCTTTTTTCATCGAGGCTGGCAGCTTTTTGCAATGCTTCATCTGTAAACACATGAACGAATGCATTGAGATGTTTCGTCTTTTCGATTTTAGAGAGATAATGACGTATTGATTCGGTACAGGAAGTTTTACCTTGTACTAAAGCAAGGTGGTATTGTTTAATAGAAGTATACTCAAACAATGAGAAGGCCTTTAGTAAATCGAATGTGTATTAAGATCGGTAGATTAGTTTGTAGGTTTAGTGTCCTTTTCTGTGATACTTTCTTCAAGCTCTCTTCTTACATTGTCTTTTGCATCTTTAAATTCACGAACACCTTTTCCAAGGCCACGCATTAGTTCTGGTATTTTTTTGCCACCAAATAACAGTAACACTACAAAAGCGATCAATATGATTTCAGTTGCACCAAGATTTCCCATTTTTATAAAATTTTGAACATTAAAGGTAACATAAATTGAAGCCAGATTCAACTAACGTTAGGCGGATATAATTGCAAAAAGATTGGTCAGTTTGGATTTCTTTTCCCGGCTCAGTAAGCTACTTTATTTCCCTTTTTCGGATGTGTCTTCCAGCTCTTTTCTTACATTATCTTTTCCTTCTTTGAACTCACGAACGCCGCGTCCAAGACCACGCATCAATTCAGGAATTTTCTTACCACCGAATAATAAAAGCACAACAAATGCAATTAACAATATTTCAGTCCAACCGAACTTCATAACGAAATTTTTAGATGAAGGTCAAAGTTAGTGCAAATTAAAATCCCTTTAGAATTAATTTGTTAAGTTGATGCAAATGCAAAAAAAAAGCGACCGTTAGTATCGGTCGCCAGTTATTTATACAACATTCTTATTGCTGTTGAGTTGTTTCTTCATGAGCAAGGCGTTTTTCACGAATCCTTGCACTCTTACCACTGCGATTGCGGAGATAATAAAGTTTAGCTCTGCGAACACGACCACTTTTGTTTACTTCTATTGATTCAATGTTGGGAGAATAAAGAGGAAAAAGCCTTTCAACACCAACACCATCAGATATTTTACGAACTGTGAAGCTTGCAGTAGCACCAGTTCCCTGGCGTTTGATCACATCGCCTTTGAAACTCTGGATCCTTTCTTTGTTACCTTCAACGATCTTGTAGTTAACAGTAACGTTATCACCGGATTTAAACTCAGGAATTTCCTTTTTGCCGGTTAATTGATCGTGTACAAAGTTTATAGCGTTCGTATTCATAACCTCAATTTTAAGAAGGGGACGCAAAAGTAAGGTAAACATTCTAGATTTTAGATTGCTGATTGCAGATTTTTACGAGAAAGAATAATGATCCCTTATACATTGAAAAACAAGGGTTCTAAATCAATCTGAAATCTAATATCCAAAACCTTGAATCTTTATCTCGCTACATTAACAGCTCTCTTTTCTCTGATTACTGTCACCTTTATCTGCCCAGGGAAAGTCATTTCATTTTGAATTTTCTGTGCTATTTCAAATGAAAGCTTTTCCGAATCCTGGTCTGATACTTTATCGGCTTCAACAATTACCCGCAATTCACGACCGGCCTGGATGGCATAAGCTTTTTCCACACCATTATATGTCATAGCCAGGTTTTCAAGATCCTTTATTCGCTGAAGATATTGCTGCATGATTTCCCTGCGGGCACCCGGCCTTGCGCCACTAATAGCGTCGCAGGCTTGTACAACCGGGGAAATAACATATTGCATTTCCATTTCATCATGATGGGCGCCTATCGCATTTACAACTGCGGGATTCTCACCATATTTTTCCGCAAGCTTAGCACCCAGCAATGCATGGCTTAATTCAGTTTCTTCATCAGGAACTTTGCCAATATCATGAAGAAGACCGGCACGTTTTGCCAGTTTCGGATTCATGCCCAATTCTGCCGCCATGATGGAACAAAGATTTGCAACTTCACGGCTATGCATCAGCAGGTTTTGACCATAAGAAGAACGGAAACGCATACGGCCCACCATCCTCACTAATTCTTTGTGTAAACCATGGATCCCAAGTTCGATGACTGTTCTTTCACCGATGTCCATCACCTGCTCTTCAATTTGCTTTTTTGTTTTTTCAACCACTTCTTCAATTCTTGCCGGGTGAATACGCCCATCGGCAACCAGTCTTTGTAAACTTAAACGGGCAATCTCCCGACGGAGAGGATCAAATGAGGAAAGAACAATTGCTTCAGGAGTATCATCAACAATAAGATCAACCCCGGTTGCTGCTTCAATTGCACGGATATTTCTTCCTTCACGACCAATGATCTGTCCTTTTATCTCATCACTTTCAAGATTAAAAACAGTGATAGAATTTTCAATTGCCTGCTCGGCCGCAGTACGTTGGATGGTTTGAATGATGATCTTTCTTGCTTCTTTATTTGCCTTTTGTTTGGCATCCTCAATTATTTCCTGCTGAGCTGCTAAGGCTTTTGTCTGGGCTTCATGTTTCAGACTTTCTACTAATTGATTTTTGGCTTCTTCCGCGGTTAGACCGGCAATTTTTTCAAGGCGGCGAATGTGTTCTTCCTGGTGTTTTTCAAGTTCAGTGCGTTTAATATTGACCAATTCTATCTGCCTGTTAAGGTTGTCCTTGATAGCTTCATTTTCTTTTATATGCTTATCAAGATTACCTTCTTTCTGGTTAATGGATTGCTCTTTTTGGCGAACACGATTCTCTGCGTCGTTGATTTTTTTATTTTTTTCAAATACTTCTTTGTCATGATTTGATTTCATCTGGACAAAGCGTTCCTTGGCCTCAAGTTCTTTTTCTTTTTTGAAGGTTTCACCCCTGAGTTCGGCTTCTTTGATTATAGTTTGAGCATGTAATTCGGCGTCGGCTATTTGTTTTTTTGTGTTTTTGGCGAAAATGAGCTTACCCGCTATAATGCCGATGATAAGCCCTGCCGCCGCTCCAATGATGGCAAACAATATATTTTGATCCATGAATTTTTAGTTTGATTGATTTCACAATGCTTGTTTTTAAATCCCTTTCGGTTCTTTGCTAAGGGTCAGGGAATCAGCGAAGATACAAAACAGCGGGAACCAATAAAATCAATGTTGGGTTTATGAAATCAGAGAAAATTCCTGATATAAGGATTTTTTAAAACTGCAGCTGTCCATCAAGCATTCGTTCCAGTAAATTCAATTTATCAGCGATATTTTCCTTTTCTACATCTGCAGCCGGATTGCTATTTTGCTCGGTTGCATACCAAACCAGGGCCATAGCCACATAGTCCTGCATGTCCTTCCCGGCAAACATGGTTTTAAACTCAATGATCTTGTCATTGATCGTTTTTACTGTCTTACGCACCACCTCTTCATCTTTTGGATCAAGTTTAATACGATAGCTTCGATCAGCGATGGTAATTGTAGCGGGTATTAGTTGTTCGGCCATGATTGTGAATTGTGAGTTGTGAATGGTGAGTGAGCTCCATTTCGAATCACTCACTTAATAAAGCAATACACCGGTCTATTTCTTTAATGTATGAATTGATTCGTTTTTCAAATTCTTTTTTATCAACCGGGTCCCAATCTCCGGATGTGATCTTCAACACTTCAACCTGTTGTCTTAAATCTTCAATGTTTTGTTGATGAACAAAAGATTGGGTCCTGTTCTTATCCAATTCTTCTTTCAGCCGCAAATTTTCTTTTTGCAATGCAGAATGATCCTTCAACACTTGTTGCAGTTTATCCTGTATTCTTTTCAATTGTTTTTCCAGTTCAGACATATTTTACAAATTAGCATTCCCATAATAATCGTGACAGGTAACTCATTATTTCCTTATCTCAGCATTCAATTCTTTTTCAAGTGCCGTCATTATCTTGGTCATCCAATCGTCTATCTCTTTATCTGTAAGCGTTTTTTCCTCATCAATAAATGTAAAGCTTACAGCGATCGATTTTTTACCAGTTCCCAGCTTTTCGCTTTCGAATATATCAAAGAGTTTTACTTCCTGAAGTTTTGAAAGCTTTAATTTATTCACCGAATTCTCCACGTCCGCATAAGCCAGTTGTTTTGGCACCACCATGGAAATGTCTCTCATCACTGATGGGAACCTTGGAAGTTCTTTGATGGCCAATGTTTGGTTTACGGCAATCTTCATGACGGCTTCCCAATTAAGCGCCGCGAAAAATACGGGTTGTTTTATGCCAAATTGTGAAAGCACTCTTTGACTTACCTCTCCGGCACCCGCCACCAGTTCGCCATTTGCTTTATAAATTATATGATTCTGTAGTTTAGGGACCGGCAAGGTTTCAATTGAATCCGGCGTTATTCCAAGTAATTGCAATACGGATGAAACAACACCTTTGGTATAAAAAAAATCTGATGGTACTGCTTTTTCTTTCCAGTTTTGATCATTCACATTGCCACTTATCACCATACAAACTTGTTCCATTTCAAGGTACTTTCCAGGACCGGTAGTGAAATATCCTTTGCCAAATTCAAAAAGGATAAGATCACTATTCTTATGATTCAGGTTGCGGGCAACCACTTCCAAACTAGTTTCCAATAAAGAAGGGCGCAGGATATTCAGCTCAGCACTCAGACTGTTCAACATTTTCACCATGGGCTGTTTTTCTTCTTCAGTAAAATAAACGGCATTGGTAATCGAATTGGTCATCATTTCCTGATAACCGAGCCCGACAAAATAGTGGGCTACTTTTTCCTTTAAAGTATGACCAAGATAATTTTCTTCAACTGACGGGGTAATGGTAATAGCTGTTGGAATTTCAATATTGTCCAAACCATCGATTCTCAAAATTTCTTCTACAATATCTGCTGGTAAAGAAATATCAGGTTTGCTGAACGGTACATTCACACGAATTTCATCTATACCGTCTTTTTCAATTTCAAAGCCAAGGCTGGTTAAAATATTTTTTACTGTGTCAGGATGATAATTCTTACCGCTTAGTTTTTTCAGGTAATGATATTTGAGGGAAACCTGTGATTTATTTACGGGATCAGGATATACGTCAACAATATCAGATGCAATTTGGCCTCCACCAAGTTCCCTGATCATTAAAGCGGCACGTTTTAGTACATTGACTGTATTGGATATATCAATGTTTTTTTCAAAACGTGTGGCGGCGTCTGTTCTCAATCCATGTCGGAAACTTGTTTTGCGGATATCGACAGGATTGAACCATGCGCTTTCTAAAAATATATTTTTTGTTTTATCCGTAACACCTGAATGAAGGCCACCGAAAACCCCGGCAATACAAATTCCACCTTCCGCATCACAGATCATCAGGTCTTCTTTACTTAATTTTCTTTCTTTTCCATCAAGAGAAACGAATAGGGCTCCTTCCGGTAAATTTTTTACGATAATTTTTTTTCCTCTTATTTCATCCGCATCAAATGCATGAAGTGGTTGTCCTGTTTCATGCTGAATGAAGTTGGTAATATCAACAATATTATTAATTGGCCGCAGCCCGATAGCTTTAAGTTTCTTTTGCAACCAAACTGGTGATTCTTTAATGGTAACGGCAGAAATGCTAACGCCACTATACCTCTGGCAGGCTTTCGCATTTTCGACAGAAACTGTTATTGGCAGTGAGGTATTATCAACTTTGAACGAATTGGTCCCGATACCCATCGGGATTGGAATTTGATATTTGTAGTTTTTCCTTTCATGATGACTTAAATAAGCACAAACGTCTCTGGCCACGCCCCAATGACTCATCGCATCCATCCTGTTTGGCGTTATACCAAGTTCATAGATCCAATCTTCATAAGGTTGAAAATATTCTGCGGCATCTGAACCAACCTTTGTATCATCTTTTAAAACCATGATACCTGCATGTGAGGTGCCTAAACCAATTTCATCCTCAGCACAGATCATTCCATAGCTTTCCACATTCCTGATCTTTGCCACCTTCATGGTTAGCGGGTCATTATTTATTGGGTAAATTGTTGTGCCCACTTTGGCAACGACAACTTTTTGGCCAACCTCAACATTTGGTGCTCCACAAACGATTTGCAGAGGCTCGCCATTTCCTACACTAACTTTTGTAAGAGTTAATTTATCAGCATTCGGATGTTTTTCAGTGGAAATTACTTCACCGATCACCAAACCTTTTAATCCACCTTTTATCTCTTCATATTTTTCAAAACTTTCCACCTCTAAACCAATAGAAGTAAGTATGCGGGCCAATCTTTCGGGATCAACAGTTACAGGTAAATATTCACTTAACCATTTGTAAGAGATCGTCATGTTCGCTTGCTAATTTGTTAGCTGCGAAGATAAGGAATGAGTGAATGAGGATCGATAGAGCAATACGCAAGAGGCATTTATTTTCTTCCAAGAAATACTGTTAAGGCTCCTGCTATAACTCCGAGCAATGTCCATGACAATTGCGGTAATAGTTGAACAATGTCTCCATCAGGATTTTTGACTAAAGCTACTCGCCATAAAACAAGGGCCGTAAGAAGACTTATCACATAGAAATAACACGCTATTATTTGCATTTTTTGAACAGGAGTTGGTTCATCGTCCTTTGGATTTTTATCATTTATAGAAGACCTTAATTTCAAAAATGTTTTTGGTTGTTGGAAAATAAAATTCCCTGCCGGAGGTTTTGGCGGCGATAAAGTTATTCCGAGTACTGCACCTAGATTGGTCGAAAGAATACCCCCAATCGTTATGGCGGCACTATTTAAAAATTCGTCGAATTTTCCTGCTCCTTCAATAGAAATTATGCCAGCCTCTATAATTGCATACAAATAAAATACACCTCCTAAAAGAACCAGAAAAATAATAAGTGGTTTGAGACTATTCATAAAAGTAATTTTATAGTGAATGACAAAATAAAATTGGCTGTAATAGAAAGATTAGTATCCTTAAGAACACCTTTATGCTATTCGTTTTTTCACGGTATTGGATCCACATCCACTTTGACTAATCAAAAAAGATAGGTACTGAAAGTTTTAAAAAGCAAGTTTAAATAAGTACGCGAGGTACGGTAATATAAATAAAAAATTGAAATAAAACAGTAATATTTTTAAATAATGATATTGCGCCGAACAATTGTTTGAAGTAAAAACTTTTGCAAAATCGGGGATATTTTTAATTAATATCTCAAACAAATTTTTATAAATTACAGTTGATGTTTATAAAATCAATGTGGAAAAACCTGTGCAGTGTTAGTTAGAAAAGAAAAAATTTTTTTGTGAGGTTTTGATTTTATATTCGCCGTCTGACTGAGGGATAAGATTTCGAACCGAACCCAAATTAATTCTGATTAATAAGGCTGGAAACTAACCCAAAAGTCATTGGTGTAAAATCAATGGTTTAAATTTTTATCGCCCTGCATTAACGATGGAACTTACTAATCTCAACAAAGACCGCAAGCAAAGAAGAAAAACTTCAACAGATCTCAGCAGTTTAGTTTATGGCAAAATACCACCACAGGCAAAAGACCTTGAAGAAGCTGTTCTCGGTGCCATTATGCTGGAAAAAAATGCATTTGATGTCGTTGTTGAAATTCTAAAACCAGAATGTTTTTATGTTGATGCACATCAACGCATCTATCGCGCTATGCAAGGCCTGGCCCAAAAGAATAAGCCGATCGATATTCTAACGGTTGCTGAAGAATTGAAAACCCGCGAAGAACTGGATATGGTCGGCGGACCTTATTACGTTACCAAACTTACCAATGCTGTTGTTTCATCAGCGCATATTGAAACCCATTCAAGAATCATTCTTCAAAAATTTATTCAAAGAGAATTGATACGTGTCAGCGGTGAGATCATTGGTGACGCGTATGAAGATTCAACGGATGTTTTCGACTTGTTAGATGATGCAGAAAGTAAATTGTTTGAAATTACCAGCAGCCACCTTCGCAAAAATTTTGATACGATTGATTCTGTTTTGGTAAAAACGATTCAGCGCATTGAGGATCTTCGACACAAAAATGAAGATTTTTCCGGTGTTCCAAGTGGTTTCGCTTCGCTGGATCGAATTACATATGGCTGGCAAAATACTGATCTGATCATTTTAGCTGCAAGACCGTCAGTTGGTAAAACAGCATTCGCATTGAACCTGGCAAGAAATGCAGCATTGCATGCCAGCAAACCAACACCAATTGCTTTCTTTTCATTAGAGATGAGTGCAGGACAATTGGTGCAACGTATTCTTGCGGCGGAAAGCGAAATATGGTTAGAAAAAATAGCCCGCGGTAAGTTAGAAGAGCATGAAATGAAACAACTCTATGCCCGCGGTATTCAACGATTGGCTAAAGCCCCGATTTTTATCGACGATACGCCGGCATTGAACATTTTTGAATTAAGAGCAAAATGTCGCCGATTAAAAAACAAACATAATATTGGATTAGTGCTGATCGATTACCTGCAATTGATGAGCGGAACCGGTGACAACAGGAATGCAAACCGTGAACAGGAGATAAGTAATATTTCAAGGAACCTGAAAGCACTCGCCAAGGAATTGAATATTCCGATCGTTGCACTTTCACAATTAAGTCGTGAGGTGGAAAAAAGAAAGGAAGGCGCCAAGATCCCACAGCTGAGCGATCTTCGTGAGTCAGGTGCCATTGAACAGGATGCTGATATGGTTATGTTCCTTTATCGTCCCGAGTATTATGATATTACTGCAAATGAAATGGGTGAAAGTAATAAAGGCGAGACCCATGTACGTATTGCAAAACACAGAAATGGAGCTTTGGATACAATTAAATTAAAAGCACTGTTGCATATCCAGAAATTTGTTGAAGATGATGGAAGCGGTATGGCGGGATTAGGGTTACCTCCGGGCGCCTGGAAGCCTGTACCTGATGATGGCGGCGATGCGAAATTATTTATACAAACGGGAAGCAAAATGAATGATCTGCCGTTCAGTGATGAAGAAGAATCTCCTTTTTAGATAATAACGGATAATGCATAGTTGAAAGCTTCTATTATGGAGGCTTTTTCTTTTTGTCCTCTACCACTACCTTGTTTACTTACACGATATAATCTTTCGGGAAATCAAACTCAATAAGACATTGAATACCTCTATAAGTTCAATTCAAAAAGTTATGTAATAAAGGGTTGCAAATTTCGTTGTATTATTAACCGAAGTGTAGCAAAAACTACATGTAGTAGTCCCGACCCTTTTTTAGGAATATTACCATTGTTTACTAAGGAGTAATCCAGTAATATTAAGAAAATCCGATAATCTATTCTTATGAAAAATAAATGTCTACTTGCCTTCCTGTTTTTTTTCAATGGCTTGTTTCCTTTCTTCTTAAATGCACAGTCAGTTGGTGACTATCGAAGTGCAGCTACCGGTAACTGGAATACCGCTTCTACCTGGCAAATGTATAATGGACTAGCATGGGTAGGGGCGATTTTGCCGCCTTCATCACTCAATGGAGCTATCAATATAAGTAATGGTCATACTGTAACGGTAAATACAAATACAACAGTGGATCAATTAACGATCGATGCGGGAGCCACACTTGATCTTACTGCTAATACTTTGACACTTGATATTTTGGCAATTGGAAATCTGTATTGTAATGGATCCCTGCAACTGAACGGTGGTGATCTTAATATGAATATAACTAATGGAGTAGTTATCAATGGCTCTATGTTATGGACGGATGGAGATATAATCCTGGGAACAGTAAATATTAATAGTGGTGCTGTTCTTACGCTTAGTGGTACAGCAACTAAAGATCTTCAATCGGCGACTATTGCTGTTAATTCAGGCGGCGTTATGAACTGGGATGATGGTAATATAAATTTGAATGTATTAGGAGGTATCAATAACAATGGCACTATTAATACATCGTGTAATGCCAGCATCTCGGGTTTGGGCACGTTTAATAATAATAGTGGTGGAATTTTTAGTAAATCAAGTACTGGTACAACTACTTTTAATGTTATAGTATCAAGTATCCTTGGCACTTTTAAAGGTGTCGGCACATATGATTTCAATAATCTTTTTTTGAACGCAGGAACTATTGCGCCTGGTCTTTCTCCTGGTATTGTTATTGTAACTTATGCTGACCTGGACCCTACAAATTATCCTTTGTTGGGCACGAACAGTGATCTTGACATTGAGATCAAAGATGGTAGTGGCCCTGGTACCGGCCATGATCAAGTCGTCAAGAATAGCAGCATAACGCTTAAAGGTACTTTGAGAGTTACTGAAACAGGAACTGTTCCTGACGGTGCCTATGCCATTGTGCTGGTTACTTCGGGATCAATTGGTGGGAATTTTGATAATGTAATACTTCCGCCGGATTATACATTGACAATTACTGCAGGAATAGTTATTGTTACAAAAACCTCGTCTACCTTACCTGTTAAATTGGTCGATTTTGACGCAAAAAAAATTAATAACACTGTAGAGCTAAATTGGCAAACCGCAAGTGAAAGCAATAGTGATCATTTTGACATTGAAAGAAGTAAGCCAGGTGGCACATTTATAAAAGTTGGAGAAGTAAATGCTGCAGGCAATAGCAATCAATTGGTGGATTATCATTTTATCGATAATCAACCGGACAAAGGATACAATCTTTATCGTCTCAAACAAATTGACAGGGATAATAAGCATGAATACAGTGCTGTTCGATGGGTGAAGCTTGATAGTGAAAAAAGTGAGCTATCTGTCTTTCCTACTATAACTGACGGAGCCATATTTGTTCAGAGCAATGAAAAAACGATCATTGAATTATATAATCTTCAGGGAATTTGTTTATTGACCAGGGAGATCAGCAACAATGATCATATTGATATTTCAAAATATGCCGCCGGAATCTATGTACTGCGAAATCGAAAAGATGGAAAAGCATATAAAATAAGTAAAAGATAAAATCACGCTGATTTTAGATTGCAGTCCCGATAAAATATCGGGATAAGATTTTAGATTTGTCCGGAGAGTTCTCCGGACATTTTATTTTAACCAATGATATTGCCTTTTTTTTATATTAGAGAGTATACATCTTTCCAAAAAGAAATTGTATTGGATGAAGACACCTCACGTCATATAGTACAAGTATTGCGAATGAAAGAAGGAGAGAAGCTGAATCTTACTGATGGGAAAGGACATATAATTACGGCAGAAATTTTTGCTGCACATAAAAAGCATTGTACAGTAAAAATCATTGACTCACAACTCACCACTCACAACTCTCCAAAGGTCACGATCGCCATTTCATTATTAAAAAACACCAGCCGCTTCGAATGGTTTTTGGAAAAAGCCACTGAAATTGGCGTTTCAGAGATTATCCCATTGATCTGTGAACGAACAGAAAAACAAAAATTCCGCCATGACAGGATGCAAGGAATTTGTATAAGCGCAATGTTACAATCACAGCAAACGTGGCTCCCTGTTTTGCATGAACCTACTCAATTTGGTAATTTGATAACGAGAGGATTTAGTGATTATAAAAAAATGATTGCTCATTGCCTTGAGGAAACTAAGGATGCATTAGCTCATTTTCAAATTTCCAAATCATCAAACCAGCTAATTGCTATCGGTCCTGAGGGTGATTTTACAAAACAGGAAATCGAACTTGCTTTAGAAAATAATTTTATTCCTGTAAGTTTAGGCGAAACACGATTGAGAAGTGAAACGGCTGGAGTTGTGGCAGCTACATTACTCAAAATGATCTAACAGGGATTTGGTCTCTGTTAATTTCGATTGCAACGTTTTTAAGCAAAGCCCTACCTTTTATTTTGCCATATCCGATTCATTAATATTTTCATTTCTCAGTACAGGTTCATTCAATTCAACAACACGAGCTTTTTGTTTTGCTGCACGGCTTCGCATTGCCATATTCAGCATTTCCACAATAAACGAGAATGCCATGCCGAAATAAATATAATTTTTTAAATGAAGTTTTTCTGCCTGATCATGATCCCATCCTTCAATAACAAGACTCAAACCGATCATTACTAAAAATGAAAGTGCCAGCATTTTTACGGTAGGATGCTTGTGTACAAATGATGAAATAGCAGGACTGAATAAAAACATTACGATCATGGCAACCACCACTGCTGCGATCATGATCTCGATATGTTTGGCGGTTCCACCGGCAGTTATTACACTGTCAAAAGAAAACACAGCATCTATCAGCATGATTTGAAAAATGGCTTGCGCAATGGAAATTCCTTTACTTTTTTTTACAGTAACATTTGGGTCTTCTCCTTCGAGCTTTGCGTGAATCTCTTTTACTGATTTATAAATTAAAAACAAACCTCCGAGCAGCATTACAATGCTTGCCAGGTCAAAGCCTTTTCCAAACCAGCTTTCCGGAATTATATATTTCCCTTTTTGGTCAAGTAACCAGCCAAGCCCCATCAGCAAAAGACTCCTGGAAATAATACCGGTGATCATCCATACCCGCCGAACTTTTTTTTGATCCTTTATTAAATTCAGCCGGTTCATAATAATGCTTACGAAGATCACATTATCAATACCAAGAACTACTTCAAGTATTACAAGAACAATAAAACTGATGATGCTTTCGGATGTAAAAAGATGTTCCATATTTCAATTGGCAATTTACAATTGACAATTGGCAATTGCCTGTTGCCTATTGTTTATTTCATTTCAAGTTTTTACATATCTTTTTCACGATAGCAGGCCCTTCATAAATAAAACCTGTCCAAACCTGTACCAATGAGGCGCCGGCGTCAAATTTTTCTTTTGCATCAGCACCCGTGAAAATTCCTCCACTTGCAATTATTGGAATCTCCCCTTTTGTTTTTTCAAAAATATATTTTACGATCTCTGTTGATCTTTTCTGCAAAGGTTTTCCACTCAGTCCTCCTGTTTCACGGGTGCCGATTTTAAAGTCATGATTTAATCCATCGCGATCGATGGTTGTATTTGTTGCAACCAATCCATCCAATTTTATTTCCATGGCGAGATCGATCACATCATCCAATTGTTCTTTTGTAAGATCCGGGGCGATCTTTAATAAAATTGGTTTGGCAACAGCCTTTCCATTATTTATCATTTGCAAATGCCTGACAATTTTCCTTAACGATTCTTTTTCCTGCAGCTCTCTTAGACCCGGTGTATTTGGAGAACTTACATTCACAACAAAATAATCAACGTAGTGATGAAGCTCCTTAAAACATATTTCATAATCTTTCCATGCGTCTTCATTTGGGGTTACTTTATTTTTACCAATGTTGCCACCAATGATAAGTCGTGAATGGTGAATGGTTACTGGTGAATTTGAGGTTGGGTATTGCCCATTGCCCATGGCCCATTGACGCAATCTTTCAGCAATTATCTTCACCCCATCATTATTAAATCCCATCCGGTTAATAAGTGCTTTATCTTTTGGTAAACGAAATAGTCGTGGTTTATCATTACCAGCCTGCGGCAATGGTGTTACCGTTCCAATTTCTACAAAACCAAAACCAAGTGCTTCAAGTTCTCTTAAATATTTTGCATTCTTATCAAATCCGGCGCCAAGACCGATCCGGTTAGTTAATTCTAGTCTCCATATTCCAAATTCCGAATCACTCCGGGGCGAAAAACCTGACGCAATAAATTTTCTTATAAAGTCTAAACTGCAAAGAATACGTAAAACGTTCATAGAAAAATAGTGAACCCATTCCGCCGGAAATAAAAACAATACAGACCTTACAATTTTATACATGGCGGCAAACCTACGAAATAGCCATTTAACAGTTTGATTGCAACAATTAAAAAATTACTTGCTTAATGTTGAGAATCTTTGCTTATAAAAATTAAAACCACACTGCTCATCGGTTTTCTTTTTTTTATCGGCTAACGTAGTGACACTGTGTGTCCGTGCCTGCCTGCCGGTAGGCAGGGTTTAATCTTAATTTGAACTGAGACAGTACTAGTTTCTAAATTCGCAAAGTTGCATAAACAACTTTGCGTAATTTTGGATATGCTGAATAGAATGACAGAAAGGTGAACGGAGCGTCGCAACGGAAGTCAGATAGAATTATCCCGATAGCTATCGGGACCGGTAATCAAAATATAAAACTCTTTTTTTATGCAAGAAGCATATATAGTAGCCGGATACCGCACCGCAGTTGGTAAAGCAAAACGTGGCGGGTTTCGTTTTTATCGTCCTGATGACCTCGCGGTAGATGTGATAAAAGGTTTGATGGCCAGTGTGCCGCAATTAGAAGCAAAGAGAGTAGACGATGTGATCGTTGGTAATGCAGTACCTGAAGCAGAGCAAGGTTTGCAATTTGGACGCATTATTTCAGCAAGGGCATTGGGAATTGATGTACCGGGTGTAACGGTGAATCGCTATTGTGCATCGGGGTTGGAGACAATTGCTATTGCTACTGCAAAAATCAGGATGGGAATGGCTGATTGTATAATTGCCGGTGGCACTGAAAGCATGAGCTTAGTGCCAACAGCAGGATGGAAAACTGTGCCTGCTTATTCTATTGCTAAAGATGAACCGGATTATTATTTAAGTATGGGATTAACTGCAGAAGCTGTTGCAAAAGAATTTAATATCACTCGTGAAGCACAGGATGAGTTTTCATACAATAGCCATCAAAAAGCTATTAATGCAATTAAAAATGGCTTTTTTAAAAATGGCATTCTTCCAATACCTGTTGAGGAAATTTATCTCGATGAAAAAGGAAAAAAGCAAAAAAGAAATTATACCGTTGATACCGATGAAGGGCCAAGAGCTGATACATCTATAGAGGCTTTGGCAAAATTAAAACCTGCTTTTGCCGCTAATGGTTGTGTTACCGCAGGCAATTCATCACAAACAAGCGATGGTGCTGCTTTTGTAATTGTAATGGGTGAGAAGATGGTGAATGAGCTTGGATTAAAACCGATCGGAAGGTTGGTGGGCTCAGCTGTTGCAGGTGTTCATCCCCGCATTATGGGAATTGGCCCTGTAGCCGCCATTCCAAAAGTATTAAAGCAAACAGGAATGAATCTTTCACAGGTTGATCTGATAGAACTCAATGAAGCTTTTGCTTCCCAGGCACTAGCTGTAATTCGTGAAGCTGGTCTTGAACCTTCCAAAGTAAATATCAATGGCGGTGCCATTGCATTAGGTCATCCCCTGGGTTGTACCGGTTGTAAGCTCACTATTCAGAACCTTCATGATATGAAGCGGTTAAGCAAGAAATATGGAATGGTGACGGCTTGTGTTGGTGGTGGCCAGGGTATTGCGGGTATCATCGAAAATCTATAAGCAGATCATCAAAGCATTTACTCTGTAATTTTCCTATTCTGTTTTCTATGGAAAGGAGCTACTTTTCATTGGATGTTCCTTAAACCATTTACTACCTTTAAAGTCAACACTGGTACTCCCAACCAAAACCCCTGTTATGGATAGAAGAGATTTTCTGACGGCTACGCGGAAAACGGCACCCGTCGTAACTGCTGAATCAAGTGAAACTGTCCGCACTTTTTCCGGTCTTACTCCTTATAACGGTCCATGGACGTCAAATGAAGTGATTCATCTTTTGAAAAGAACAATGTTCGGCTCTACTCCCGATGATATAAATTATTTTTTGGGATTAGGTATGAACCAGGCCATTGACCAATTGCTTACAATACCAGTAGCAGCACCTGCGCCCCCGGTAAAAAATTATAATAATAATAATATCCCAGCTACAGATCCTGATTATAATATTCCGATGGGACAGACCTGGGTAACCATTAATACAACAGATGCTGATGGTCAGCGAAGAAATTCTTTCAAGGCGTGGTGGATGGGTCTAATGATAAACCAGGAAAGAAATATACGAGAGAAGATGACGCTTTTCTGGCATAACCATTTTGCTACGGAAACAAATGAGGTTGGCAGGGCGATCTGGGCTTATAACAATAATATCCTTTGCCGGCAATATGCTTTAGGAAATTTCAAGCAAATGGTGCGGGCAGTAACATTGGATGTTGCCATGCTTCGCTATCTGAATGGGTATTTGAATAATGCTACTGCTCCCGATGAAAACTATTCCCGTGAATTGCAGGAGTTATTCACTCTTGGAAAAGAAAATAATCCCAACTACACGGAGAATGATGTAAAAGCCGCAGCACGAGTATTAACGGGGTGGAAGATAAACGGAACAACCAATACATATTTTTTCAACAGTAACCAGCATGATGGGACCAATAAGCAGTTTTCGTCATTTTATAATAATTATGTTCTTACCGGAAGGACTGGCAACACAGCCGGAGACCTTGAACTGAATGATCTGCTGAATATGATATTTGGAAAAAGCCAGGAGGTTTCGAGGTTCATTGTAAAAAAACTATACCGCTATTTTGTTTATTATAAAATTGATTCAACTACAGAAACAAATGTTATTGACCCGCTTGCTCAATTACTCGTTTCCAGCAATTGGGAAATAAGGCCCGTATTAAATGCACTCTTAAAAAGCGAACATTTTTTTGATGTGGTGAACCAGGGTTGTTATATAAAATCACCTGTTGATATGGTGGTTTCAGCTTGCCGTGAATATGGGATTGTATTTCCCAACAGCTCCGATTATGTAAATGCGTACAACATGTGGAGCTATATTCAAAGTTTTGCCGCTTTACTGCAACAGAATATTGGTGATCCACCTGATGTGGCAGGATGGAAGGCTTTTTACCAGGCACCACAGTTTCATGAAACATGGATAAATACAGACACTTATCCAAGAAGGAATTTATTTACCGATACAATGATCACTTCAGGCTATACAAGAAGCGGTCAGAAAATTGTTATCGATCCTGTTGCGTTCACGAAGAAACTCTCCAATCCAACTGACCCGAATACTTTAATGAATGATGCATTGAGAATATTATTCAGGATCGATCTTTCCGCTGCAACAAAAACTGCTTTAAAAAAACAAATTCTTCTAAGTAACCAGGACCAGGATTATTACTGGACAAATGCATGGACGGCATATATCAGTAATCCGAATGCCACGAACTACCAGGTTGTGTATACAAGACTAAGAGATCTGTATAAATATTTAATGGACCTGGCCGAGTATCAATTGTGTTAAACAAAACCAATTAAAATGAAACGAAGAGATTTTTTAAAATATACAGTTCCGCCTGCAGCAGCGACGGCAATGCTTGGCAACATTCCCGTACGTGCAATCGGTATGGAATCACCGTTGATCCGTGCTTTGATGGAAAGCCCCAATGATACGGATCATGTGCTGGTACTTGTACAAATGAATGGTGGTAATGATGGATTGAATATGGTGATACCGATCGATAATTATTCGGCATACCAGGCGGCAAGAAGTAATGTGGCTATTCCGCAAGACAGGATACTATCACTGACAGGAAATTCAAAAAGCGGTTTGCATCCCGCAATGACAGGTATACGAACTTTATTTAATGAAGGAAAAGCTGCTGTTGTGCAGGCCGTAGGTTATCCTCAACCTGATTTTTCACATTTTCGTGCTACAGATATATGGATGAGTGCATCCGATTCAAATCAATACGTGAACAGCGGATGGATCGGTCGTTATCTTGATGATCAGTACCCGGGCTTTCCGAATGGTTATCCTAATAACTCAATGACGGATCCTTTGGGAATTCAGATCGGTTCGGTTACTTCAGTTACTTTCCAGGGACCGCAGGTTAGCATGGGTATGAGCATTTCTGA
>Ga0075418_10001447_pt1 | contig 26885 bp, 22 predicted proteins | sample SoiMetdeltSBSDD2_FD_81776 | JGI IMG/M metagenome (GOLD analysis project Ga0075418, IMG submission 81776) | Bulk soil microbial communities from a Populus tree surrounding site in Tennessee, USA - Soil MetaG P. deltoides SBSDD2 | ecosystem: Environmental > Terrestrial > Soil > Tree plantation...
TCCAATTCGTGAGGCACACAAGCCTCGGGCCTCCCGAAGCGGCGGACGCGTACATCACGTTCGCGTATGACCTCGCCGCGCGGAGCCCGACCCAGGGCGCGTTCTCGGTGCTCGTCCGGGCCCGTCCCGGGTCGACGCCCGACGCCGTGGCGGTCGCGGTCGGTGCGGTGGGAAAGTCCATCGACGAGCGCCACTTCAAGAAGGGACTGAAGCTCTATCCGGTTGGCTTGAAGTCCGACCTCCTGGCGGCCGTGCGCCCGGCGCTGGTCGTGCTCGGGCTGTCGGCCGTGTTCCTCGTGCTCGTGCTGGCGGTGAACCTCGCCACGCTGTTGCTGGCCCGGGCGATGCAGCGCGAGCGTGAGTTCGCCGTGTCGCGCGCTCGGCGCCAATCGAATCGCCCTCCTCCGCGCTACGCTGCTCGAAGCCGGGCTGCTCGGATCGTTAGGCGGGGTAGCGGCGACGCTCGTCGCGGTGTGGGCGACGCGTGCGCTGATCGCTCTCGCGCCGCTCGACCTACCGCGACGCGAATCGATCGGCGTGGACTGGAGGGTCGCAGTCGTGGTCGTGGCCGTCGGCGCGCTCCTCGGCGTTCTGGCCGGGGCAGCGCCGGCGGTGTGGGCGTCGAGGTCCACGCTGGCGTCGTTGCTCCGCAGCGCCGCCGTGCGAGGTGGCGGAGGCCACGGGCGTCTTCGACGGTCGCTCGTCGTTGTCCAGGTCGCGCTCTGCCTCGTTCTGCTCAGTACCGGCGGCCTGGTCGCCCGCAGCTTCGAGCGCTTGTTGCGCTCCCAGCCCGGATTCGAGCCCGCCGGCGTGTTGACGATGCGCGTGCCCATCGTGCAGGCACGATACCCGGCGAACGCGGACGCGGTGGCGTTTCACGAGCGACTCGCACGGGACCTCGCAGCGATCCCCGGTGTGGTGGCCGTGGGGGCGGCCAGCGCGATTCCACTCACGGCGAATACCGATCAGTACTCGATCTCGCTGCCAGGAGCGCCGGGCAACACGGGCGACGCGGAGCACGACCGACCGCTCGTCGACTACATCCAGGCCCGGACCGGCTGGTTCAGGGCGTTAGGCATCCCGCTGCTTGCGGGGCGCGATTTCCGTCCCCCGCAGACCGGCGCTCGGCGCGAGGCTGTGATCGACCGGACGCTGGCCGCCGAGTTCTTCCCGGCGGGCAACGCGCTTGGGACGATGCTCATGGTCGGGGCGGACTCGATGACCGTGGTGGGCGTGGCGGAGCATGCCCGCCAGTATGACCTGCACGCCGATGGGAGGCATCAGGTCTACGTTCGGGACGATGATGACACGTACGGCACGCTGTACTTCGCGCTGCGAACGCGGCGGCGGCCGGGAGATCTCGTGCCCGACGTTCGCGCCGTCCTGCGTCGCGTGGATCCGCAGATCGCCATGTCCGAGGTGCGGTCGATGGAGCAGGTGGTTGAAGGATCGCTCCGCCAGCAGCGCGTGAGCGCCGTGCTCATCGGAGGATTCTCCGTCGGTGCGCTGCTCCTCGCCATGACGGGGCTGTTCGGCGTGGTGGCCGGATCGGTGGCCCGGCGCCGTCACGAGATCGCGGTCCGCCTCGCGTTAGGTGCCGAACATCGGCAGGTGGTGCGCCTCCTGGTGCGCGAGGGCGCGGCGCTCGTGGTGCTCGGTGTCATGATCGGCGCCCCGGGCATTACCTGGCGGGGCGGGCGCTGCGGTCCATGCTGGTCGGGATCTCACCCTTCGACCCGACGACCCTCGGAGCCGTGGCCGCCGGGCTCGCGGTCGCCGGGGTAGTCTCGTGCTACTTGCCTGCCCGACGAGTCGGGCGCATAGATCCCGCCCGGGCGTTCCGGGACGGGTAGCGAAGGGCGGTTTCGTTCGTCACGTTGACGGAGAAGTGATTTTTGTAGCTGCGTCAGGCCGCACTCACTCATCCTGGCCGATCCGAAGATCGCGTGGACGCCTTCAGCTACCTCTCGGTCCTCCTCTCGATCATTCTGGGGCTTGGACTCACTCAGTTGCTCACCGCAACCGGGCGCTTGATTCGCCATCGCGAACGCGTGCGCGTGCACTGGTTGCCGCTGCTCTGGGCAGCCATCCTGCTGCTCATCTACGTCCAGGTCTGGTGGTCGATGTATGGCTTGCGCTTTCGCCGTGACTGGACGTTCCTGGCGTTTGGCGTCGTGCTCGCGCAGACCGCAACGCTGTATCTCATGGCAGCCGTGGTGCTGCCAGAACAAGTCGAGGACGGCGAGCTGGATCTCGGCACCTACTTCGACCAACAGCATCGCTGGTTCTTTGGGTTCTTTCTCGCCACGCTCATCGTCAGCGTTCTGAAAGACGTGATCCTCGGCGGGCGTCTTCCGGACCCGGTCAATCTGGGCTTCCATGTCGCGCTCGGTCTTGGATGCACCGCAGGGCTCTTTCTGCGCCGACGCCGCGATCAGGGAGTGCTCGCCGTCGCGTGCGGGGTTGCGATACTCATCTATATCGGGCTGTTGTTCGCGCACCTTCGCTAACGAGGACTGGCACCGGCGGGCCCCCGTTCGCTAACGACCGTGTACCTAACGAGCACCGCTCATGGGCTGGACGCTCCGCGCCCGCTTTCTTGGGCCCGATTGCGGGACAACTCGCGTTAGATGGCCACATGCTGATAGTTACTCAAACACTCTTTCGCACGTTCGCTTCCTTCCGAGATACTTTGCTTGCGAGGCCTGGCGCCAAAGAGAAAACGGGCTGAACGTAAATACCTATGCCGCTTCTCCGAGCTCTCGCCTTCGTCTCGGCCCTCGGGCCGGGCAATCCTGCCGCCGACTGCAACGGTGTACCCACGACTAGCGCGGCGCGCGCCGTCGCCAACGACAACCGTGTCGCTGCCGGTACGCTGACGGGCGGAGTCCTCACCGTGCGACTCGTAGCCCGACAGGTGGCCTGGCATCCCGACGGCCCCCGCGGCTGCGGCCTCCGCGTGAACGCGTTCGCCGAGGAGGGGAAGCCCGCGCGGGTCCCGGGACCGCTGATCCGGGTTCCGGTCGGCACGGAAGTGCGCGTCATCCTCCGCAACGCGCTCGACGACGCGGTCCGCATCCGCGGCCTCCTCGAAAGGCGGCCCGAGTGGCTGGGCCTGACCTCCGGACAAGCGCAAGTCGCGATGGACTCGACCGCGATCGAGATCGCCAATGGGGGAACGCGGGAGATCCGGTTCCGCGCGAACGTACCCGGCAACTTCTACTACTGGGGGATCAGGAGCGCCGCCGACACGGTCCGCGCAAGTGGTCGTCTTCGTCCCGACCTCGCCACCAACGACGACGGGCAGCTCGTCGGAGCCTTGGTCATCGATCCCGAAGGCGGTTCGACGCGCGATCGCATCTTCGTCCTCACCCACACCCGCGTGACCGGTGCGCCCAGCATCGAGGATCCGGCGAGGGCGCGCGAGGTCAACGCGGTCAACGGCTTGTCGTGGCCGCACACGGAACGCGTGTCGGCCACGGTGGGTGATACGCTGCGATGGCGCGTGCTCAACCCCGCGGCGACCTCGCACACCATGCATCTCCACGGCTTCTACTACCGGATCACCGCCCGCGGCTTTGTCTCCGCGTACGACAGCGTGTTGCCGCCGTCGCGGCAGGAGACCGTCGTCAGCGAGTTCATGGCACCCAACCGCACCATGACCATGGAGTGGATTCCTGAGAAGCCAGGCAACTGGCTGTTCCACTGCCACTTCCTGATTCACATGTCGGCGGCGCAACGAGTCGATCGGGTCTTCGGTCGCGTGACCACCGCGGAAAAGCCTCAGCATGGCGATCACGGGGCCGATGCGATGGCGGGCCCGATCGTCGGCATCACGGTGCGACCAGCTCGCGGTCGCCCCGTCCCCGCCGCTCCTCCGCGGCGCGTCCTCCGGCTCTTCGCCAACGAGCGGCCACGCGTCTTCGGTGAGCAGCCGGGGTTGGGCTTCGTGCTGCAATCGGGGGACACCCCGCCTGCGGCCGATTCCATCCGCATCCCGGGGACGCCGATCATCCTAACGCGAGGGGAGCCGACGCAGATCACGGTGTTCAATCGCCTGCGAGTCGGGCTCGGCGTCCACTGGCACGGCATCGAGCTGGAGAGTTACTTCGACGGCGTGCCCGGGGTGAGTGGCACATCCGGGCGCCTGATGACCGCCATCCAGCCGGGGGACTCGTTCACGGTCCACATGACGCCACCGCGTGCCGGGACGTTCATCTATCACGTACACAGCGAGCAGTTCGACGAGCTGAACTCGGGACTTTACGGCCCGCTTGTCGTGCTCGAGCCGGGTCGCAGTTGGAATCCCGAGACGGACCATCTGTTCGTGATGTCCAACGGCGGCCCCGGAGATTCCTTCAACACGATCTTCGTCAACGGCTCCGCGACCCCGGCCGCGATCGAGATGCGGCGAGGCGTGGCGAACCGGTTGCGCTTCATCTCGATCCCGGCGAACGGTGAGTTCGTGGTCAGGCTGCTCGACGCGAGCAACAACGAGGTCGCCTGGCGCCAAGTCGCTCGCGATGGAGCCGACGTACCCGTCGAAGCGATCCGGCTCACACCTGCTCGGACCCGGGTGGACGTCGGCATCACGAAGGACTTCGAGCTCACCCCCGACCAACCCGGCGAGCTGGTCCTCGAGGTAGACCACCGTCGGCCCGGCCACCCCACCAGGCTGACCATCCGACTGCGGTAGCCGGCGCTGCCTTCGCTGCAACACTGGTCGTCTCGGCACGCACTCAAGTGGCAGACGCCTAACGTGGCTTGGAACGGTCGAGCGGCCTATGGATCCTCGAGTCGCTCGCGTTGGTGAGATCCGCCCGCGGCTCAACGTCAGGCGTTAGGTAGCGAACCGCCATCTCGGACGGCACACATGCAAGCGCACGACTTGGACCGTATCGAGACCCAGCTTGGCGTGTCCCTGCCCGCGGTCTATCGCGCGACCATGCTCGCCTACCCCTTCCCTCCGCAGCACCAGGCCGCCGAGCTCTGGATGCCCGACGACGCGGCGGTCGTACTGGACATGAACCGACCGACCCCGGAGCGTCTCTCGGACGGGCAGCCGTGGCCACGACACCTGGTTTTCATCGGCGGAGACGGTGGCGAGGAGGACTTCGTCCTCGACACCCGAGCTGCGGACGCCCCGGTCTTCGCGTACGAGGCGGAATCCGGCCACCTCCGCGCCCTCGCTCCGGACTTCAGCGCGTGGCTCACCATGCTGCGGGACTGGGAAGCGGAGCTCGACCGGGATGCGGCGGCGATGCGGGAGGCGTACCTGCGCAAACGCTGGTGGCAGTTCTGGATTCGGCGCTACCCACCCTGAAAACCGCGAGCCGCTACCTACGGTCGTTGAGGCGCTTGACGACTCATAAGCGGTGACTTATTAATTGTTCGTGCAGAGCGCGGTCACGGTCCGAGACAAGATCTTCCATGCGCTGGCGGACCCGAGCCGCCGGGCGATCTTCGAGTCACTCACGCGTGGCGAAGCGGCCGTGAAGGACCTCACGGCGCGCTTCGAGATCTCGCAGCCGGCGATCTCGCAGCACCTCACGACTTTGAAAGACGCCGGGCTGGTGACAGGCCGGCGCGAGGGACGCCGTGTCTACTACCGGGTGGAGCCACGCGGAATGAAGCCGCTCATCGATTGGATCGCGTACTACCGTGCCTTCTGGACGGAGAGCGTCGATCGGCTCGAACGACTGCTGGAGACGATGGACGAATGACGCCTGTCGACAAAACCGCGCAATCGCAGAGCGAATCCATTTCGCTCGAATTCGATCTGCAACATTCGCCGGAGAAGGTGTGGCGCGCGCTCACCGACCCGGCTTTGCTCGCGGAATGGCTCCTCCCCGTCGTTGGGCTCGAGCTCGAGCCAGGGGCGGCGTTCACCTTCAAGACGCAGGCGTACCCCGGCTGGGACGGTACCGTGAATTGCCGGTTCGTCGAGATCGAGCCGCATCGGAAGCTCAGCTATGCGTGGACCGTCCCCTTCCTGGACACCGTCGTGACGTTCACGCTCACGCCCACCGCGTTAGGCACCCGGCTGTCCATCGTGCAGTCGGGCTTCAAGCCGGACCAGAAGCGGGAATCCGGCGGCGCGCGCTACGGCTGGAAGATGATGGGAGGCAAGCTGGTCGACCTTCTCGCGAGGATCTCATGAACTGGAACAAATGGATTCGGCAGATCCACCGTTGGCTGTCCATCGCCTTCACGGTGACGGTCATCGCCAACTTCGTCGCGTTGGGCGTGGCACAGGGGAAACAGCCTCCCGACGTGGTGACCTACTCGCCGCTGTTCCCGCTCGCCCTGCTCCTGCTCACTGGTCTGTACATGTTCGTGCTGCCGTACGCCAGCAAGTGGCGTAGCGGGCGGCTCACCAACCGATAGGAGCGACTACAATGGCCGGCAAGGCGAAGAAGTCGGCGAGGGTCGCAACGACGCCCGTCGCCAAGAAAACGCCAAAGGGAGGGAGCTCTCCCTCTTTACTGATCGATGCGAGGATCAGGGAGCTTGGCGACTGGCGGGGCGAGATGCTCTCCAGGATCCGCACATTGATCAGGCAAGCCGACCCCGAGGTGGTCGAGGAATGGAAATGGCGAGGAGTCCCGGTGTGGTATCACGACGGGATGATCTGCAGCGGTGAGACGTACAAGAACCACGTCAAGATGACCTTCGCCAAGGGCGCAGCCCTGAAGGACCCGTCGGGCCTGTTCAATGCCGGTCTCGAAAGCAACGTCAGGCGCGCCATCGATTTCCACGAAGGCGACAAGGTCGACGAGCAGGCTCTCAAGGCGCTCGTCGTAGCCGCCGCGAAGCTGAACGCAGCGAAGCGCGCCTCGCGCCGCTGACCAGATCGCGACATGCCCTCCAACCAACATCTCGCAGACAGCCACGATCTGATCCGCGTCCAGGGCGCCCGGGTGAATAACCTCAAGGACGTCAGCCTCGAGATCCCCAAGCGGCGCCTAACGCTGGTCACCGGCGTCTCCGGATCGGGCAAGTCGTCGCTGGTGTTCAGCACCATCGCGGCCGAGTCCCAGCGCCTGATCAACGAGACGTACAGCGCGTTCGTGCAGGGGTTCATGCCGACGCTGGACCGGCCCGAGGTCGACGTGCTCGAGCAGTTGCTCGGGCTTCTGGATCGCCTCGTCGACTCCGGGAAGTCGGTCATCGTGATCGAGCATCACCAGGCGGTCATGGCGCACGCCGACTGGATCATCGACCTCGGCCCGGGCGCAGGCCATGATGGCGGGCGGATCGTGTTCGAGGGCAGCCCCGCCGACCTGGTGGCGAAGAAGCCGACGCTGACCGGCGAGCACCTGGCGGCGTTCGTGGGGAGCCGTCCGAAGGCCGTCCGATCCCGCTGAGCGAGTTTCCGTTCCCATCGGAACTGTCCTTCGTTACGAATGCAAACGTTTCCGCCGTGTGACGTACAGATCGTTCCTGCCGTATCCGCCCGCCCGATCCGAGAAGAAGTAGAGCTCCGTGCCGTCCCACGAGATGGAGGGCGCACCGTCGAACGTGGCGCTGTTCACTACAGCGCCGAGGTTCACCGGCGTGGACCACGGACTCTCGGTGCTCGGTCGTGTCGACATCCACACGTCTTGACCGCCGATCCCGCCGATGCGTCCGCCGACGTCGGACGAGATGAAAAGCGTCAGCTGATCGCGCGAGATGGTCGTTCGTGTGTCTCGGAACGGGCCTGACAGCTCCGGCACGAGCGTGGGCGTGCTCCACACGCCGTCGTCTCCCACGCGGGTCGTCTGATAGATGTCGAAGTTACCGGGGCCGCCCGGCCGCGTGGTGTTGAACAGCATCGTCGTGACGCCGGTCGACTCGTCCTCCCAGATGGTGGGACCCGCGTCCTCGAACGGCGAGTTCACCGCGCAGCCGAGATTCACGGCGACATCCCAGCCCAGATCGTCCTTCACACGCTTGCGGCGGGTCGCGAACAGGTCCGAGCCGCCGCACCCGCCGCGGCCGGCGCTGTGGTAGTACATCACGTGGCGGTCAGGCGAGAACGCGACGGCAAGATCATTTGCCGGCGAGTTGATGCTGGCTCCGAGGTTCACCGGTGGACCCCACGCGTCGTCGACGCTGGCGCGCTGCGACACCCAGATGTCCAGCCCGCCCATGGTGCCCGGCCGATCCGATGCGAAGTAAAGACTCCGGCCATCACGCGAGATCGTCGGATGCTGCTCGATGGCGTCGGTGTTGATGACGGATCCGAGATTCTCCGGCGTGGACCACGCGGACCACATCGCGTCATCAGCCCCTTTCTTTGTGGTGACCGTCGCACTCGTCACGGTTGGTGCAATCGGTTCGCCGGGCGCGGTGCAGGACGTGAGCGTCACTGAGGCGCACAACAGCACCGGAAGCGAGTGTACTGATCGCAAGCCGGGGAACATGGAGAGCTCCTGGTCGATGGAGGTGAGTTGCGGACGCACCGCACCCCGCCGGACCACCGCGCGCGAGGTCCTTGCGCGGTTGCAATCCGGCAGTAGTGTGGACAGAGCGAGCAGCGTTGTGAGCGGCTCGGTGACGATGCCGTGCGGGCCTAACGACCGTCTATCTGGATTACAACGGAGCCGCCGAAATCAGCTCACGACGCGCCCAGACGGATGCCTCCGTCACACAGCTTCTCCAGGCCATGCGAGAGGGCGATGGCGCCGCTCTGCATGCGCTCGTTCCGCTCGTGTACGACGAGCTGCGCGCCATCGCCCGCCAGCAGCGGCGTGCGTGGCAGCGCGACTTGACGCTGGACACGACGGCGCTCGTCCACGAGGCGTATCTCAAGCTCGTGGACCAGAAACGCATCGCCGCCGAAAGCCGCGCACACTTCCTGGCGCTCGCCGCGAAGGCGATGCGCCACATCCTGTGCAACTACTCCACGGGGAAGCGGCGTCTCAAGCGGGGTGGCGGTGTCGAGCACGTGACGTTCGAGGAGGCGGCAGACCTCGTCGATCGCCTGAGGCTCTCCGACGATGACGTGGAGCTGCTGAACGCCCTGCAGGACGCGCTCGTTAGGCTCGAGGCGATCGACAAACGGCAGGTCGCCGTGGTCGAATGCCGATTCTTCGGTGGCATGAGCATCGAGGACACCGCGGTCGCGCTCAATACGTCATCGGCGACCGTCAAGCGGCAATGGACGCTTGCTCGCGCGTGGTTGTATCGCGAGATGAAGCGTCGGCTTGAGCTGCCGTCCGAATGACGACAAAGGATCCTCGGCTCAGCACGGTCTTCGCGCGCGCGCTCGACGTTTCGCGCGACGGTCGCGCACGTTTCCTCGACGACGCGTGCGACGGTGACGACGCGCTGCGCCGCGAAGTAGAGTCGCTGCTCGAGGCGCATGATTCCGCCGGGCCATACTTCGACGAGCTCGCGCAACGCATCGTTGCGCCCACGCTCGACGAGCTCGGCGTAGCCGCGGCTCCGATCGATCTCCTGTCCGCACTCCAGTCGACCCTCGCTGACCGCTACCGCATCGAACGCGAGCTCGTTGGCGGCGGCATGAGCCGCGTCTTCATCGCCGAGGAGCTCGCGCTCCGGCGACGCGTCGTCATCAAGACGCTTGCTCCGGAGATGGCCGCGACGGTGAATGTCGACCGCTTCCGCCGCGAGATTGCTGTCATCGCACAGATGCAGCATCCCCACATCATCCCGTTGCTCACCGCAAACGCCACCGGTCGCTTTCTCTACTACACGATGCCGTTCGTCGCGGGCGAGTCGTTGCGAGACCAGCTTGCCATCACAGGGCGGCTCGCTGTCGACGACGCGCTGCGAATATGGCGCGATATCCTGGACGCGCTCGCCCATGCGCACACGGCTGGCATTGTCCACCGCGACATCAAGCCAGCGAACATCCTGTTGAGCGGCCGGAATGCGCTCGTGGCCGACTTCGGGATCGCGCGCGCGATCGAAGCCGCGGTCGTGGAGACACGAGTCGGCGTGACCGGGGCGATCGGTACACCGGCCTACATGGCTCCCGAGCAGGCTTCTGGGGGCAAGATCGATCAGCGCGCCGACCTGTATGCGGCCGGCCTCGTGATGTACGAGATGATTGCGGGCCACGGACCATTCACCGCCGCGTCAGCGCGAGAGTACGTGGATGCGCACGCGCGTCGCGACCCTCCCGCCGAGCCGCTTCGGCGCCGAGACGTTCCCGCGCCGCTTGCCGAACTTGTGATGCGATGCCTCGCGAAGGACCCGGCGGCGCGTCCTGCGAGCGCCGAAGCCGTTCTCGCGGAGCTCGACGCGCCGTCACACCGCGGTTCGTTCTCGGCGACCACGTTCCGTCGTCCCCGGCTACTGGCAACAGCGGTGTCCGTTGCGATGCTCCTCGGCATCGGTGCTTGGGGCGCGTGGCGCGGGCGAGTAGCCGCGCGGCCCGTCGCGTCCGTCGCGGGACACATACCTCCCGATACCGCGATGCGCCTTTACCAGCGCGGCCTGGCCGAGCAACGTCGCCGCACGATGGAGGGCGCGATGGAGGCGATGAGTCTCTTCGAGCGCGCGATCGCGATCGACTCAGAGTTTTCGCTCGCGTGGGCTGCGACCGCGCGCACCGCGCAGTTCGCGAACATCCGCGGGTGGGTATTCCCGGGGCGGAGCAACGACTCCCTGCTTTCGTTGGCGGTCCGGACGAGCCGCCGAGCCGTCGCACTCGATAGCGGGTCGGCAGAGGCGTGGACGGTGGCGGGAAAAGTGGCGGGCACCGTAGACCTCGAGGATCGGGCGGCCACGTTGCACGCCGTCCAACGCGCACTGGCGCTCGACTCGACCTACGCGGAGGCGTGGTTCGAGCTCGGGCTTGCGTACGAGGAAAGTTTGCGTCCCAAGGAGGCCGAGCGTGCGTGGTTGCGCGCGGCCGAGTTGAGCCCGACGAACGTGCAGGTGCTCGCCTTTCTGGGCTTTCACCATCTCTGGTATGGCAACTCTCTCACGGGAGCGCGTTGGGCGGACAGCGCGATTGCGCTCGAGCCAACCTATGTGCTCGCGCGTGACGCGGCCGCGTTTCTCGCACTGGCGATGCGACGCCCCGAGGTCGCCGTACGGCACGCCGACGCGATGGTGCGAGCACGCGGCAACGAAGCGCATCTTCCGCCATCCGTCCTCGCTATCGCAATGGCACGGCAGGGCCACTTCGCTCGCGCGCGCCAGTACGCAATCGAGGCCGAGAAGGCGGTTGCCGCGCCGATGCCATCGAAACACGAGTCAGTGCATCTAGCCGCGGCGTGGGCAGCCGTTGGCGACACCGCCCGCGCGAACCGCTGGCTCACCTCATACGCGCCCCAGCGTGATCTGCACTTCCAGCTGCACGTAGCGCGCGATCCGGAGCTCCGCTGGGCGACACGCCGCGCGTCGCGTTAGGCACATGGATCTGAATAACGAGCAGCGCCTCTTGCGCTCTCGGACTCACCAGCTGTAGCGAACCCCCAGCTGGATCTGATAGTACGAGTCGACGTTGCTCGTGTCGAAGTGCCGAGTGGCTGGATCGAACCGGAAGACGGATCGCGCGGGTATCGTAGCCGTCTGGGCGGTATGCGTGAGCAGATTCACCTGCGGGGACGGTGTCGCGAGGCCGGTGGGAATCGCGACACGTCCCCAGCGGCGATTCAGCAGGTTCAGCAGGTTGAACACCTGCAGCTCGGCGGCGACGGCTTTGATATGCGGCACCGATTGACGCACCGCGATATTCAGGGTGTTCGTCCACGGCGTGCGGCAGCTGTTCCGCTCCATGATGCGGCCGCGCTGGCGACGCAGGCAGCCGGCGCCCCGTATGAACGAATCGAGCGCCCCCCGCTGTAACGCCGGCGAAAAAACCGTCGAGTCGAAGGTAATCTCCGCGGGATCTGCCACGTCTCGCGGGACGTATATGGGATCGTTGAGCGGCGTTCCATCGGCGTTGAGGTCGCCGGTCTGCTGATCGCCGCCCGCCAGGTACGTGAAGGGGAATCCCGAAGCACCGACGAAGTACAACGAGAGGTCGGTGGTAGAAGCGCGGCGCACGAAGGCGTACGTCCCGCTCGCGACGACGCGATACGGCTGGTCGAAGTCCGACCTTCCAAGAGTCGGACTGTCCTGGCGACCCGTGACGGTACGGCCAAGGCGCCAGTTGTCCGACGCGGGACTCCGCGTAAAGCGGTGACTCTGCACGTCGCGCGCGCGGGCGTACGTGAATGAAAGGTCCGCGGCAAAGTTCGACGCGAAGGGTTTGTGGAGCCCCGCCGTCACGCTGTAGGCGTAGTCCTTCGATTGGTTGGTCAGCTCGATGACATCCGCGTTGAAGCTTGGCCTCGCGAGCGCGGGCGCCGCACGTCCCGCTGCGCTGAGTGTTCCGTACATCAGCCGACCATGGGGATCGAGCGAACCGGAGGCCGGCACGGCGAGATTGCGATGCACGAAAAAGAGCTCGTTGATAGCGCGCGTGTACTGTGTCTCGACGCGGAACGAGACTCCCAAGGACATTGCGCGCTCGAGCGAGAGCGACGCGCGGAAGTTTTGCGGAAATTCGAGCCGCGGATCCACAAGGTTTACGGGACCGACACTATCGAGTGTGAGGCCCTGCCCGTTGAGACAGGCGAGCGGGGGATTGTCCGCGTCGACGTTGAACGCTGGCGGTCGCGCGGGTGCGGCGCCGCACGTCAGTGTCCTGGGCATGCCGTAATTGCCGTACGCATTGATGATCCAGCTGAGCGGCGGTCGTCCCATGTACACGCCGGCGCCGCCGATCAGCCGCGTGTGTGCGTTGGCGTGCCAGCTCACGCCGAGCCGCGGCGACCAATGAACGCGGCCGGACGGCACGGCGTCGGTGCGGCGTTCGAACAGCGTGTCGACACGCACGTTGTATGGGGGCCGCCGACTCAACACCGGTATGTCCGCGCGCACGCCGTACGTAACGCTCAGGCGTCGGCTCGCGTCCCATCGATCACCGGCGTAGAGCGCGTACTGCGCGCCGGGTACCGTGACGTCGGCTCCGCCGAAATCGCGCGACACGCGGTAGCTCTGTGCACGTCCCTGGGCCAGCGCGTCGAGGGATGCAAACGTCCACACGCCAAAGGCGCCGCGCAGATCAACGCGGCGGATATGAAACAGCTGTGCGCTTCCGCCGAGTGTCAGATTGTGTGCGCCTCGCGGTACCGTGAGGTTGTCCGTGAGCTCCACACTCTGGTTGTCGGTCCCGTCTCGCTGCGCCACCTCATACGAGCCGGCCTGCAACGTCTGCCCGAGCGTCGTCGGTCCGAGCTGCACGATGACGAGCGGCTGACGGAACGCGGGGCTGATGGACCCGACGGTGTTGAGTCGGCCGGCGATTAGCTCGTTGTAGCCGCCGTCCTTCAGGGTCGTGAGCAGCTGCGCGACGGTGCCGTCCTTCCATACGAGCTGGCGTCGCGCCAGCGACGAAAGCGGGAAGCACACGATCGCGCGACAGTTCGCCGTCGGTGGCGGGCTTGGCCGCGAGAACGCCATGCTGTCAGTGCGGCTATAGTTCTCGCGGATCACCAGGCGGCTGCGGATCGATGGAAGCGCGATGTCGACGCGGCCGAAGATGTTCGCGAGTGGATTGCTCGCGGTGATCGGCCCGGATGATCCCGCAACGATCCCGAGCTGCGACAGAACGCTCGCGAAACGCGCGAGTGTGTCTGCGTTCACCTGGAGCGCCGGGGTCGCGTCCGCGGGCTGACCCACGTACGGGCCCACGGTGGGAAAACGGAGGCGCTGGAATTCCGCAGCCACGAACGCGTGCGCTCGATCGCGTACGAGCGGGCCGCCTATGGTGAACCCCGCCTGGCCACGTTCGTAGAACGCGTCACGGATGAACGGTACGTTGCGCGACAGCACGCCGTAGCGGCCGTAGTAGAACACGCTGCCGTGTGCGTCGTTCGAGCCGCTGCGCGTCACCGCATTGATGAGCGCTCCGGCGAAGTTTCCATGTCGCACGTCGAAGGGTGACAGGAGCACCTGATACTCCTTGACCGCCTCGAGTGAGATCGCCTTGCCGCCCCAGATCGCGGCGGCAGCGTTGCCACCGTACAACCCCTGCTCGCTCGCGCCATCAATCATCACGGCGTTCACGCGCGGACTCGCGCCCGCGGCAGAGAGACCATACCAGGTCGACATCTGCGGCACCAGCTTCACGAGGCCGTAGAGATCGCGATCCGAGATCGGCAGGCGATGCACGAGCGAATCCGAGATCAGCATCCCCACGGCAAAGGCAGGACGCGACTCCTGCACCGCGTCCGCTCGCGTGGTGACAGCTTCCATTGTCACGGCCCGTTGCGCGAGCGCGACATCGATCCGGACCATCTGCCCGATGGTCACGTAAATGCCGTCGCGCGCCGCGGGTTCGTAGCCCAAGCGGCGTACTGAGATGGTGTACGGCCCGCCGACGTTCAACCCCGAGGCGGTGTAGCGGCCGTCTTCGCGCGAGCGGATGCGTGTGATGAACCCGGTCGCGCGATGCATGACTTCGATGTCCGCGAACGGGATTGGCTGGCCATGCTCGTCGCGGACGATCCCGGCGATGCTCGCGGTCGTCACGCCCTGGGCCGCCAATGTGCCGCGCGCAATCAATGCGAGAAGCACGAGGATGAGCCTACGACCGCAGATGAGGGATCGCATCCGTGACGGGCTCAGATGGCGGGCGTCAACAGTGGCTGCTGACGTCGAGTTTGTACAGGAAGGGAAGCCCCCGGCGCGTCGAATTGGTGCTCGCGGCAACGTATCTCCTTCCCTGCGTTTACAACATTGGCCGCGAAATTGGCTCACACGCCGGACCAGCGGTGAAGCCTGGCGTCCTCTGGTCCGCCGTCAGGGGTGCGGCGGTCGCGGACGAACTGATTGGATCGTTATAGCCTCCGAGTCATGAGCAGGACGAACGACGCCGTGACGAGCGCCCTCAGCGGCGCCGGGTCGAGGCCCTGCCACATCCGCTCGGCGACCTGCCGCGCCTCGCGCAGCGCCCTCGCGCCTTCAGCCTCGAGCTTCGCGTAGCGGCGCCCCTTGCCCCCGCTGCCGCTCCGCCTCCTCCAGCCACCGGGCCATCTTCTCGTCTTTCAGTGCGTACAACGCCCATCCCCGTGCCGTGCTGTTCCAGCGGTAGTCCTTGAGGCCCAAGTCGATACCGCGGTCGATGAGGAATCGCATCGACTCGTAGTTGTTCGGCAGGAAGACGAGATGGTGCAGGATGCTCGCCGGCTCGTGGGAGTTCCAATTGGTGTTGATGTCTGCGCCGTGCTGGAGCAGGAAGTCCGCCACGTCGAAGTGGCGGTTGATGACGGAATAGGCGAGCGCCACGTCGAGCACCTGCTGCGCCGTGGGTGGGCTCCACTGGAGGTGTCCTCGCGCGCGTGGGTCGTTGTAGGGATAGTGGTGGTCGAGGCTGCCTAACGCCGGTGCGCCGGACTCGTCGAACCACTGCTTCACCCGTGTCAGGTTGCCCGTGCCGGCCGCGTGTGGCAGGTCGTCGGGCAGTGGCCAGATGCGCGTGAGTAACGGCAGCAGGTGGACATTCGCGTACGTCAATGCGAACTCGATGGCCTGCGATGGAGGCGGCGGCTGTCGCCGCAGGAGTGCGGGATCCAGGTCGAGAAGAGCAACAATGCGTTCGTCGCGATCGTTCAACGCCGCGCCGGCGATCAGCCTCTCCTGAAGCCACACGAAATCGTCACCAAGCAGCCACGGGTCACGCTGCAGGTGGCGGACGAACGCCGTCAGGTCGTCATCGTCTGCTGCGCGCATCACCTGACCAATGACAAACGCCTTCCACGGGCCGACCGCCGTCGCGCGAGCGAGGTCCAGCGATCCCTTCTGGATGAAGTGCTTGACAAAGCCGACGCGGCCAATGCTGCCATCGACCTGCTTGCCGAGCTCGGGGTCGAGCGCGATGGACCGTTTGAGCAGGAGTGACGCAACGGATTCGTGCTCGAAACGGCAGGCGCAGAAGAACGCTTCGTTGAGAGCCGAAAGATCGTTCCCGCTCTCATCGAGCGCGGCGCGAACAGCGTCGAGGTCGCCTAACGCCGAATGGAATTTGAGCGTGCGGGGAAGCAGGCCTTTCCGCCGAAACAGGTCCAGCAGCCCCCTGGCGCGGGACTCGATGAGGCCATCGCACACCGATGGCGTCACGACGGCGCCGGCGTCGATCAGCAGCTCGGCGCTCCTTGCGCGCGTGAACCACTGTTCTCTTTCGGGGGTGAAGGCGTCGCCATAGGCGCCGGTGGCGAAGCCCAGCAGCCCGCCGTCATCGTCGTCGCCGTGCCATGACAGCAGCGCCGGGTATTCCGACAACAGCTGCTGCAGCCGTTCGACGTCGTTGTCGTGAATGACGCGTCGAGCCTGCGTTGCCGCCCACTCCAGCCCCTTGCCGAGGCGCCTGCTCACTTCAGCGGCCAGGTCCTGCCAGCCGGCGTAGCCGTACTCACGCGCGATCACGAGCTGCGCGTTGCGCTGCGTCAACGGCGGGTCGACGTTAGGCAGGTGCACGCGCGCCCGGGCGATGGCTTGCGTATCGCCGGCGTCCACGTCGCGCGCGAGCTTCTTTGCCTGTTTCCGGAGGGACTCGAGCGACGGGCGCGCAGGGAGCGACTTCGACGCGGTCATGGCAACCTCCTTTCATGAAATCGCCTGTGCCCCGCTGAGAACCAGGCTGAAAGGAAGGTGCAGTCGCACACGACCCGGGACCGAACAGGTGGGAGTATTCCCTTGCCGCGGGGTGGTGGCGCCCTGTCAGCGCGCTGCCCGCAGTATCGAGGGATGCCATTTCGATGTCAACGACGCCCCACATGCTTGACATCCTATCTTTGTACGGCAAAGTTCTTGACGTTCATTGGCTGTGGGGGCCTTTGACAAAGCCGCCCGTTATTCCGTCGCGTGGTCACGAGTTGCGCCGCCGTAGCATTGCTCGGCGTGGTCGCGTTCGTGGCGTTGGTCGGGTTCCTCTGGCTGGAATACAGGTCAGAGGTCGCGCTCCCCACACCTACCGGCTCCCTTCCCGTCGGTCACACCATGCAGGACTGGGTCGACTCGACGGGATTCGACACGCTGGCGCCCGCTCCGGGAACCAGACGAGAGCTTCTCGCGTGGATCTCGTACCCATCGGTGAACCAGTCACCAGCGACGAGATCCTCGAATGAAAGCCGCGGCGGTGCGGACTGTGCTGCTGCTGGGCGTCCTGTACTGCGCCGTCGGCATCCTCTTCGGCATCCTCGCTGGCCAGGCGGCATCCACCGAGATGCGTGTCGCGTGGCGTCGGGCCGCCTGGGTCGTCAGCGGGATCGCGTTTGGAGCACACATCGTCTACGATCAGGTGCGACTCCATGGCTCACCGAGGCTCACGGCTTTACGCGTGTCGTCGGCCGCCGCCCTGGGCGCTTTTGGCCTCGCGGTCGCAGCAAACATTCATGCACGATCTGTCGCGCCGGAGCAGCGCTCCCCCATCCTTCTTCTGTCGCTCGCAATATGGCCGGTCATGACGGGGTTACCTGCGTTCATGGTCGCGCTCGTTTCGGCAGTGTTCCTGGACCGGGCACGGCGGCGCCTCGATTAGCGCCGGGTTCGCCGATGTGCCTAACGATGCGAATGAAGTCGACCATCCTGTTGATCGTTGGCTTCGCGGGTGCATTCGCCGCCGCGCCCTGGCGAAGTCTCTCGGCGCAGGCGCTGGACTCGACCGGCATGCCGTCGCTGGACCTGTTGGCCCTGGAGGCCGGCCGCGCCAGCCGCCGGCACCCGATCCGCGCGGTGAATCGGGCGATCCTCTGCGAGGCGTCCCATCCCCTTCTCGATAGCGCGGCCCTCGCGGCGTGCGCCGCGCTCGACTCCGCTCGAGCGGCAGCGATCATCGCGGCCTTCGCACGCGGCCTCGAGGTGCCGGTGGCTGCGACAGCGGACAGTAACGCCGTGCTGGAGCTCCCTACCTGCCCGGGGGGAGACATCGACCGAGCCTCAGGCCCCCGCGTCCTCCTCGCCCGGGTTACGGCACCGGTCGTCGGCGTGCTCGACGGGCGGTGGGAAGGACGGCTCACGATGGAAGTGCGGTGTCGGTCGCCCGCCGGGAACGCCGGAGGAATCAGGACAATGGGGAAGGAGTACCTCTATCAGTGGAGCGGTCGCGAATGGAAGCTGTACCAATTCTCGTGGTTGCGAGCCGAGCACGACTGAGCTTCACGCGTTAGGCTGTCACACGCTGGGGTATTCATGGACCGCGTGCTTCGACTTCTGCCCGCCTGTGTAGCGTTGGCCTGTGCACGCGGCCCGGACGCGGCGCTCCACCGTCCGGAGTCAGCGCCCGCGGTCCGACTGACACGCATTGCTCCCGGCGTAACGCTCGAGGTGCTGGATTGGGGCGGCCGGGGACAGCCACTCGTGTTCCTCGCCGGCCTGGGAGCTACGGCTCACGTCTTCGATGACTTCGCGCCGCAGTTCACCGACAGCTTTCACGTCGTGGGAATTACCCGACGAGGGTTCGGCGCCTCGTCGGGCTCACCCCCGCCGAGTGACCTCGACACGCTCGTTGCCGATATCGTCGCCGTGCTCGACACGCTCGACCTCGGGTCGGTCGTCCTCGTCGGCCATTCGATCGCCGGTGAGGAGATGACGCGTTTTGCGGAGCTCCACGAGACGCGATGCCAGGGTCTCATCTACCTGGACGCTGCCTATGACCGCTCCGGAATCGACACTCTCGCAGCGGCGCAGCCCCCGGCACCGGAGCCGCGGATTCGGGCGGCGGACACCGTGTCGTTCGTGAGCGTTCGCGCCCTCTACGAACGAGTCCTGGGCGTTCGCGAACCGGATTCCGAGATTCGGGCGACGGCCCGATTCGACGCGGCTGACCGCTACCTGGGCGAGGTGACCGCCGACTCACTCAAGGCGAGGGTCACGAGCGGCAAGCGCACGGCGCGATACGATCGAGTCCACTGCCGCGGCCTCGGCATCTATGCCGTGGCGGACTCCCTGGCCAATGTGGTGCCGTATCACGCGGAGCTCGACTCCGCCGGGCGCGCTCGAGGCGAGGCGCTCCTTCGCTTTGTCCAGGCAGTCGTCGCCGACTCCCGTGCACGGTTCGAGCGGTTTCCGCAAAACACGGTGGTTGAAGTGCACGACGCCAATCATTTCGTGTTTCTGCAGCGTCCGACCGAGGTTGCCCGAGCAATGCGCGCTTTCCTGTCGGGCCGGCCGCGCGCACCGGCGCCCTGATTCCAACCTTTTCGCCAGATGGGCCGTCCAATATCTGTCCGCTACAGATATTGAGGCCCGATGGGTCGCAACCCGGCCAAGTTCCTCCCGCTCGCGCCGCTCGACTTTCAGGTCCTGACGATCCTCGGGACGCGCGACCTGCACGGCTACGGCATCGTGCAGGCAGCACAAGAGGCTTTCGCTGAGCAACCGCCGCTCGACATCGGGTCGCTCTACCGGATCATCAGTCGCATGCTCGATGACCGGCTGATCCGAGAGGTCGCAGCACCGCGCGACAGCCCTAACGATCGCCGAACCCGGCGGTATTACTCCGCGACCGAGCTCGGACGAGCGGTCGTACGCGCCGAGGCGAATCGGCTACGCGCGTTGCTGGCGAGCCCGGCCACGCTATCGCTGCTCGAGGCCGACCGATGACGGAGTTATCGACCCGGATCGTCGCGGCTGTCATTCGTCGGTTCCCCTCGCCGTTTCGCGAGCGATTCGGAACAGAAATGCTGTCGGCGTTCCTCGATCAGCGCGACGCGCTCGTCGCCGAGGGCAACGCGTCATCGCTGGTACTCTGGCGTCACACCATTCGGACCGTCGCCGGCCTCGGTCGCGCGCTCGTTGCGGTGCGCTTCGACCAGCGGCGTCGTCTCGAATCAATCGATCCCAACCACTGCCACCACGAGCGAGCTCTCATGAGACACCTCGCGTCGGACGCGCGACACGCCGTGCGGGCGCTGCGCAGCAATCCTGCCTTTACCGTCGTGTGCATCACGACGCTGGCGTTAGGTATCGGCGCCAACACCGCGGTGTTCAACGTGCTGGATCGGGTGATTCTGGCGCCGCTCCCGTACGACCAGCCAGAGCAGCTGGTCCGACTCTACACCGCGAGCCGCCAAACGCCGGACGGGCGTGAAGTCAGCAGGGGGATCGACCTGGTCGAAGCCCGCGATGGGACAAATGCCTTCTCGTCCGTTGGAATCGCGTACCTGTACCGCGAGATGGGCGTCGATCTCATCGATCGCGATGGCATCCCGCACCGCGTTCGGGTCCTTCCCATCAGCGCCGACTACTTCCGGACGTTGCGGGCCACGCCGCTGCTCGGGCGGACATTCACGCGCGACGAGGAGCGCCCGGGCGCGCGCGTCGTGATCCTGAGCCACGCGCTCTGGACCGACTTTGCCGGCGGCGACTCATCGATCGTGGGACGCAGCATCGACATGAGCGGCGAGCGGTACAAGGTCGTTGGCGTCATGCGGCGCACGTTCACCGACGTCGTCGCGGGCGAGGTCGCGGCGTGGACGCCGGAGAACCTGCAGCCCGGTGGCCCTAACAACCAGTGGAACCACTACCTGAGCGCCGTTGCGCGGCTTCGTCCCGGCGTCTCCACCGCTGCCGCGCAGGCCGAGCTGAATGCCGTGGCGGCGCGAATGCGTGAACGGTTCCCCGATGGTCCTCGAGAGGAATACCTTCGCACCGTCTCCCTGCACGACGATGTCGTTGGCGAGGCGCGGGCGCCGGTGTACGTGCTCATGGGCGCCGCCGGTCTCGTGCTGCTCATCGCCTGCGTCAACGTCGCCAACCTGTTTCTCGCTCGAAGCGTGTCGCAGACGCGAGACATCGTCATCCGCACGGCACTCGGCGCCCGCGCGTCGCGGCTGGTTGGCCTGCGCCTGACCGAGAGTCTGGTCGTGGCCGTCGCCGGAGGCGTGCTCGGTTCCATCGTCGCGTACTGGGGTGTGCGGATCCTCCTCGCCATGAGCCCCGAGTCCCTCGCCCGCGCCGAGGAAGTTCGGTTCGACTGGCGCCTTTTCGTGTTCGCGTTGCTGGCGACAACCGTGACGGGGCTCGTGTTCGGTGCGGCACCTGCCGTTCGCGCGACGCAGAGCGACCCGAGCGACGTGTTGCGAGAAGGTTCGCGGGGCAACACGGCCGGGCGTGCCGCCCGCCACGCACGACGACTCCTCGTGGCAAGCCAGGTTTCGCTCGCGGTCGTGTTGCTCGTCGGGACGGGGATCCTGATTCGATCCTTCGTTGCACGCCAGCGTGTATCGTTAGGCTTCGATCCGGCCAACGTGCTCACGTTCGAGCTCCATACCCCGATTGCGCGGTACGGGACGCCGGAGGCTCGTGTCCGAGTCCACGAGCTGTACCAGCAGCGACTGCGGTCCATCCCCGGAGTGGCACGAGTCGGGCTGACGTCGTGGCTTCCGACCAATGGCAAGTACCATGTGTGGGGCTACCAGTATGTCGATGATGCGGGCGTGCGGCAGTCGCTCGCGGCGCAGGTGCGCGTGATCGATGGTGACTACCTCGAGTCGCTCGCCGTCCCGGTCGTTGCCGGTCGTCGGTTCGGCCCGAGCGATCGGCTCGAGACCAGCGACGTTGCACTGATCAGCCGCGCACTGGCAAAACGAGCGTACGGAGATCACGACCCGATCGGGCGGAGCTTTCGGACCGATGACCGCGACTTTCAGATCGTCGGTGTCGTCGGCGACGTGGCGAACGAGCCGAACGGTGCGGCCGCGGAGATGGTGTACCTGAGCCACACACAGTTCGCGGACAATCGCAACTGGCCGCTGACGTACGTCGTCAAGGCCGCCGGCGCGCCGGACGAGATCGCGCGGGTGGCGCGTCGCGAGCTGGCGCAGGTCGATCGCGGGCTGGTTGTCTATCGGCCCCGGACGATGGAAGCGGTGCTGGCCCGGCACCTCGCCCGCGAGCGCTTCACGCTCGTGCTGATGGCGGTGTTCGCCGCGATTGCGCTGAGCCTTGCGGCCGTGGGCGTCTACGGCGTGCTCTCGTACGCCGTGAGCCAGCGCCATCACGAGATAGGCGTTAGGCTGGCCCTCGGGGCACTCCCCGGCCAGGTGCGAGGGATAATCCTGCGTGAGGGAGTCGCGATCGGAGCGATCGGGATCGCTATCGGCGTGGCAGGCGCGCTCGCGTTGAGTCGGCTGCTGCAGTCCCTCGTGTTCGGTACGAGCACGAGAGACCCGCTCGTGTTCGTCGCCGTAACGCTCGTGCTGGGTGGTGTGGTGCTGGCCGCCAGCGTGGTGCCGGCGCGTCGGGCAACGCGCGCGGATCCCCTCGACACGCTCAGGAAGGGTAATTCACCCTAGGTCCGGGTGGTCGGATACGGGCTCGACCAATGGCGCCTAACGGAATCGCCTTTGGTCGAGCGCGTGACTACGTTAACTGCCCCGTAGCACGCGAACCCGGGACGACGACCACCAAATGGCCAAGCCGCTTGCGGAGCACCTTCCCCTCCCCGGGCCTTTCCGCCGCCCCCTGGGCCTCGTTGCGGCGCTCGCATTGCTGACGGCGTGCGGTGACGGACCGCACGCAGCACGCCCGGTCATCGGCGTCGTTCAGGTCTCCTCACTGGCCCCACTCGACGAGGCGCGCGAGGGCTTCTACAAGGCGCTCGCGGACTCGGGCTACGTTCGCGACGTCAACGTCACTTTCCTCGAGCGCAACGCGCAGGGCGACATCCCCACCCTGGCGCTCATCATGCGCGAGTTCGTGCAACAGGGCGCGACGCAGGTGGCGACGTTCTCCTCGATCGCGACCCAGACTGCGATGAAGGTCATCACCGACCGCCCGATCATCTTCGGCGCCGTTGCGAACCCATACGCCATCAACGCCGGCACCAGCCCCACGGCACACCGGCCTAACGTCACCGGCGCCTCGATCCCGCTTCCGGTCGACTCGGCGCTGTCGGTGGCGCGTTCCACGTTCCCGAAGGCTCGCGTGTGGGGCACGCTCTTCGACCCGGCGGATCCATTCGCCGAATTCTATGTCGGCGTCGCGAAGCGCAAGGCAGAGCAGCTCGGCATCCGGTTCGTTACGATCGCCTGCACCAGCCCGCAGGATATTACGTCGGGAGTCCAGGCGCTGCGCGCTCAGGGGGTCGGCGGCATCATGCAGATCCCGAGCATCATGATCGGCGGCGGGTTCCCCGCGCTCATCAAGCAAGCGCGCGAGCTGCAGATGCCGGTCGTCGCCTCCAACACCGGCTACGCCGGACCGCCGTTGGCACTGGGAGCGAGCTTCTTCGACAACGGCTACGCCCAGGGGCTGATCATGATCCGGGTGCTGCGCGGCGAGAACCCGGCGGGCATCCCCTTCGTCGTTTCCGCGAATCCGCAGATCGTTGTCGATCTCGGCGCGGCCGCAGACTTCGGCGTGACGATTCCGCGAGACCTCATCGCTCGGGCGACCACGGTCATTCCGGTGAAAGGCACGGTAGACACCGTCCGGGTCGGCCGGCCTAACGCACCGCCCGCCTCGGCCAACACGAATCGCCAGCCATCACCCTGGGATTTCTGGCTCTCCGCACTCGTGCTGGGACTCGCGTTCGCGACGCTCGCGTGGGGAGTCTACATCGCGTCGCGTGTGCTTCGGTTTCCCGACATCACCCCCGACGGCAGCTTTCCACTCGGCGCCGCGGTTGCTGCGACCCTCATCGTTGGTGGCACGGATCCGCTGTTGGCGACGATCGCGGCCTTCCTGGCCGGAATGGTTGCCGGCTGGGTGACCGGCGTCGTGCACACGAGACTCCGTGTCACGGAGCTGCTCGCAGGCATTCTCGTGATGACCGCGCTGTACTCGGTGAACCTGCACGTGATGGGACGGTCGAACATCTCGCTGCTCGACCGCGCAACGCTCGCCACCCGGCTGCATACGCTGCTGCCGGCGACCGCAGCGTGGCCCAGCGACGTTTCGTTCGGCGTGGTTTTCCTGGTGCTCATACTGGTGCTCGGGTTCGCGTTCACGTGGTTCCTTCGTACCGACTTCGGTACGGCCATGCGCGCGGCGGGCGACAATCCGGCGATGATCATTGCGCAGGGCGTGGACAGGCGAGGGATGGTGGAGCTGGCGCTCGCGCTGGCAAATGGCCTCGTGGCGTTTTCGGGTGCACTGATCGCGCAGTATCAGGGCTTCGCCGATGTCACGTTGGGTGTCGGCACGCTCGTCGCCGGCATGGCGGCGGTGATTCTCGGCGAGACGCTCAAGCCGCGCAAATGGCGGTTGGGCGCGACGATCGCGATGGTCGCCGTCGGCGCGGTCGTCTTTCGCGGCCTGATCGCCGTCGCGCTGCGCGTCGGGCTCGACCCGATCGACCTCAAGCTCGCGACCGCTGCCTTCGTCCTCGCGACGCTGGCGCTGCCTGGCGTCGGGCTTCGCTTTCGCCGAGGAGGGACACGCGCATGATCGAGCTCATGTCGCTGGAGAAGACGTTCGAGCAGCCCGGCGGCGACGTCGTGCCGGCGCTGCGCGGTGTGAGCCTGACGATTCCCGCCGGCCAGTTCGTCACGGTCATTGGCAGCAACGGGTCCGGAAAATCGACGATCCTGAACGTCATCGCCGGGACGTACCTGACCGACGCCGGGACGATTCGCATCGGCGATGCGGACGTGACACGCTGGCCGGAGCACCGGCGCGCCGCGCTCGTGGGCCGGGTCTTTCAGGATCCCTTCAAGGGGACGTGCCCGTCGATGACGGTCGCGGAGAACCTGCGGATGGCCGAGCTGCGCGGCAAGCGCCGTGGCCTCCGCGTTGGCCTCGGACGTGCCGCGCTCGAGCGCTATCGCGAGGGGCTCGCGTCGTTAGGCATGCGCCTCGAGGGCCGACTGCAGGCGTCCATGGGCACGCTGTCCGGGGGACAGCGGCAGGCGGTGACGCTGCTCATGGCCACGCTCACCCGACCCGACCTCCTGCTGCTCGACGAGCACACCGCGGCGCTCGATCCGCGGGCGGCCGAGCAGATCATGCTCGTCACGGACCACGTGGTGCGCACGCATGGTCTCACGACGCTCATGGTGACACATAGCATGGATCAGGCAGTCCGGTTCGGCGATCGGACGATCATGATGCACCGTGGGATGGTCATCGCGGATTTGTCCGGCGACGAACGACGCGGTGTGACGGAAGCGGATCTGCTCGTCCGGTTCGCCGAGCTGCGCTACACGACGGAGATGCGCGTCACGCAGGACCTCGAACGGAATCAGCCGTAGGCGATCGCACCATGTGCACGGTCGGAAGGTTCGTGGGGGGCGAGATGACACATAGTCGCCACGTTTTCCTGGCGCTTCTCGTGCTGACGGTCGGCGGTTGCGCGACAACCTCGTCCAGACCGGAGACCAGCGTGGAACCTTCGGCGAGCCCGAAGCCACGCGTCGTCGTCACCGCCGATCCGGAGCTCGATGACTCCAACTCTCTCGTCCGATATCTGCTCCACAGCGCCGACTTCCGGACCGAAGGGCTGGTCTACGCCAGCAGCGGCTTCCACTGGAAGGGCGACGGCACGGGGAAGAAATGGTCCGTCCCGGGGCGGGAATACTTCCGGTTCGGGCTCAACCTGTGCCCGTGCGAGTCGTGGCGCTGGGCGCCTAACGAGCGGTTCATCGACGATGCGGTGGAGACCTACGAGCAGGTTTACCCGAACCTGCGCGTCCACGACCCGAGCTACCCGACGCCGGCCGAGCTGAAGTCGAAGATCCGGTGGGGGAACGTCGAGTTCGATGGCGACATCTCGAAGGACACGCCGGGCTCCGATCTGATCAAGGCGCTGCTCCTGGACGACGAACCCGGCCCGGTCTATCTCCTTGCGTGGGGCGGACAGAGCACGATCGCGCGGGCGCTGAAGTCGATCCAGGAGCGATACGAGGGGACGGCCGAGTGGTCCGCCATCCATGAGAAGGTCTCGCGCAAGGCAATCCTCTCCACTTCCGGAGATCAGGACGACACCTACGCGCGCTACATCCGGCCCAACTGGCCTAACGTGAGATCGCTCCCCGCCGGTGTGGGCGGTGTCGCGTTGGCGTATGGCGCCGCTGCCGCCGTGAGCGCGGACAATGCGGTGTACTACGGCGCGGACTGGACGAGACAGAACATCTCGAGCCTCGGTCCGCTCGGCGCGTTCTACCGAGTCTGGGGCGACGGCAAGCAGATGGTGAAGGGCGACATCTTCGACTACTTCGGCTTGTCGGGGTACACCGTCCCCCAGCTCCGCGCGATGGGCTACATCGTCTGGACGCCGCCACGCCCGAAGGGCGAGTTCATTGGCGAGGGCGATACGTTCACGTTCCTGAACCTGGTCGACAACGGATTGAGCGGATATCAGGAAGAAACGCCCGGCGGCTGGGCCGGCCATGGCGTCAGACCCGCGGCTCCCGGGGACACCGCTCGGCGCAACAGCCAGGGCGCTGCGGCCTTTTCCTACGAGGATTTCCTGAAGAGCGTGGAAAGAGCGGCCGCCGCCGGCGACGTCAGTCCCGCGGCGCGGCCGCCCTCCCCGATCCCGAATTTCACTCCCGCCGCGCAGAACGACCTCGCAGCTCGAATGAAGTGGTCGGTGACGTCGACGTACGCCGGTGCCAATCACGAGCCCAAAGTCGCGATTCGCGGGAGCGCGCGGATTTCAGCTCGCCCGGGCGCGACGGTTCGGCTCGAGGGCGTGGCATCCGATCCGGACGGAAATGCCGTGGCGGCGAGGTGGTGGCGATGGAAGGACGTGGATACCTATCCGGGCGATGTCACTCTGTCGAATGCGACCTCACTCGCGACCAGCATGGAGGTACCGGCCGATGCCATCGCAGGACAGACCATCCACCTGATCCTGGAAGCGACCGACAACGGAATGCCCGCGCTCACGCGGTACCGGCGAGTCGTCGTGTCGGTTACGACGTGAGCTGTAA
>Ga0075418_10001449_pt1 | contig 26868 bp, 26 predicted proteins | sample SoiMetdeltSBSDD2_FD_81776 | JGI IMG/M metagenome (GOLD analysis project Ga0075418, IMG submission 81776) | Bulk soil microbial communities from a Populus tree surrounding site in Tennessee, USA - Soil MetaG P. deltoides SBSDD2 | ecosystem: Environmental > Terrestrial > Soil > Tree plantation...
ACCGTCGCGCTCGGCGACGAGCTGGGTGGCCGGCCGGGGGTTGGCCAGTGTCGCCAGGATGTTCTGCCGGTAGGGACCCCAGATCGGCACCTGCGAGGCGTACTCCTGATAGGCCGCGAGCGTCACCTCGACGATCGCGTCGCGATCACCGGACCGTGCCTCGCGGAGCGTCACGGCCATCGCGTGGGCCCGAGGGAGATCGGCACCGTGTGTGTCGCTAGGCGAGGAGCTTGAGGAGATCGGCGGTCAGGTCGTAGAGCTGGCCACAGCCGCCCTCACCGCCGAGCGTGGTCTGGATGCGCTTGCGCAGCCCGGCGTCCGCCGTCTCGTCCAGGAGCGCCGTGATGCGCCGCTGCGGCTCCGAGCAGATGCCCATGTACGGCAGTCGCGGCGTGATGTGCTCGGCGCGCACGATCCTCCCCGTGGCCAGGTCGATCTCGTAGGTGATCTCGAAGCCGTGCACGTTGTCGTGCATCGAGTGGAAGAGCTGCAGCCGCCCGCCCACGCGCTCCAGGCGCGCGACCTTGCGCCGCTCGAACACGTTCCGCTGCCCGGGCCTCGGGCTATAGAGGTCGGGGTTCATCTGGGCGACCACCGTGCGCGTGCCGAAGAGACTGCGACCGGCCTCACTGTAGGCGAAGCAGGAGTTCGGCAGCTCCGCCCAGCCCGTCGTGTCCAGGCGCCAGCACTCGAGTGGATCACCCGTCGCCGCGCGCTCGGCCTCGGCCCGCGGCATCTTGGCCACCTGACGCGCGAGGCGCCCGACTTCGATGGTGGCGTCCACCGCCAGCGCCCCGCCGGCTCCCTCACCCACGAGCGTCGCGACCTGGCGCGTGAGGCCGCCGACGAGTGCTGCGTCGGCCAGCTTGGCGAAGCCGGCCACGACGGACGGCGCGACGTCTCCGGTCAGCGGCGTGAGACGCGCCTCGTGGATGAGGTAGGTCGGCGACGGCCGGGCGACGACCGTCACCTCGAGGCCGCGGTCGTCGTCCGACAGTCGCACGGTGTGGGTGAGCGCGTCCTCGTGCAGGTTGTCCACCCACCCGTGCATCACGCGCTCGTAGCGGGCACGGCCCCCCAGGAGCGCGGGATCGAGCATCAGCGCCCCATCTCGCTCTTGGCGCCCGCCAGGTACCGGTCGGGCTCGCGGTCGAACTTCTGCTTGCAGCCCACCGCGCAGAAGTAATACGTCTCGCCCTTGTAGCTCGACTGCGCGGCGGCCTTGGGCGGATCGACGGTCATCTTGCAGACGGGATCAACGGCCATCACTGGGCCTCCATCGTTTGAGTCTGAGACTGTTGGTCACCACGGACACTGACGAGAACGCCATCGCCGCTCCGGCCAGGATCGGCGACAGCAGCACGCCGGCCACCGGGTACAGCAGGCCGGCCGCCACCGGGATCAGCACCACGTTGTAGCCGAACGCCCACGCCAGGTTCTCCTTGACGATACGGATCGTCCGGCGCGAGAGCTCGACGGCCGCCACCACCCCGCGCAGGTCGCCCCGCATCAGCGTGACGTCCGCCGCCTCGATGGCCACGTCGGTGCCGGAGCCCATCGCGATGCCGACGTCGGCCTGAGCCAGAGCCGGTGCATCGTTGATGCCGTCGCCGACCATCGCCACCACCGCGCCGCGCTTTTGTAGTTCGGTGATCTCACGCGCCTTGGCCTCGGGGAGAACCTCGGCCAGGACGCGGTCGACGCCGGCCTGCGCGGCGATGGCGCGGGCCGTGGCGCGATGATCCCCCGTGAGCATGACGACCGCGAGCTCCATGCCGCGTAGTGTGCTCACCACCGCGGCGGCCTCCGGCTTGAGGACGTCGGCCACCGCGATCAGCCCGAGCGCACGTCCGGCGAAGGCCAGGTAGACGACCGTCTTGCCGGCGCCCGCCAGCGCCTCCGCCTTCGGCTCGAGCAGGGCGACGTCGATGCCGCGAGCGTCCATGAGCGCGCGGTTGCCGAGCAGGACGCGCCCGTCCGGCGCCATCGCGTCCACGCCCTGTCCCGGCACGGTGACGAACGAGCCGACCGGCGGCAGCGCGAGGCCCCGTTCCTTCGCGCGGCTCACGATCGCCTCGCCGATGGGATGCTCGGAGCCCTGCTCGACGGCCGCCGCCAGCGCGAGCAGATCATCTTCCGACGCGTCGCCGCCGACCACGACGAGGTCGCTGACGCTCGGGCGTCCGACCGTCAGCGTGCCGGTCTTGTCGAACACCACGGTATCCACGTCGCGCAGCCGTTCCAGGGCCGCGGCGCTGCGGATCAGCACCCCGTGCTCGGCGCCGCGACCGGTGGCGACCATGATGGCCGTCGGGGTGGCCAGCCCCATCGCGCACGGACACGCGATGACCAGCACCGCCACGGCGTTGCTGAGCGCGTGCAGGAGCGCCGGCTCCGGACCGAACAGCCACCAGCCGGCAAATGTCAGCGCGGCGATGCCGAGGACCACCGGAACGAACACCGCGGCGACCCGGTCGGCCAGTCGCTGGATGGGCGCCCGCGAGCCCTGCGCCTCCTCCACGAGCTTCACGATGCGGGCCAGCGTCGTCTCGCTGCCCACGCGCGTGGCCCGGAAGACGAAGCTCCCGGTGCGGTTCACCGTGCCGCCGAACACGCTGGCGCCGGCCGCCTTGTCCACCGGCAGGCTCTCGCCGGTGAGCATCGACTCGTCGAGCGTGGACGCGCCCTCGATCACCACGCCGTCGACGGGAACCCGCTCGCCGGGGCGGATGCGGATCAGGTCACCGACCTCCACCTCCGCCGTCGGGACTTCGACCTCGGCGTCGCCCCGGCGCACACGGGCCGTCCGCGGAGCCAGGCTCACGAGCCGGCGGATCGCCTCCGACGTGCGCCCGCGGGCCCGCGCCTCCAGCCACCGCCCCAGGGCGACGAGGGTGATCACCACCGCCGCCGTCTCGTAGTACGTCATCGCGCCGGCGGCGTGGAAGACGTGGGGCCAGAGCGTCACCGCCACGCTGAAGAAGAACGCGGCGTTGGTGCCCAGCGAGACCAGCGTGGCCATGCTGGCGCTGCGGTGGCGGAGGTCGCTCAGGAAGCCGCGATGGAACTCGGCGCCCACCCAGAACTGGACCGGCGCGGTGAGGGCCAGTAGCACGCGGGGATCGCGCAGCCAGGCCGGAGCCCAGGGGAACAGGTCCGGCATGCCACCGATCACGACCGGCGCCGAGAGCAGCGCCCCGATCACCACCCGGCGCTTCAGCGCGTCCTGCTCGCGCGCCCGTGCCGCGCGCTCGCGGTCCTCGGCCTCGCCGGATTCGATGGGCGCCGACGCCAGCTCGTAGCCGGCCTCGGCCACCGCCGCCTGCAGGGCGGGGACGGCCGTCTGCGCGGGATCGAAGGCGACCGTGGCCCGCTCGGTGGCCAAGTTGACCGTCGCCTGCTCGACGCCGGGGACGGTGGCGAGCGCGCGCTCGACCTTGCCCACGCAGGCCGCGCAGTGCATGCCGCGCACCGGCAGCGTGAGCCGCTCGGCCATCACGCGCCTCCGAAGCGGGAGAAGACCTCGAGCAGCTCCTCGATCTTCTGCTGGCGCTCGGAGCGCGAGCCGGTGCGCAGCGCGTCGGCCACGCACGACTCGATGTGCCGGCCGAGCAGCAGCTTCTGCACCTGATCCAGCGCGCCCTGCACCGCCGAGATCTGCAGCAGCACGTCGACGCAGTAGGCGTCGCCCTCGATCATGCGCTGCAGGCCCTGCACCTGCCCCTCGATCCGACGCAGCCGACCGCGCGCCTTGGCCTTCGCCTCGTCGTTGAGCACGCTGGATACCCCTAGGGGGTAGAGTGCTCCCGCGGCCGCCCGCTGTCAAACCCTGGGCGACAGCCCCTCAGGCGGACGCCGGATCGCTCAGCGCAGCAGCCTCAGGGCACCGGGCCGGATCTCGAACGTCACGGGTGTGTCGCCGGCGACTTCGCCGTCCACGTGCACGGGCAGCGGCGAGCTCGCGCGGATGGTCAGACGACGGGCGCGGCGGGTCGCCACCTTGGGGCAGGCCAGATGGGCGCCGCGATAGACCGTCGGCAGCCAGCACAGCAGCTCCAGGCGTCCGAGATCGCCGAGCACGACGAGGTCGAGGTGCCCGTCGGCGGGATCGGCGCCCGGCGCGATCTTCATCCCCCCGCCGTAGTACGCGCCGTTGGCCACGACGGCGCTGCTGAGCCCTCCCGTCCACGCCACCTCACCGTCGGCCTCGACCTCGGCCGGCACGGTCACGTGCGAGGCGAGAGTCTTGACGATCGCGCTCACGTACGGCAGCGTGCCACGCCGGCCGCCGGTGACGGCGCGCCTGGCCACCGCGGCGTCGAAGCCGGCGCCGGCTGCATTGATGACGTAGCGCCGGGTGCCGTCCGGCCACTCACCCCGGACGAGATCGAGCCGCGCTTCGACGCCGTGCACGAGCGCGTGGACGGCCGTGTGCAGGTCAGCGGAAAGCCCGAGGTTCCTCGCCGCGTCGCACCCGCGGCCGGTGAGCACCGCGCCCACGATGGGACTCGGTCCTGCCTCGCGCGTCACGCCGTTCACGACCTCGTTGAGGGTGCCGTCCCCTCCGACGGCGACGATCAGCTGGGCCCCGGAGTCGGCGGCGGCCCGGGCGAGATCGATGGCGGTGTGCCGTCCGGTGGTGGCGGCCCAGTCGAAGACGAGGCCGATCCGCTGCAGGTCGTCTTTCAGTTTCTGCCAGAGCCGCTCGGTCCGGCCGCCGCCCGCCGCCGGGTTGACGACGACGACCGCGCGCGTCACTCGAAGAGCGAGGGCTGCACCGTGGGCGATCCGTCCGCCCGTCGTCGCCGGGCGGGAGGCTTCTTGCCGCCGCGGCGCGCCTTGGTCTCGGCGGACGCCGGCGCGGGCCGTGGCAGCTTCCATCCCTTCTGGTGCGCGATGCGCTCGCCCTGCTTGATCGACAGCAGGTCGACCAGCCGCGCCAGCGGGTTGCGAAGCAGGCCGAGATAGCGCTCCCAGTAGCGCGGGGAATGCGCGAGCGTCCGCATCTGATCGATCGCCAGCGCGAGCGCCGATCGGTCGCCCTTGCGGGCCGCCAGGCGCAGGTCAGCCAGGATACGGCTGGTGCTCACGCGCGAGGGAGGCGTCTTGGCCATCAGCGCACGCGGAGATCGTACTCCTCGCGCTGGCTCTGACCCGGCGCCGGCTGGACGGTGATCTTCACCTCGAGGCCGCTCTGCAGGCGCTCGAGGTCCGCCCGACCGTCGCCTTCGAGGTAGCCGGCGACGTCGGGATGCACGCGCACCATGATCTCGCGCCCCTCGGCGGCCGGGGCCTCGGCGGCCGCCTTGGCCTGGATCGTACGGTAGATCTCGGTGGCCAGGGTCTCGTTCGACTTCACCACGCCCGCGCCCCGGCAGGTGGGGCACGACTGCGAGAGCAGCGCGCGGAGATCCTGGCGCACCCGCTTGCGGGTCATCTCGACCAGGCCGAGCTCGGAGATCTCCAGCACGTTTGTGCGCGCCTTGTCCTCGGCCAGCGCCCGCTTCACGGCCTTGTACACCTGCTCGCGGTGCTCGAGGACTTCCATGTCGATGAAGTCGATGATGATAATGCCGCCGAGATCGCGCAGCCGGATCTGGCGCATCACCTCCGTGGCCGCCTCCAGGTTGATCTTCAGTACCGTCTGCTCGAAGTCGCGCTTGCCCACGTACTTGCCGGTGTTGACGTCGATCGAGACCAGCGCCTCGGTGTGGTCGATGACGATGTAGCCACCGGACTTCAGCCACACCCGCCGGCGCAGCGCCTTCTCGATGTCCTTCTCGATCCCGAAGGCGTCGAAGATCGGCGCGCGCTCGGTGTAGAGCCGCACCCGCTCCTCCAGCGCCGGGACCAGGGCCTGGACGTACCCTACGCACTTGTCGTAGGCGGCGCGGTCGTCCACCACGAACTCGTCCACCTCGGGCGAAAAGAGATCGCGCACCACCCGGAAGGTGAGATCCATCTCCTCGTGCAGCGCGGCGGGGGACTTGGCCTGCTCGAAGCGCGCCTGGATCTGCGACCACAGGCGGGAGAGGAACTCGACGTCGTGGGCGAACTCCTCCTCGCCCTTGCCCTCGGCGTTGGTCCTCAAGATGAATCCGCCGGGCGGCAGCTTCAGGCTGCGCAGCGCTGCCCGCAGGCGGTCCCGCTCGCGCTCGTCCCGGATGCGGCGCGAGACGCCGACGTGACGCGCCTGCGGCATGTAGACCACGTAGCGGCCGGGAATCGAGATGAACGACGTGACGCGGGCGCCCTTGGTCCCCAGCGACTCCTTGGAGACCTGGACCAGGACTTCCTGGTTCCGGCTCAGCATCTCCTCGATGGGACCGGTGGCCTCGCGCTTGGGCTCCTCGTCGCCCTCGCCCTCGGCCTCGGCGTCGGGATCGGCGTCGTCGTCGGCCCCGGCCAGCATGGCGGGACCAGCGTCGGTGAGATTGGCGGTGTAGTCCCCGGCGTAGAGGAAGGCGTCCTTGCTGAGGCCGATGTCCACGAATGCGGCTTGCATGCCGGGTAGCACGTTGGTCACCGTGCCCTTGTACACGCTGCCCACGATGGACCGGTGACGGTGCCGTTCGAGATAGATCTCGGTGAGGAGGTTACGCTCCTGGACTGCGACCCGGGTTTCGAGCAGACCGACGTTGACGACGATGCGCTTGCTCACGGCAGTATCCCTCCGACGCCTGGGCCGCGTCGCCGTCGCGACGCTGACCGACCGGGCGCCTCATTGGAACTGCCGCATTCGAACCGAGAGTAGGAGCCCCAAGGCCATCATGGAGACGACCATCGAGGAGCCGCCGTAGCTCATGAACGGCAGCGGAATCCCGACCACAGGGATCAGTCCGGTCACCATCCCAACATTGACGATGACCTGGGTGGCCACCAGCGCGGTGACTCCCAGCGCGACCAGTCGTCCCACCGGCTCCCGCGTCGACGCCGCGATGTCGAATCCACGGAGTAGAAGCAGCGCGTAGCAGGTGAGAAGGACGAGACACCCGACGAACCCCCACGTCTCGGCGAATACGGCGAAGATGAAATCCGTGTGACGCTCCGGCAGAAAGGAGAGCCGGCTCTGTGTCGCGCCGGCCACACCCTTGCCCAGGAGCTGTCCCGAGCCTATGGCGATCTTGGCCTGGATCACGTTGTACGCGCTCCCCAGGGGATCGCGAAACGGGTCCAGGAACACCAGAATCCTTTCCCGCTGATATTCCTTCATCGCGAACCACGCCAGGGGCAGCGCGGCGACCCCGGCGAGGACGAGTCCTCCCAGGGTCCGCAGCCGCAACCCAGCCGCGACGAACAGGGCGATCAGCACGGGGAACAGCAGAAGGGCGGTCCCGAGGTCCGGCTGCTTGACGATCAGCACCGCCGGGATCAGGGCCACCGGCGCGGCCAGGATCAGCGCGATCTTGCCGACCGGCTGGGCCCAGCGCGAGGTGACGAGCCAGACCGCCATCAGGACGAAGCAGAGCTTGAACATCTCGGAGGGCTGCACCGACAGCGGACCGATGAGAAGCCAGCGACGCGCGCCCGACACGGTGCGCCCCAGCGCGAAGACGGCGACGAGCGCGACCAGGCCGCCGAGGTAGAGCAGGGGCGCCATCTGCACCAGCCGCCGATAGTCGATGCTGGCCACCACCACCAGGGCCAGGATGCCGACGCCGAACCAGGCGAGCTGCCGGATGGCCACGCCGCCGCCGGCACGACCGACACTCACGGTGGCCAGCGTGGTGGCGCTCAGCGTGACCAGGCCGAGGGTGGCACCCACGAGCAGCCAATCGACGTTCTGCAGCAGCCGGCGATCGATCCCGACCATCACGTCCTAGCGTCCGTAACGGCAGACAACGCGATCACCCATCGATTTCTACGCGGGCCACCTTTTCGAAGAAGATCGCATTCAGGATCTGCCGCGCGATGGGCGCCGCCGTCGTCCCCCCGTGACCGCCGCGCTCCACGATGACGACCACCACGACCTCCGGATTCTTCACCGGCGCAAACGCGGTGAACCAGGCGTGATCCTGCCCCTTCTCCGATTTGGAGTTGGCGATGGTCTGCGCGGTGCCGGTCTTGCCCGCGATGTCGAGCCCGGGGATCCGGGCGGCCACGCCGGTGCCGCCGTCGTTGACGACGGCCCACAAGGACTGGCGCAGGAGCGCCCACACCATCGGGGAGAGCTCGACGTGGCCGTTCACGCTGCCCGCGTCGCTCCACACCACGCCCTTCTCCGGGCGCTCGATGCGCTGCACCAGCCGGGGCTTCCACAGGACGCCGCCGTTGGCGATGGCGCTCATGAAGCGGGCCACCTGCATCGGCGTCACCAGCACCGCGCCCTGGCCGATGGACATGTTCACGGTCTCGCCGGCATGCCAGATGGTCGGACGGCCCTTGCGCGGGACCTTGGGATGCGGGATCAGCCCGGGCTTCTCGCCGCCGAAATCGATCCCGGTGGGCGCCCCGAGCCCGAAGGCCTCGGCCCACTTGGCGATCGCCGGCGCACCGATCTTGAGACCGGCGGTGTAGAAGTAGACGTCGCACGAGTCGCGGATCCCCTTGATGAGATCCACGCTGCCGTGCCCCTCCTTCTTCCAGTCACGGAACGTCCACGTGCCGAGGTGGAACTCTCCGTTGCACTGCACCCGGTCACTCGGCGTGAGCGTACCCTCCTGCAGACCGGCGGCGGCGACGATCATCTTGAACACCGAGCCCGGCGGGTACTGCGACTGGATCGTCCGGTTCAGCAGCGGATGGTTGGGATCCTGGATGGTCCGCAGCCACGCGTTGCGATCGATCGTCCCCGTGAAACGGTCGATCTCGAAGGCCGGGGTGGAGACCATGGCCAGCACGTCGCCGTTGCGCGGATCCATCACCACCACCGCGCCGGCCTTGCCCTCCATCGCGCGCTCGGCCACCTCTTGCACCCGCCGATCCACGGTGGTGACGACCTGGGCGCCAGGATGCGGCTCGGTGGACTGGATCAGCCGCATCTGCCGGCCCATCGCATCCACCTCGAGACGCTCGCCGCCGTCCTTGCCACGCAGGAACTCGTCGAGCAGCCGCTCGAGGCCGCTCTGGCCCACCATGTCCCCACGGCGATATCGGCCCTGCTTGAGCTGCTCGTCGCTGGCTTCGCGCACGTAGCCCAGCAGGTGGGCGGCGAACCGGCTGTTCGGATACGCCCGCTGCGGCTCGACCTCCACGATCACGCCCGGCAGCTCCAGCTTCCACTCTTCCACCTTCGCGACGTCGTCCATGGTCAGGCCGCGGCGCACCCGAACCGGCAGGATCGAGTCGGGCGACACCTTGGCCACCGCGTCGACCAGGTCGGCGAAGGGAATCTGCAGCAGCGACGCGAGCCGGCCCAGCGTGGCGTCGCGCTTGGCCTGGTCGCGCTCGAGCTCGCGCGGGATCAGCGACAGCGTGAAGGCCGGGCGGTTGTCCACCAACGGCAGGCCGTTGCGGTCGAAGAGGATGCCGCGCGGGGCCGCGATGGGACGGATGCGGATGCGGTTCTTGTCCGAGGCCTCCTGGAAGCGCCCGCCCTCGAGAACTTGCAGGTACCAGAGCTGGCAGACGATCACGAGCAACGCACCGCTCGCAATGCCGGCCATGGTCATGATCCGCCGGCGTCCGGGGTCGGGCCGGCCCGGCATGCGTCCACCGAGATAGCCGAGGCGCGGGTCGCTCACGTCGTGCGCTCCCGCATCGACTCGGACCAGGTCAGCGCCAGCACCAGCGCGGCGCCCAGGAATCCGTTGTAGAGCGCCTGCGGCAGGACCACGTAGGTCATCACGGCGAGGAACGGCGCCGGAAAGTGGAAGAGCTTGAGCAGCGCGAAGCGGGCCAGGCCCTCGGCGATCGTGAGCAGCACGAGACCGGGCACCTGCACGAGCGGCTGGCTCACCCGCAGGCGGCCGCCGAGCGCGCCGATGCCGAAGCCGATCAGGGCCTTGGTGAAGGCCTGCACACCGAGCAAGCCGCCGGAGGCGGCGTCCTGGAGCAGACCCGCGATGAACCCGGCCGCGCAGCCGAACTCCGGTCCCCGGCGCAGGGCCAGCAGGACGACCACGATGAGGGGAATATCGGGCGCCACGTCGGCGATGCGCAGCGCCGGGCCCAGCGTGGCGTGCGCGATGCCGCCCCCGAACACGGCGACCACGACGAGCGTGCGCATCAGCCGCCGTTGCCTTCGAAGAGCGCCGCCAGGTCGTGGGCGCCCTCGCCGACGATGAGCAGCACCTCGTCGATGCGGGCAAAGTCCACCGCCGGGGCGAGCTGGGCGTAGTGGAAGAGCGCGGAGCCGCGGTCATCGATGGCGCGCACCCGGCCGATCGGAATACCCCGCGGGAAGAGTCCACCGGAGCCCGAGGTCACCACGAGATCACCCACCTCCAGTCCGGCGCCGTCGCGCGCCATGTACTTGAAGCGCATGGTCCCGCGCGGCTCGCCCTCGACGATGCCGGCGGTGCGCGAGCGGACCGCGTGGGCGCCGACGGTGGAGGCCGGATCGATGAGAACCTGCACGACCGAGGCGCCGGGCCGGACGTCCACCACCCGGCCGATGAGCCCGTCGGGCGCGATGACCGCGGTCATCCGGGACACGTGATCGGAGCGACCGCGGTTCACGGTGAGCGAGCGCACCCAGCCGCCCCACTCGCGGGCGATGATCTCGCCCGACAGGGTCTCGAGCGGCATCGCGGCCTTGAGCGCGAGCAGCCGGCGCAGGCGCCGGTTCTCCTCGATCGTCTCGGTCACCTGCAGCGCCTCCACCCGCAGCTGCTGCGCCTCGTCACGCAGCCGGCGGTTCTCGGCACGCACGTTCTTCCAGTCGCGATAGGTCGACCACACGCCGACCGCCGAGCGGTTGATGCGGGCCAGCGTGCTCTGGATTGGCGTCGTGACCACGGCCAGCGCGTCGGTGGCCACGGCGGTGTAGCCGCGCATCTGGAGCGTGAGGAGCAGAAGGCAAGCTACGGCGACGGTGCCCAGCAGCACGATCGCGCGAATCTTCACCTTCGGCCCCCACTACCGAATCAGGCCGGAATGGCCACCTTCTTCAGCAGATCGAGCTCGTCCAGCACCTTGCCGGTCCCCAGCGCGACGCAGGACAGCGGGTCCTCGCCCTGGGTCACGGGCAGGTTCGTCTCCTGCCGGAGCAGATGATCGAGGCCGCGCAGCAGCGCGCCGCCGCCGGTGAGCACAATTCCCTTGTCGACAATGTCCGCCGCCAGCTCCGGCGGCGTCCGCTCCAGACACGTCCGCACCGTTTCCACGATGGTCATCACCGGCTCGCGCAACGCCTCGCGAATCTCCTCGTCGGTGATCACGATGGTCTTCGGGATCCCGTCGATCAGGTCGCGCCCCTTGACCTCCATCGTCCGCCGCTCCCCGCCCATCGGATAGGCCGAGCCGAGGGCCATCTTGATCTCCTCGGCCCGTCGCTCGCCGACCAGCAGGTTGTAGTGCTTCTTGATGTACTGCACGATCGCCTCGTCCATCTCGTCGCCGGCGATCCGCACCGACTTGGAGTAGACGATGCCCGACAGCGAGATGACGGCCACCTCGGTGGTGCCGCCGCCGATGTCCACGATCATGTTGCCGCCCGGCTCCTGGATCGGCAGGCCGGCTCCGATGGCCGCGGCCATCGGCTCCTCGATCAGGTACACCTCGCGGGCGCCCGCCTGCATCGCCGAGTCGCGGACCGCGCGCTTCTCGACCTGTGTGATCCCCGAGGGCACGCCCACGACGATGCGCGGACGTACCAGGGTGCGGCGCCGGTGAACCTTCGAGATGAAGTAGTGGAGCATCTTCTCGGTGACGTCGAAGTCGGCGATGACACCGTCCTTCAACGGCCGAATCGCGACGATGTTGCCTGGCGTGCGGCCCAGCATCGCCTTGGCCTCGTGTCCGACCGCTAGGACCGAGTGATCGGCCTGGTGGATGGCGACGATCGAAGGCTCGTTGAGCACGATGCCTTCGCCGCGCACGTACACCAGGGTGTTGGCGGTTCCCAGGTCCACCGCGAGATCGTTCGAAAACATCCCGGCCAAAAGGTTGTAGAACATCGCCGCTCCATCGGTCTTGAAGTTAGCTGGTTCGGACGTTTGCGAGCGTGCCGTACACTAGCACAGTCCATGCCACGCCGAAATAAAAACGCTAATTTTACGCGCGTTTAGACGACTCCCGACCCCCATTATAGGCCGGCTTCGACGGGGCGTTCTAGTGGGAAAAGGAAAAGTTTTTCAGAGGCTTGGGCCCGCCACCTCGGCGGGGCCGCCCAGGGGTCGGCTCGGGCAACTTCAAGGCCCCGGGGATCCATTCCGAGGGGATGAACGCGGTGCCGCCGGGGCCGTCGCAAGGCGGCGGTGGGGTCCGAAATTCCGTCCATTCTGGCACCTCGAGTGACGGCACGTGTCAGCCGAATCGAAGACTGCGTCGACACCCAACCGCTTGGTCGTTCGCTACCAATCGGTGGTGCTGTGAAGTTTTCTGACAGTGCGCAGAACGTCGGCGTCCCCAGAAATTGGGTTGACTTGTTCCCTGCATCCGTGTAATTCTTGCCTCCGGTTTTTTGGGTCACTATACGGAGTAGGACGAGTGAAGAGACCGAGACACACACCGCGTGGACCAATTCCCGCGGTGTTTTTTTTTGCGTGTAGCACCGGTTTGCCTGCCAATTCAGGCAGGTAACCCCGCCATTACGGCGGGAGTACACAGGGGCTGAAGACCCCCGAAGAGAGAGGTCGCAGGATGGCACAGGGACAGGTGAAGTGGTTCAACGATGCGAAGGGGTACGGGTTCATCACGCAGGAGGGCGGAGAGGACGTTTTCGTCCACTACAGCGCCATCCAGGCTCAGGGTTTCAAGTCCCTAGCTGAAGGCGACAAGGTCGAGTTCGAGGTGACCCGAGGCCCGAAGGGTCTTCAGGCAGCAAACGTCCGGAAGGTTTAGCAACCCCTGTTCGCTTCCGCCCGGGCCCGCAACACGGGCCCGGGCAACCCACTCGAGGTTGCTCTCCGCGCTCTGATCAGGCTCCGGTTCCGCGCTCTCAGCTCCGCGCAGTCACGCCGCCGACCGGATGCGAGTTAGAACTCACAAAAATAAAGAGCCCCGACGATAGCTGCGGCGCGTGATGCATTCACTCGCCGTCGCGCCGCCCCGCTGGTGAGGCGGGATCGTCGGGGCCCGGTGGTGCCTGGACTCCCAGGCGGCCACCTGAAGCTAGCGTGGACCCTGCCTAGGAGGCAACCACCTCACAGAACACCAAGGGGCTACACATCGGCTGGATCACCTCCTATTCTCGGCAAGGGCGCCACGCGGGCCCAGATTCCGCTAACCCAGAGACAGATGCCGACTCCCGACCCTGGGCTCGGCCACGTCAAGCCACCGACGGAATTGCCGATGGGGACGCTGCGAGGCGCTGTTGTCGCCTCGGCCGACTTTGGGCTCATCGTACATCACGGGTGAAGCGCGGCCAAGAAAAAGTCGCCGCAGAGCGTCACTTGACGCTGATGCGCGCGCGGTTCTTCTCCCACACGCCGTTGCCCACACCCTCCACACGGCGCAGATCCTCAGGCTTCTTGAACGCGCCGTGCTCGTCGCGATACTTCACGATCTTCTCGGCGAGGCTGCGGTTGACGCCGCTGAGCGACGTCAACGCCTTGGCGTCGGCGGTGTTGATATTGACCTTGTCGGTACCGGCCGTCGGCGTGGCGCGCGCCGTCTCGGCCGATGCGATCGGCGGCGCGACGATCGGATTCTCCACGAGGACCGAGAGGACGAGTAACGCGGCGAGTGCGACGGCGTGAGACATGGAACGCCTCCTTCTGCGCTGAGGTGAACGTCACGCGCGGTGGACGAGGAGGCCATTGAACGAGCCGGTGCGAACACGGTCAATGTCCAACGTTTGAATCACGCGGGAAGGATACAGCGCGCGGCGGTGAGCTACGTGTCGCGCTCTCCGAGCGAGGCGACGTAATCCTGCCACTCGACGGGCAGCATGCCCTTCTTGCGGTTGTTGCAGTCCTTGCAGGCCGGCACGACATTGCCGCGAGCCGACGTGCCGCCGCGCGCGAGCGGCACGAGATGATCCATGGTCAGCGCCCGATGCCCCACCTGTTTCGTGCAGTAGTAGCACACGCCGGTGGAGATCCGGCGCTTCCACCACGGGCTCGCGCGCAGCTCACGCGCTCGCGCACGCTCGCGCTTGAGCACGTCGGGATCGACCGGCGCCCAGAACTCACTCATGGCCGGCCAGCGCGGTAGCCAGATCCTCCCACTCGCGCAGGAGGCCGCTCATCCGCTCCTCGGCCTCCTTGCGCTCCCGTGATACCGCGCGCACGCGATCGCCGTCGATGTACAGCCGGGGGTTGGTCAGCATCGCGCCGATCTCGGCGATCCGACGCTCCAGCGCGTGGATCTGACGCTCGAGGTCCTCCACGCGCCGCTTGAGCTCACGGATCTCCGCCGTTCCACGCTTGCGAATGATGCGCACCTGCGGCGCGGCCGGGCCGGCCGAGTGGCCCGGCTGCCGCGCCGGTGGACCGGCCGGTGCGCTCGCCGGCCGCGCGCCCGCTGTATCGGACGGCATTCGCCCCGTGGCCCCGCGACGGCCTTCGGCCGGCCGGGCGGTCGGCGACGGCGCCGCGGCCGGTTGAGTGCCGCGCTCCTTGGCCTCGAGATAGTCGTCGTAGGACCCCGGGTAGCTGGTCAGCACGCCGCTGGCCACCTCGACGACCACCGTGGCGATCCGGTTGATGAAGTACCGATCGTGCGAGATGAACACGATCGTGCCCGGGAAGCCGGCCAGCGCCGACTCGAGCACTTCACGCGAGGCAAGATCGAGATGGTTCGTCGGCTCGTCGAGGCACAGCAGCGCGGCGGGCCGGACCAGCATCCGGGCCAGGGCCAGCCGGGCCTTCTCGCCCCCGGACAGTACCGCCACCTTCTTCTCGACCGCGTCGCCTGAAAAGAGGAACGCGCCCAGGATGGTGCGCAGCCGCGTGTGGGTCGCCTCGGGCGCCACCGCCTCCAGCTCCTCGAGCACGGTCCGCGTGGCATCGAGCGCGTCCAGCTGATGCTGCGCGTAGTAGTGCACGGCGACGTGGGCGCCGAGCGTGCGCTCGCCCCGCTCGAACGGCAGCACGCCGGCCAGGACCTTGAGCAGCGTCGACTTGCCGGCGCCGTTCTCACCGACCAGCGCCACGCGATCGCCGCGCTCCACCGCCACGTTCACGCCGGTGTAGACGACGTTGTCACCGTAGGCCTTGTGGACATCGGTCAGCGTGGCCACGCGCCGACCGGTGCGGGGCGGCTCGGGAAACGAGAAGTGGATTCCGCGACGAGAGCCCGGCACTTCCAGCCGCTCGACCTTGGCCAGCGCCTTGATGCGACTCTGCACCTGCCGCGCCTTGGTCGCCTGGTACCGGAACCGCTCGATGAAACGCTCCACCTCGGCGATGCGCTTGGCCTGGTTGCGCGCGCGCGCTTCCAGCAGCTCCCGCCGGGCCTCGCGCTCCACCAGGAAGTCGTCGTAGTCGCCCGGGTAGACCACGAGCCCGTCGGGGGTGAGGTCGGCGATCGAGGTCACCATGCGGTTCAGGAAGTAGCGGTCGTGGGAGACGACGACCACCGTGCCGTCGTACCCGCTGAGGAAATTCTCAAGCCACCCCAGGGAGGCCAGATCGAGATGGTTGGTCGGCTCGTCCAGGAGCAGAAGCGAGGGGGCCACCAGCAGCAGCCGGGCCAGCGACGCTCGCATGCGCCAGCCGCCGGAGAACTCGGTCAGCGGCCGCGTCAGCTCGTCGGCGCGGAAGCCGAGACCACTGAGGATGGCGCGGGCCTGCGTTTCGAGCCGGTAGCCGCCGAGCGCATCGAAGCGATGCTGCAGCTCGCCGTAGCGCTCGGTGAGCGCGTCGTCGGCCGTGGTCTCGAGGCTTCGGGCGACATCTTCCATCTCGCGCTCGAGCGCCCACACCGCGTCGAAGCCGCTGAGCGCCTCGCCCAGCACGGAGCCGCTGGCGCTCCCGGCGGCCTCCTGCGGCAGGTAGCCGACGGTCACGTTTCGCGGCAGGCTCACCTGCCCCGTGTCCGGCTCGTCGACCCCGGCCAGGATACGACTGAGGGTGGTCTTGCCGGCGCCGTTGGGGCCGACCAGGCCGATCCGCTCGCGGTCACCGATATCCCAGTCGACGTCGCGGAACACGACGTGACCGCCGAAGCCCTTGGAGACGCCGCTGAGCTGGATCACCGAGACGCGCTACCCCATGCTCTGGATCTTCTCGGGCGTCACCTTCACCGTGACCCGCACCTCGCCGGGCTGGCGGTACGGATAGCGGTCCTGCCCGAGATACTTTTTGGCCAGCGCGTCGATGTGCGCGTCGGCGCCCTTCTCCGTCACCTCGGTCACCCGACCGCGCACCTGAATGTAGCGATACGGGTTCTCGGGGTCCTGGATCGAGAGCGCGATCCTCGGTGAGCGCTCGAGGTTGTTCGTCTTCACGCGGCCGCGCGCGGTGTTGAAGCGGATGTGTTGACCGTCGTGGTCGATCCACACCGGCGTCACCTGAGGGGCGCCGTCGGCCCCGACGGTCGCCACGTGCGCGAAGCTCTTCTTGTCGAACAGGTCGCGATACGCCTGCGGAATCTCTGCCATTGTCGAACTCCTTTCTCTTCAGTTCGCCCGGGACGGCGGATCGAGCTCGAGGGCCCGCGCCTCGGCCATGGCCCGCAGAGCGAAGAGCAATCGCACCACACACTGCTGGACCAGGAGGGCGTCCTGGCTGAACGGATCGGACAGCCACGCGCGCGCCCACTGCGGATCGCCGGCGGCGAAGCCGAGCGTCGGCGAGAGCTTCTGCAGCCGCAGCAGCAGGTCGTCGGGCGGCAGGCCGCTGGCGCGCAGCCGCGCCACCATCGCGGCCCGCACGGCCGCGTTCCAGATCCCGGTCAGTCCCTCCAGCAGCGCGGCATAGCAGGTGCCGGCCTCCTTCTGCTGCATGTGCTCGAGGACCATCGGCACCAGGGGGTTCACCGCCGCGTTGCCTTCCTCGTCGGCGCCGAACAGCGGGCCGATGATGGGATCCGCGCCCGGCTCGGCCAGGGTCTCCAGGAGCTCGGCCGCGTTCGCGACGGGCACCGCGGGCAACTGGGCCAGACGCTCGAGCAACGGCACGTCACCAGCCATGACTCTATCCCCCCACGCGCGTCGGCTCGCCGTGCACCCCGGCCCGGGCGAGGTCACGGGCCCGGCCCGGCGGGACCAGGAAGGCGGAGGCCAGCGCGACCAGGCAGACCAGCAAGCCGACGACGAAGACGCTGTGCACGGCCTCGGCCTGGCTGGCGCCGGCGCCGAGCCGCCAGGCCATCACCGCGCCCATCACGGCCAGGCCGATCGCGCCGCCCACCGTGCGGAAGAACTGGATCATCGACGTGGCCATGCCGAGCTCTGAGCGCGGCACCGCGCTCTGGACCGCGATCAGCATCGGGACCATCGTGAGGCCCATGCCGATGCCGCCGATGAGCGCATCACGCATGGCAACCCCCTGCGTCAGCGACGTCGACCAGCGGCTCAGCAGCACGAAGGCCACGGTGAGGCACACCATGCCGGCCAGCACCACGATGCGGTACCCGATCCGCAGCACCAGGCGGGCGCTGGTCACCGACATCGCCACCCAGCCGAGCGTGAACGGAATCAGCACCATACCCGCCGCCGTCGCCGACATGCCGCTCACCAGCTGCAGGAAGAGCGGGACGAACGAGATCGCCCCGAACATCGCCATGCCGGCGAGAAACCCGGTGGACGCGCCCGCCAGCACCATGCGGTGGCCGAACATGCGCAGGGGCACGATGGGCTCGGCGGCGCGGCGCTCGACACGAACGAACGCGACCAGGGCCAGCACGGCCAGCACCAGCAGTCCCAGCACGTCGAGCCCCGTCCACGTGCGGACCCGGCCCGCCTCGATCACCCCGATCAAGAGCGCCGAGACGCCGAGCGCGAACAGCGCGAGACCGGTGTAGTCGATCACGGGTCGTCGCCGGGTGCGCTCGTCGACGAGCACGCTGGCGATGAGCGCCATCGCGATCGCTCCGAAGGGCAGGTTGATGTAGAAGACCCAGCGCCACGACGCGTGGTCGGTGAGCAACCCGCCGATCAGCGGCCCCAGCAGCGAGGCGACGCCCCACACGCCCGAGATGTAGCCCTGCATCCGCGCCCGCCGCTCCAGCGTGAACAGCTCGCCGATCACCGTCATGCCCACGGTCATGAGCGAGCCGGCGCCGAGCCCCTGGATCATGCGGAACACGATGAGCTGGGTCATGGTCTGCGACAGGCCCGACAACGCCGAGCCCACGAGGAACACGGCCAGGCCGCAGAGAAACAGGGGCCGGCGGCCGTAGAGATCGGACAGGCGGCCCCACAGCGGCATCGTCACCGTGGAGGTGAGCAGGAACCCGGAGAACACCCAGGAGTAGATGTCGAGCCCGCCCAGGCTGGCCACCACCCGCGGCATGGCGGTGGCCACCACGGTCGCTTCCATGGCGGCCAGGAAGATCGACAGCATCACGCCCAGCAGCGCCAGGCGCTTGGCGCGCTCGTCCATCAGTGACCGCCCGTACAGGCGGCGCAGCGGCAGAGGGCGCGCAGCTCGGTGTAAGGCAGCACGCTCTCGTGCGTGTCGGCCCACACCACGCGCAGGCTGTCGTCCTGCTTCTTGATTTCCTGGGGCCAGGTGGCCGGTGTTCCCGGCGTCGCGACGTCGGCGCAGGCGCCGCAGGGGCAGGCCTGGCGCAGATGCTCGAACGGATAGATCGAGCCGTGGCCGTCGGTCCAGTCCACGCCGAGCGCGTAGCGCCCCACCAGATGCACGTCGCGCGGCCGGTTGGGATCGCCCTGCCCGAGGATCGGAATCGACAGCTTCTTCACGACCCGCCTCCGGCCGCCCGGGGCTTGTGCAGGCGCATCCCCGCCAGCATGTAGTGCACCGCGAGATTCTGGTACGGCCCCCAGGCGTGGGCGCGCCGCCGGATCGCCACCTCGCTCAGCGTGCGGCCGCGGCCGTAGTAGTGATCGAACGCTTTGCGCACCGCCAGATCGCCGGCCGGGCACACGTCGCCGCGGCCGCAGCAGCGGGCGAGAAACCAGTCGGCCGTCCAGCGGCCCAGCCCGCGCATCGCCGTCAGCTGCTCGATGACCCGGTCACTGGAGGCGGCGACCAGCGTCGTGACGTCGAGCGTCCCGGCCACGATCGCGCGGGCGAGATCGCGGATGTACTCGGCCTTCCGTGTGGAGTACTTCAGCGCGCGCAGCTCACGTACGCGCGCGCGCGCCAGCGCCGCGGCCTCGGGAAACGCCCACACGGTGATGCCGTCCATGACGACCGGCGTGCCGTATCGACGGATCAGGCGCGCCCGGCAGGCGAACGCGAAGGACAGGTTGATCTGCTGGGCGGTGATGGAGCCGACCAGCATCTCGAGCGCGGTTGGGGCGAGCGTCGGCCGCATCCCGTAGAGGGGCTCGACCAGCGTGGCGAGGGCCGGATCGGCCTTGGCCATCCGGTAGAAGCCGGGAAGGTCGAAGTCGAGGCCGAAGAGGCTCCGGACTTCCGCGGTGACGGCCTCCGTCACCGCCGCCGTCGCTCGCCCGGGAAGGCGGACGGTCAGACGCACGTCCTCCACCGTCCCGCTCCAGCGCACGTCGTACGGCACGAGGGCATCGTCCCGGCGCAGCACCCGGCGAAAGACGTCGCCGTCCACGCAGTTGGTGGGATCCTCGCCCCACAGGCGATAGCGGCTGAGGGTGGCGTCGACGTCGAGCGGGCCTTCGGCGGGGAGAACGAGGTTCATCGGCGGGGTCACGCGGCCGTCAAGTGTACCAGAGGCGCGCCCCGCCCCTCAGTGCTTCAGGTGATACGGAACGTCGGTGACGACGACGTTGCGGCGGAAGAGCAGCTGCCCCTTGATGAGCAGCGCGGTCTGGTTGTGCAGGAGCTGCTGCCACCACTTGGCCGGGATGAATTCCGGCACCACGATCGTCACCACGTGGTTCTCGCCGCGCTGGCGCTGGAGCTGATCGATGTACTCCATCAGCGGCCCCAGCAGCATCCGGTAGGGCGAGTTCAGCACCACCAGGGGCACGCCCATGCCCCACTTGCCCCAGCGCTCCTCCAGCCGCCGCGTCCGCTCCGGATCGGTCTCGACGTAGACCGCCTTGGCGTTGGGCGCCAGCAGCTGCGCGTACTGCAGCGCGCGCACCACACCGCGATGCAGGTCGCCGACCAGCACCAGGATGGTGCCGTCGAGCGGCGGCGGCGTGGACATGTCCTCCAGCGACAGCTGCGAGGCGACCGTGTCGTAGTGACGGTGCACCACGAGGAAGAGGACGACCAGCAGCGGGATCAGCAGGACGACGATCCAGGCGCCCTCGAGGAATTTCGTGACGGCCAGCGTCACCAGCACCACGGCGGTGACCGCCGCGCCCACCACGTTGAACCAGATGCGCCACGCCCAGCTGGGTTCCCTGAGCCGGAGCCACCGGCGCACCATGCCGCTCTGCGAGACCGTGAAGGAGATGAAGACGCCGATGGCGTAGAGCGGCAGCAGCTCCTGCGTCTCGCCCTGGAACACCACGATGAGCACGCTGGCCAGTCCGGCCAGGATCACGATGCCGTTGGAGAACACGAGGCGGTCGCCCTGCGTGGCGAACTGCCGGGGGATGAACCGGTCACGCGCCAGGAAGTAGGACAGCCGGGGGAAGTCGGCGAAGGACGTGTTGGCGGCCAGCAGCAAGATCATGGCGGTCACGGCCTGGATCTCGTAGTAGAGGAAGCCGCCGCCGAAGACCCGGCGCGCGATCTTCGAGACGACCGTCTCGTTGCCGCCGGGGACGACGCCGAGATCGTAGGCGAGATAGGTGATCCCCAGGAACATCACCACCGAGATCCCGCCCAGCCACGCCATGACGATCCGCGCATTGTGGGCTTCCGGAGGCTTGAAGGCGGGCACGCCGTCGGACACCGCCTCCACGCCGGTGAGCGCGGTGCACCCGGCCGCGAAGGCGCGGAGAAACAGGAACAGGCTGATGCCTTCGAGCCCCGGCGGGTGCGGCGCGTAGGGGGCCTCGGGCAGCTTGCCCAGTGTCGCGCCACCGACACCCCAGACCACCAGGCCGAGGATGCTGGCGACGAAGAGATAGGTCGGCGCCGCGAAGATCTTCCCCGACTCCCGCACGCCGCGCAGGTTCGCGATGGAGACGCCGACGATGGCGAGCAGGCAGAGCCACACGCGGTAGGGAAACAGGTGGGGGAAGGCCGAGGTCACGGCGTCCACCCCGGCCGCCACCGACACGGCGACCGTGAGCACGTAGTCGATCAGCAGCGCCGCGCCCGCCACCAGGGCGGGCAGGATGCCGAGGTTGTCCTTGGCCACGATGTACGCGCCACCCCCCTGGGGATAGGCGCGGATGGTCTGCCGGTAGGACGCGATGACGATCAGGATGAGCGCGGCGATGCCGACACCGATCGGCAGCGAGTAGCTCAGCGCCGGGCTGCCGGCCAGGATGAGCACGAGGAGGATCGCCTCGGTCGCGTACGCCACCGAGGAGAGCGGGTCGGACGCGAAGACCGCGAGCGCGGAGGCCTTGCCGAGGCGCTCGTGCCGGGACTGGGCCGTCGGCAGCGGCGTGCCGACGAAGAGCCGCTTCAGCTCATGCAGGCGCACAGGGCCATGATACGCCGCCGGGGCCGGACCCCGAACGGGAGATCAGAACGGCTCGAATTGACGATCGCCGGACGCCAGGTTTTCGAAGCGGGCGTACTGCGAGAGGAACGCCACCTCGATCTTCCCGGTGGGGCCGTTGCGCTGCTTGCCAATGTGGACCTCGGCCGTCTTGCGCGCCTCTTCCTCCATGGCGTCCTTGCTGTAGAAGGAGGGCCGGTGCAAGAACATGATGACGTCGGCGTCCTGCTCGAGCGCGCCGCTCTCCCGCAGATCGCTCAGGCGCGGCGAGTTGTCGCCGCGCGTCTCGATCGCGCGCGAGAGCTGGGAGAGCGCGACCACCGGGACGTTCAGCTCCTTGGCCAGCGCCTTGAGCGAGCGGGAGATCTCGGAGATTTCCTGCTGGCGGTTGTCGAGGTTGGCCCGGCCCCGCATGAGCTGCAGGTAGTCGATCACGATCACGTCCAGGCCGTGCTCGGCCTTCATGCGACGCGCCTTGGCCCGTACCTCGAGCACGGAGAGCCCAGGGCTGTCGTCGATGAAGATGGGCGCCTCCGACAGCCGGCCGGCCGCGGAGGTGAGCCGGTGCCAGTCCTGTGCCTGCAGGCGTCCGGTCCGCACCGACAGCGAGTCCACCCGCCCCTCGGAGGACAGCATGCGCTGCACGAGCTGCTGGGACGACATTTCGAGACTGAGCACCAGCACCTTCATGTGCAGCTTGATCCCCACGTGCTGGGCGATGGAGAGCGCGAACGCGGTGTTGTGGGTCACCACGTAGTCGTCGGTGACGTAGAGTCCGGACGGATGGGTCACCGCGATGCATTGCGCCTCGGCCATCCGGACCGGCTCGATCGCCGTGAAGACCGGGCGCCAGCGCCGGCGGGGCGCCGCGGGCAACCGGCTGCGCTTCGTCGAGAGTCGCACGAGCGTCCCCGGCTCGGGGTGGTGAATGTTGCAGACGAACGCCGGACGGCCAGTCTTCCGAGCGCCCCGATAGGGATAGGTCGTCGTGCGACGGTGAACCGCACACCAGCCTCCGACCGACCGCACCAGCTCGGCCACGTCCGACGCCAGGCGCTCGCTCGTCGAGCAGAAGCGCATGCTGCCCCACCGCTCGACCCAGCCGTCCGTGTCCATGAGACCGCACAGCAGATCGAGACGCGCCTCACGCGAGGCATTCAGATAGAGGTCCGGAATGAACTTCTGATCGCTTGGGATTCCCCACAGGCCGAGCCCCCGCAACGCCTCCATCACCCCATTGGGGGAGACGCCGGAGACGCCGCGACGGTGCGCGCCCGCCGACTGGATCACGCGCCAGTCGTACCCGCCCGCAGCTCGCAGAACGAAGCCGTCACCAGCGCGTTCGATCAACCGGTCCAGCATCTCTTGCCGGGCGGTCGAGAACACGAGACTGCTGCCCGAGAGCTTGGCGTCCCCGAGGAGAGCCCCCAGCATCCAAGGGTCCAGCGGCAGGGCGTCCGTATGGCCGTACTGACCGGACGGGGTGTCGATCCACAACCGGCGCCGGTACCGCACGGTGCGCAGCATCTCCGCCACTCGCTCGGTGGTCAGCGTGCGCGGCGCGTCCCAGTCACGGTAGTGCACGGTCCACAGGTGATCGCCGGTGCATTCGGCGGAGCGGCCATCGGAGAACGTTACCCGATAGATCTGCTTGATACCCTGCGGGAAGATCGCGCGAACCCGCGAGCGCTGACCGTCCACCGACGCCAGCTCATCGCCCATCCGGAGATCGCCCATGTGCTTCCAGCCGCTGACGGTCTTGATTCTCGCGTCGAGCGGCTGGGCCTTCCCCATACTTGGCCGACCCGCAATGAGAATCAGATCCGACGGCTGCAGCCCGGCCGTCATCTCGTCGAGCTTGGTGAGTCCGGTGGGCACGCCGGTGACGTGCTCCTGCCGCTCGTAGAGGCGCTCGATGTACTTGAACGTGTCGTTGAGGATGTTCTTGACGTGGATCGCGCTGCCCTCGAGCCGCCGCTCGGCCAGCCCGAAGATGCGTCGCTCGGCGTCGTCCACCAGCGACTGGACATCCTCCTTGGCCTCGAAGGCCTGGCCGATGATATGGGTCGCGGTCTGAATCAGCTCGCGCAGCACCGCCATGTCGCGAACGATGGTGGTGTAGGACGCCAGGTAGGCGGCCACCGATCCCTGCTCCACCAGCAGCGCCAGCGAGGCCGGGCCACCCACCAGTGAGAGCTGGTCGGTGCGGCGGAGATCCTCCTGCAGCGTGAGCAAGTCGACCGGCTCACCGTGGTCGAACAGGGTCAGCATCGACTGGTAGATCGAGCGGTGTGCCTCGGTGTAGAAGTCCGAGGGCCGCAGGACCTCGACCACGCGCGGCAGCGCCTCGCGTCCTTCCAGGAGCACCGCGCCGAGCACGGCGCGCTCGGCGTCGAGGTTGTGCGGCGGGATGCGTGACGGAAGTTCGATTGGGCTCACGGCATCCCGTCACACATGGAGAGCATGCGGCTTGATCTTCCCGAGCGCGCGCGCGTGGGTCAACACATTTCTGCCGCAAGGGGTCGCGCTGTGGGTAGAGCGGGGGACAACCGGTGCAAACCGGTGCACAACGATCCTCGAACGGTGGACAGTCGGTGAATAAACGTCGGCCCCGAGGACGGGGATCCTCGGGGCCGCCTGACCATCAGGATCGCCGCGCTACTCGCGGACGATCGTGACCTTGAGCTGCGCGGTGACGTCGGCGTGGAGTCGGATCGGCACGAGGGTCTCGCCCAGAGTCTTCAGCGGCTCGTCGAGATGAATCCGGCGCCGCTCGATCTTGACCCCCTGCCGCTCGAGAAATTCCGCGATGTGCTGCGAGGTGACCGAGCCGAAGAGCTTGCCCTCTTCCGAGGACTGCCGGCGCTCCTCGTAGCTGATGGCCTCGATGCGACGGCGGAGCGCCTCGGCGTCTTCCTTGACGCGGTCGGCCTTCGCCTCCTGCTGTTTCTTGATGTGATCCAGGTTCTTGAGGTTCCCCGCGCTGGCGCTGAGCGCGAGCCGCTTGGGGATGAGGAAGTTGCGCGCATATCCGTCCGACACGTCACGCACCTCGCCCCGACGTCCGACCGCTGCCACGTCGTCCAGCAGAATGACTTTCATGCTCGGCGTCCTACTCCGTCGCCACGTACGGAAGCACGGCCACCGTACGAGAGCGCTTGATGGCGTGGGTCAGCTGGCGCTGGTGCCGGGCGCAACTCCCGGAGATCCGGCGCGGAATGATCTTGCCGCGCTCGGTGACGAAGCTGCGGAGGCGACGCACGTCTTTGTAGTCGACGAGGTCGACCTTGTCCGCGCAGAACTTGCAAACTTTTCGGCGCCCGAAGCGGCGGCGCTTGATCGGTTTCTGAGCTGGGGGAATGGCTTACTCCTCCTCTATTGACGGACGCCGCCTAGAACGGAACGTCGTCCTCACCGCCCTGGGCTTCATCGCCGCCGAACGCCGGCGCCGCGGCGGGCACGGCCGCCGGCGCGCCGCCCGCGCCCTTGGTGCGACTCATGAACTGAACGCGCTCGGCGACCACCTCAGTCGACGTGCGCTTCTGCCCGTCCTTGCCTTCCCAGTCGCGCGTCTGCAGCCGGCCTTCGACGAAGACCTGGCTCCCTTTGTCGAGATACTCGCCGCACGACTCGGCCTGCTTGCCCCACACCACCACGGTCAGGAAGCACACTTCCTCGCGCTTCTCCCCGCTCTGCGTCGAGTAGTTCCGGTTGACCGCCAGTCGCAGATCCGCGACGGCGGTGCCGCTCGGCGTGTAACGAAGCTCCGGGGGACGCGTGAGATTGCCGATCAGGAGCACTTTGTTCAGGCTCGCCATCAAACGACCTCCTCGAGTACCTCAGGGGTCTTGGCTGGCCGAGCCTTCTTGCGGATCGGGACCCGGGTCGAGAGGAAGCGGAGCACGCTCTCGTTGAGACGGAGCTGCCGCTCGAACTCTTTCACCGTGGCGGGCTCGGCGGAAACGTCGAAGACCGCGTACGTCCCTTCGCGCTGCTTGCGAATGTCGTACGACAGCCGGCGCTTCCCCCAGTTCTCCATCTTCGTGACCTCGGCCCCCAGCGACTTGACCTGCTCGCCCAGCTGCGTCAGCAGCTCGGCGACCTCCTCGTCGGTGGGGCGTGGATCGACGATCACCAGAATTTCATAGGGCCGCAGTGCACTCACCTCCCCGGGGATCTCACGATATTTCGCGAGACGTCCTGTGCGAAGCGCCTAACGGTATCAAACATCCTCACCGCCCGCAACGTCAACGCCCAAAAACAGATACGGCCCGAGCCGGTCGCCCGACCCGGGCCGCGCCCCCGCATCGCGGGGGCTTTGAACCACATTCGACCTCGATCTCAAACTAGTCGACCTCGGCCCCCGTTCGAGCGCCGGCTCCGCCCGCGCAACCCTCCGAGGGGAGGAATCGACCCGAATCTAACTCCTGACCTCAAGCCCCGCAACGGGGGGAGTATGAGGGGGGCGGCAAGCCCCCCTCATCCCAATGGTGGTTGCCGGACAGGACGCCGCCTGCCCGACCCCTTCCCCGTGGCCTAGTACATGTCCCCGTGCGGCATCGCCGGAGCGGCCGCGGCCTTCTCCTCCGGGATGTCGGTGATGAGCGCCTCGGTCGTCAGCAGCAGCGAAGCGATCGACGCCGCGTTCTGCAGCGCCACCCGCTCCACCTTGGCCGGGTCGATGATGCCGGCCTGCAGCATGTCGACATACTCCATGCTCTCCGCGTCGTAGCCACGGGTGGGCACGGTCTCAGCCTTCACCTTCTCGACGATCACGCTGCCCTCGAGGCCGGCGTTCTCGACGATCTGGCGAATCGGCTCCTCCAGCGCCCGCTTCACGATCATGGCGCCGACTTTTTCGTCACCCTCGAGCTTCTTGAGGGCGTCGATCGCCTTCGAGCAGCGCAGCAGCGCGACGCCGCCGCCGGGCACGATGCCCTCCTCGACGGCCGCCCGGGTGGCGTTGAGCGCGTCTTCCACGCGGGCCTTCTTCTCCTTCATGGCGGTCTCGGTGGCCGCCCCGACCTTGATCACCGCGACGCCGCCGGCCAGCTTGGCCAGCCGCTCCTGCAGCTTCTCGCGGTCGTAGTCGGAGGTCGTCTCGTCGATCTGGGCCCGGATCTGCTTGATGCGGCCCTCGAT
>Ga0075418_10001451_pt1 | contig 26867 bp, 16 predicted proteins | sample SoiMetdeltSBSDD2_FD_81776 | JGI IMG/M metagenome (GOLD analysis project Ga0075418, IMG submission 81776) | Bulk soil microbial communities from a Populus tree surrounding site in Tennessee, USA - Soil MetaG P. deltoides SBSDD2 | ecosystem: Environmental > Terrestrial > Soil > Tree plantation...
ATTCAGCGCCGCGACGATCCTCGTGTTCGCGATCGCGTCGCCGTTGCACGCGCAGGGCATCGAGGTCTTTGGCGGATATTCCGTCAATGCCGACTACGTCCAGAATCGTCCCGCGATCCTCGTCGTCGACCAGAAGGTGTCACCCTTCTTCAGCCTTGGGAGCGGCCCGACCGGCTTCGAGGCGTCGTTCAAACACGATGTGCGGAACGGTCTCGGCATCAAAGTCGATGTATCTGGTTATTCCGATACATTCCCACCAGGGCCCGCGGCGTACTGCCAACCGGACAGCTCCACTGCCGGGATTGCCTGCGGCACCGGCCTGACGTTTCAGGCTACAGGCCGCGCGTTGTATGTGACCGCCGGTCCCGAGTGGAAGATCCGGCGCGGCAAGCGGTTCGCTCCCTTCGCTCAGACGCTTGTCGGAATCGTGTCCACCCGATCGACGTTCATGATGAGCGGGTCAGATGTGCAATATACAAATCCCTTCTCAGGAGGGGTGCTGCTGTTCACCAGTGCAGGGTTCCCCCAGGATCGAAGCATCAATTACGCTGACGCCCATGCCGATGCCGGACTGGCGCTGGCGATCGGCGGCGGCTTTGACATCCGGCTGAGCAAACGGCTCGGCGTTCGCGTCGTCATGGATTACGATCCGACGTTTCTGGTACGCCCGGTGTTTCCCGACCTCACGCCCGACGCCCAAGGGCGGGTCGCCCTTCGACCCGCGTCGAACGAGCGACATCGCCAGGATCATGTTCGCCTGAGCATCGGAATGGTGTGGCACATTCGATGAGTTCAAGCGAGGTCGTCAGGGACTACACGACCGCTTGTGCCCTTGTCCTCGACGCGCTGGTGAACCCAAAGCGCGGTGCCGTGACGTTGATCAGGACGAGGGCGGGAGCCAGACGAGCAAGCAAAGATGAAGACACTTACCGAGGCTGCGTTCTTGGCGTGGGCCGACCGTGCAGGCTTGTGCCTCGACCCCCAGTTCCCCGAATCAGCCGTTTTGGTGTTCCGTCCGGACCCGCGGCAGGACCGCTTCTGGGAAGTTCCAGTTGAACCCGAGCGGCGGCCATATTTTCTGCTGTCTTTCCTGGAACTCATGGGTGATTGGCAGGAGTGCTACGTGTGGAGACACCTCGGCAGCTGGCCTGAGGCTGCCGAGCCGCCGCGTGTCAACGACGTGGTCGAGTGGAGAATCCTCGAGGGTCTCGGCCTGCCGCTGGGAACTGCGGACGTCGTGAAATTCGAGAGAGCGGAGTTGGACAAGCTTGTGACGCTGATGTTCTCCACGACCGTCTTCGGGTGGTCAGTTGGAGAAGATCTCTACCTCGTTCCTGACCATGCCCGCTACATCGTTCAGACGGACCACCACAACGTGATTCACGTCTCGTGTCGGAGTTCGGCAGATGTTGACGAGTGGGTGAGACAGATGGAAGAGCGAGGTTTCGCGCTTCCAGAGGAGGTGCCGGATTCCACATTCAAGCTTCCGGACTGGATGAAGTGAGGCTGGGAGCTAAGGACCGCCAGAATGACTCAAGAGATTCTGCGACGAGAGGAACTCAGGCGAGAAATGCGAGCAATCAAGCTGCTCGATCGAGCTAGCCCCCTTCCGTTTTGACCCCTTCTTCCTTCCGTTCTCGTTTTAATGAGTGACCACCGCCTGGGAGGTCACTCATACTTCGCACGCGCCGGACTCAACCTCTCGCAGTGCTTGTGTAAAGGAGCAGGCGTATGAGTCAGCGAGCTCGGGGGGCCGTCGCTAGATGCGTGAGCCCAGCCACAGCATTGATGATTGTGTACGTGAGCACCGGCTTGCCGAGTCTTGTTGCGCGCGCCCAAGACGTAGCGAAAGGCTCTCGAAGAGCAGAGCCGTGGAGTCATCTCGAGCGCATGGGCGAGGCTGCGCATGGTCAGAAGATCTACCAGGTCGTGGCATCCACAGCACTAGGTGCCAGGCGAGTGGCCACCGTAGGAAGGGCCGACGGTAAGTTCACCATCAACGTCTGGCATGTTTCATATGCCGGTAATATCGGTCAACTCGCCACATACGCGGACGAAGCCGAAGCGACCGCAGAAGTGAAGATCGCCGCCTTGCCGGACGATCTCGAGATGGATCAGCTTGCGTTGCAAAAGGACCCGCCGGAAAAGATCCTGCTGCCCTTCGGTCACAGGTTCATGACTGCCGCGCGGACCGCGAATAAGACTCTGAAGATTGCCGTTTGGGACGTGAATCCGGACGGCAACCAGATCACGAAGCGCGGGAGCGGCGAGACGGAAGAGATCCACAGCGGGTTCGCGCTCGCGGTGTTCTCCAGGAGCCGGGTGGTGACCGCCGTCCGTGATGCGCAGGATCATCTGAAGCTCATCTCCTGGCACGTCGCTACTGACGGCTCGGTCAAGACCCTACATGACAAGAGCGGGAACGAGGAGATCGCAGAAATAGCCACGGCGACGTACGATTCGTACCCACCCGACGAACAGCGCCTGGCCACCATAGTCAGGATGAAGGCTGGGAGGGTGACGTCGGGTCTACCGACGGCGGGTAAGCTCAAAATCACGTCGTGGAGAGTCGGGTTCGGGCGGTCCCGTCCCGGAGAACAGCTGTCCACCTGGGGGCAATTCACGGAATTGGGGACCGCCGAGGGGGGCCAGGTGTGGGAGGTCGCCGCAGCCACCCTGAGCCACCGCCGCATCGTCACCGCTGCTCGGAATGCTCAATCCGAGCTCGACGTGCAGACGTGGGACTTCGATGCGCAAGGGAAGGTCTCTCTACACTCGGGCGCCAAGGGCGGCGAGATCAGGGGTACGCCCGACGTGACGACGCAAGGCGGCGCACGCGTGATCACCTCGGTCCTCGACGGCGAAGACCGCCTCACGCTCATCACGTGGGATGCGATTGATGGCGTCGTTCGCCTCGACCACGTTCGGTCCGACACGGTAAACGCCGGCTCGATCGTGCCCCTTGGCGCCGATTGGGTGGCCACGGCGCTGCGGACCAAGCAAAGTACTCTCAAAGTGATCGCCTGGAGGGAGCACGGCGTCTCCGTTCTGCGCGGCCAATGGCCGGTCAAGTGGCCGATGATTTCCGGAGGTTCCCCGAAGGAGGACGCCCAGGACGATGCTCCGGAGGCGACCCGCTCCCCGACCTACGCGAAAGTCGACGAGGAGGTCACCGACGGCGGAGGCATGAAGCCTTTCCAGCCGTCGATTTCTCATGCGGTGTTCTACCCGGGCATGTCACGCCCGGATGCAATGGTCGCGGTCGGATTCAATCATGTGATCGTGAGCAACGCCGCCAACATCGCATTCTTCGACAAGAAGACGGGGGATCAGCTTCAGAGCAAGAACGGCGAGCCGACGAAGCTCTCCACAACTGAGTTCTTTTGGACGTTTGTTACCGGAACGCGCGCGGACGGTTCACGTAACGAACACAGCATCAATCGGCACCTGGCGCTGCCGACGGATCCTCCCAGCACGTACCCGCCGAACCACACCTGCGACCCCGACGCGTCCGGTCCAGCGCTGAACCCGTGCATCAACGCGTTTTTCGACACCCGCGTACATTTCCATCCCACCGGACCTTCGACCGGTCGGTTCTTCATCGTCGCTGAGACCAGAGGCGACAAGAACATCACCTCGTCGGGTGCGCCGTGCGACCCAGATGTGGATCCGGACTGTCACAACATCAATATGCAGGCGAATCAGCTCAACCGCCGGTATTTTGCCTTCGCCGTCTCGCGAACGGAGGATCCCCGTGACGGGTTCTATCAATGGATGACGACCGAGCCGCACCTATTCGACTGGCCGATCCTCACGGTCCATGGGGGAGTCCTGGCGATCAGCGCGAAGGTCGGCTCCGACAGATCGAACCTGAGCCCCTTCGGAATGAAGCCATCGGTGTATCTCTTCGCCCTCGAGGATCTCCTCGACGGAGGGCGCTACCCGAGAAGCCACAAGCTCTTCATTCGGGAAGCGGTGGATGCGCACCTGGTCCCCCTCACGCACTATGGCGATACCGCCAACCGCATGTTCTTCGTCCAGACGAGGACCTGGAACCCGCCGCCGGAGTGGCAGGCGTCACCAGCGGCGTGGCCGCCCGGGCCGCTTTCAAAGGTCGACGTTTATTCCTTTCACTACCCTTCCGACTGGAAGAAATTTCCGTCGATTGAGCAAACCTCGGCGCCCTTACGGTTCTTGCTCTCGAACCCAATCCAAGGCGCGACTTTTCGAGACGGCAAGATCTATCTCACCGATGTGACGACCGGAAAAGACACGAGCCGATCCATCATCCGCATCGTACGCCTCCCGTTGACGAATCTTGCTACCAAACCACAAGCGTCCTCGAGCGTGTCTGACGGCTACCTCGAAGAGAGATTCGGTACTTCCAATCCCAACGACCCGCCGGGGCAAATCACGGACTACGAGTGGCCGTCGATCACGGCGAACAAGGACGGGCATATCGTCATCGTCTATCGGCGAAAGAACCCGGTCTTTCCGGAAGCGCGCTACAGCATCCTCCTCGCGGGCGAGCAGGAAGCGCGGCCGAGCATCCTTCTGCGCAAGGGCGACTGTAACGTCGGGGGCGGCAAGCTCGACTTCCAGACCGCAGTCGTCGATCCCGCGGACGACCAGACGGTATGGATGGCCGCTTTCTTCGCAGCTGACGACGACCAGGACTGCGCGACCACCAATGACCCCCGGGGGGACCGCATCGTCATCGGCAAGGTCAAGCCGTGAGGCGCGCACAAGCTGTCGAATTGCGCCAGGCCGGGACTGTCAGCCAGCCGTTCGAATCTGCCGCGCCCGCTCGAGATCTCGCGTCGTCGACACGACGAGCGGGTGGTTCGCCGGGAGTGTGCGTCGGAGGGTGACGAGGGCGTCCTCGAGCGGTTGCCGTGCGCTGGCCGGGTCGTTGCCGGCGAGTCGTGCCGCTCCCAGCGCCGCGAGGCTCCTCCCAGTCAGGTAGTGCTGCTCGCCCAGGAGCTTGCGGCGCATCTCGACTGCTTCGCCGAGCCACGATTCAGCCTCGACGAGGTCACCGCGCCGGCGCGCCAGCTGTCCCAGCTCGTGCAGCGTCGTGGCAACCTCGTTGTGAGACGTGCCGTACGCAGCTCGTATCCGATCGAGTACCTCGCGCAGAAGACGCCCGGCCTCGTCGTAGTGTCCGAGGTCGGCCAGCGCGCCTGCGAGGTTCCTGCGGATGACTGCACCCGTTGGGTTTGCCGCGCCCATTCGACGATGCCAGCCTTGGTCCGCATCGCGCAGTATCTCTTCGGCTCGAACCGGATCGCCGCGGTCGCGATAGATTTGCCCGAGGTTGGTCAGCGCACCCACGGCGTTCGGACCATCGGTCCCCTCCACTTTGACCCACGAGTCGAGGACAGTTCGGGTTCCCGCTTCTGCCGCCTCGTAGCGACCCAGCACTCGATCGATGTTGGCGACGTTGTTGCGCGCCGTCAGCGTCAACGGATGGCCCTCCCCGTAGAACCGCCGGAATTGTTCCAGCGCTTCTCGTGCGGAGGCGGCGGCCGGCTCGAGTTCGCCGCGAAAGAGCTGAAGCGCGGCAAAGTTGTGGACCACGAGCGCGACGAGGGGATGTTCGCGACCGAGCAGGCGCCGGCGAAGGTCGATCGTCTGCTTGTACAGGGCAGCGGATTCCTCGTAGCGACCCTGCTCTCTCTTGATGACGGCAAGGTTGTTCAGCGATCCGGCAACCAGCCGGTGCTCATTGCCGTAGATCGCTTTCCGGATGCGCAGCGATTCCTCTACCGCCGCCAGCGCGTCGGGCAGCCGGCCGCTCTGGCGCGCCGCGTCCGCCACTTCGTCGAGATCCTCGGCCACCTCGTGGTGCAGGTTGCCGTACGCACGCCGATGCTTCTCCAGGGCGTCTCGCGCGAAGCGGTCTGCGGTGTCGAAGTCACTTTGTGCCTTAGCGAGGCTCGCCTTCTGACGCAAGTTCGTCGCGACCGGTGCGCTGTCGGCGCCGTACAGCCGCTCGTGGATGGCGAGCGCCTGATCGGTCAACGGGGCTGCACGCTCGGTGATGCCAAGCTCCTTGTAAACGCCGGCCAGCACCGTGAGAAGTTCTCCCTGTACTGCCGGCTCGCTCGCCAGGTCACGCTGCACACGCTCGGCGCCTTCATCGAGCACCTGCCGCAGGGTGACTTCCCGGCCAGCCGCCTGGGCCGGATCGGCTCCTTGAAAGATGCTGACCAGGAATGTCTTCACCGCCTCGGCCTTCTGTGCCTCGAGCGTCTTCGCGCGCGCCTGCCAGGCAGTCGCTGCCAACCCTCCCATGAGCGACAGCACCAGAGACACGACCACGGCGATGCCGACGCGATGCCGCCGCACGAATTTGCCGGCGCGATAGCGGCGCCCCTCCGGCCGGGCCGCCACCGGCCGCCCCTGGAGAAACCGGTCCAGATCCTCGGCCAACGGTCCTGCGCCTACGTAACGGCGCTGCGGCTCGCGGCGCAGGGCTTTGAGGACGATCGCGTCGAGATCGCCCGCCAGGCGTGCGGCGAGCGCGCGAGGAGCCAGGCCCCTCGCGTGAGCGATCTCGTCGATCGATCGGGCGTCGTCATGATCCTTGGGGAGGAGAACCTTCGACGGCCGTGGCGGCCCGGCGTCGAGTGACGTGCGGTCGAACCCGCTGCCCGCGGACCCGGGAGGCCTCCGTCCTGTGAGCAGCTCGAACAGAATCACGCCGAGGGTGTAGACGTCGGTCGCCGTCGACACGGGTTCACCGCGCAACTGCTCGGGTGCCGCGTAGGCCGGCGTCAGCGGGCGCAGCCCTGTGCCCGTCAGCTCACTTGCCTGCGCCGGGTCGTCATCGGTGATCAGTTTGGCGATACCAAAATCGAGCAGCTTCAGCTCGCCGGTCGTGGTCACGAAGATGTTCGCCGGCTTCAAGTCGCGATGGACGATGAGCCTGCCGTGCGCGTACTGGATGGCCTCGCACACCCGGCAGAACAACCGCAGCCGTGCGTCAATCGAGAGGCTCCGGCGATCGCAGTATGTCGTGATCGGCTCACCCTCCACGAGCTCCATCGCGAAGTAGGGTCGGCCGTCGGTGTGGAGGCCGCCGTCGAGGAGTCGTGCGATGGCAGGGTGATCGAGCTGTGCGAGAATCTGCCGTTCGCGCCGGAAGCGCATCGTACCGTCGCTGTCGAGGCCCCGCTGCACGAGCTTGATCGCGACGACCTGGGCGAACTCGCCATCGGCGCGCTCGGCCCGATACACGATCCCCATGCCTCCCCGCCCGAGCTCGTCGATCACGCGATACGGACCGACACGAGCACCCACATCGAGGGCACCCTGCTCGGCGCTGTGCGCCGCCGTCATCGGCCCGCCGCGCAGCCAGGCGGCGGCGCCATCATCCAGGAAGTCGCCGGCGGCGGCATCAGCCGCGAGCAGCTGCTCGACTCTCTCGCGGAGGGCAGGGTCGTCGCGGCCGACCTGGTCGAGCAAGGTGGATCGTCGATCGATCGGGAGCTCCAGCGCCTGATCGAGCAACGCTTCAAGGCGCGACCAGCCAGGTTCGCGCGATAGGCGGTCCATTTTCGTGGCCTGCCCGGGCAATATAATGCCAACGACGACGAAAGGAACCGAAAGATGTGACGCTGATGCGTGTTCCGCCTGGAGCTCAGCCGTCACTCAGTGCAGCCCGAACCGTGTCAACGGCGAGCGATGGCAGACAGCGACGAGGCACCTCCGGATCCGGGAGAGATTACACGGCTGCTGGTCTCGATCCGCGAAGGAGACCGCGACGCGCTCAATCGGCTGTTTCCGGTCGTCTACGCCGAATTGCGAGCGCTGGCGCATCGTCAGCTCGCGCGTATCCGTCCCGGCGACACGCTCCAGACGACCGCGCTCGTGCACGAGGCCTACCTCAAGCTCCTCGGCGCCGCGCGTCCAGAGTGGCAGGACCGAAGGCACTTCTTTGCCGTCGCCAGCCGCGCGATGCGTCAGATCAGCGTCGATTACGCACGTTCGCAGGCCACCCAGAAACGCGGCGGCGACGCGCCGGTGCTGACACTCGACGAGCAGCGCCTGCCCCTTGCCGATCGGGCGCACGATCTGGTGGTGCTCGATCAGGCGCTGACGGAGCTCGAGTCCGTGAGCGAGCGCCCGGCGCGGGTCGTCGAGCTGCGGTTCTTTGGCGGGCTGTCGGTCGAAGAGACTGCCGCTGTCATGGACTTGTCGGAGCGGACCGTCAAGCGCGAGTGGCAGAAGGCGCGCGCGTTCCTCTTCGACGCCCTCCGGCGCGAGGGCCTCGGCTAGCGACCCTCCCGGTTTGGCCCCTCCTTCGTCCCGATTTCGTTTAGTGAGTGAAGACCCACCTGGAGGTCGCTCATGCTTCGCTCACGCCGGAGTCACGCTCTGCTGGCGCTCGCGCTTTCTGCAGCGATGGTCGCTGTCTTCTTCGGCGTGCTGCCGTCCAGCGCGCTTGCGCAACTCTCGGACGTCAAGGGCAGCAAGGACCACCCGATGGTGTCCCGCTATGCGGGGTCGATCATCATCGGGTATGACTTTCGGAAATTCGACGAGTTCGTCATTCCGCTCGGCGTCCTCCGACGCGCTGCCGGCGGTGGCACAAAGGTAACGCTCGAGCCGGCCAAGAGCCAAAAGGTCGAAGGCAGAGCCACTCGAATTCTCTACGTCGGCCCTCAGGAGCGCTCGCCGCTCGAAATCGTGCGCAACTATGAGCTCGAGTTGAAAAAGAGTGGATTCGAACCGTTATATACCTGTGCCGGGACGCAGTGCGGCGAACAGGACGGCTGGTTCGGCCACTTCTACCTGTATCCGCTCGGCAAGCACCTGAGCCAGACACCGGCGCACAGCGGCAGCGGCGGGCCCGCAGGGCAGGTTTCAGAGTACGCCCTGAGCTCCCCGGTCAATCAACGATACCTGGCGGCGAAGCGCTCCAGGCCCGAAGGCGACGTGTACGTCTCGGTGTATGTCGCCACCAGCCGATGGAATTACCACAAGGACACGGCCGATCACCCAATAATTCTGCTCGACGTGATCGATGCGGTTCCCATCGAGACGGGCATGGTCACCATCGATGCGGCGGCGATGGCGAAGGATATCTCGAGCACCGGCCACGTCGCGCTCTACGGCATCTATTTCGACACGGACAAGGCGGACCTCAAGCCTGAATCGCGACCGACGCTGCAGGAGATCGCCAGGCTCCTGAAGCAGGATGCCGCACTGAAGCTCTACGTCGTTGGACACACCGACAACGTCGGCGGATTCGACTACAACAGCGGCCTTTCGGAGCGTCGCGCTGTGGCGGTCGTGAAAGAACTGACCGCGAACCACGGGATCGCTGCCACACGACTGAAAGCGGCGGGTGTCGGCATGCTGTCGCCGGTCGCGCCGAACGACCGCGAAGAAGGTCGGGCAAAGAACCGACGGGTCGAGCTGGTCAAGCAGTAGCGAGGCAAGCCAAACGGGCTCACGACCCGATCGAATCGAGCAGCTACGGCACTGGCACGAGCCGGACGACCCAGCCAGGCACCGGCGCGATCAGACCGTATGGCGTTCCTGCACCAGTGGCGTGGTTGATGGCGAGGTAGATGTAGCCGTCCGGTCCCTCGACCACGTCGCGGACACGGCCGTACTGATTGAAGATCACTTCCTGCCGCGTCACTCGGCTGCCAGAGATTTCGAGACGGCGAAGTGCCTGCCCGGCGAGACCGCCGACGAACAAGCTCGTATTCTTCCACCCGGGATAACGATCGCTTGTCGAAAACGAGATCCCCGCCGGTGCGTAGGTCGGGATGTAATACACGACTGGCTCGTCCATCCCGGGCTCCGAGCTCTTGGTGATGCCGGCCTGGGTGCCCTTGGTCGCGATTCCCCATCCGTAGTTATGTCCGCGCTCGATGATATTGACCTCGTCGCCAGCCGTGGGCCCGTGCTCCGTTTCCCAGAGCCGGCCCGAGATGGGATCCCACGCGAGTCCTTGCGGGTTGCGATGGCCGTAGCTCCAGATTGACGGTACCGCGTTCGGCGTATTCACGAACGGGTTGTCGCGTGGAATCGTGCCATCGTCATTCACCCGATGAATCTTGCCAAGCGGGTTCGACAGATCCTGCGCGTTCTGCATCACGCCGCGATCGCCAATCGAGTAGAAGAGATGCCCTTCAGATCCGAAGATGAATCGCGATCCGAAGTGTGAGCCGTCTGTCGTGTAGAGCGCCGGCGGTGCGTGATAGATGAACTGCTGATCGACCCACTCGTTGTTTCTCAGGCGCCCGCGGACGATTGCGGTCATCGACGGCGCAATCGTCCCGCCGCGCCCGCCACCCGCGCCGGCGGCTGGCGCGGCCGGCGGCGTGTAGCCGGGAAGCAGCTCCGCGTAGGACAGGTAGATCCAACCGTTGTCGGCGTAGCGCGGGTGCACTTGCACATCGAACATCCCGGCATCCTGCTGGACGTGCGCCCGTGGCGTGCCCTTCACGGGCGGCAGTAAGATGCCCTTCTCGACCACCCGAAGCTGACCGCCGCCGACAGTGCGCTCGGTGACGAGCATGCGGCCGTCGGGCAGAAACGCGATGCCCCATGGCGTGTCCAGGTCCTTGGCCAGGACTTCCATCCGCACCGTCTGCTTCTCGCTTTTCACCACCGCGCCGTCCAGATTGACGACGAACGCGGGACGCGTTTTCAGGACGCCGCTCTGCGTTCGCATGTAGTGCGTGAGTTGCCAGATCTGTTCGTCAGTCAGGCTCTTGAACGGCACCATGGCGGTATTCGGGACGCCATTGCGAATCGCGTTCGCAATTCGCTCGTCGGTCGTCGCTGCGAGCCACAGCTCATTGAACAGGCTGGGCGCGCGGCCGCCGGCCAGGTCCGTGCCGTGACAGCCTGAACATTGCTCGTTGAAGAGCGCAGCCGTCGGATTGGCGTCGCGACCACCGCCCCGCCCATCACTGCGGCCGCCCTGGTCCGGCACACCGCCCTGACGCGCTCCGGCGGCGGGCTTGGCGGCGCCCGCCTGGGCACGTGGCAACGCGATCGCGATTGCCACCAGCCCGATCACCAATGTCACCCCGCTAATGGCGGCGTTCGCTCGAGTCATCGTCGTCCCCGCTGAATGTGAAGCATCGCCATGAGCAGGCGGCAGTTCGTGGGAGAATCGCGCCGGGAGGCCGCTCATGCAACCGTGGTTGTGGGTCGCTATCGCTCTTCTCGCGACCGTAGTGTCCCCGCACGCACAATCGTCCGCGATCGCGACCAGCGAGCACAAGGTGCGGGTCGTTTCCAAGGTGCCGTCGATCGCGGGTCAGACGGTGGAGCTCTATGTGCGCGAGCGCTTTCGGCAGGGAGCCCCCGCCGTTCCACCGGCCGATCGCGTCGTTCTGTTCGTTCACGGCGCCGGCACTCCCGCAGAAGTCGCCTTCGATGTCCCGCGCGCCGACTACAGCTGGATGGCCTATCTCGCCAACGCCGGGTTTGTCGTCTACGCGATGGATACCAGCGGCTACGGCCGGTCGGTGCGGCCGGCGCCGATGAACGATCCCTGCAATCTGTCGCAGGAACAGCAGAAGCAGTTCATTCCGGCAGTGATCCCGGCGCCATGCGCGGCGAGTTATCCAGGCCAGCTCACCACGATCGCGTCCGACTGGCACGATATCGACGCCGTGGTCGATCACATCCGGGCGACGCGAAAGGTCGAACGGGTGAGCCTGGTGGCATGGTCGCTCGGCGGCCCGCGCGCCGGCGGCTACGCCGCGCAGCATCCCGAGAAAGTGCACCGCCTCGTGCTGCTGGCACCCGCCTACAACCGCGACGCGCGTTCTGACCCCCCGACGCTCCCCAGTCCAGGCACGGTCTTCAACACGCAGTCCCGCGCCGAATTCGACGCCAATTGGGATCGGCAGGTCGGCTGTCCCAACCAGGTGGACCCGGCGGTGCGCGACGTCGTCTGGACGGAGATGCTGGCGTCAGATCCAGTCGGCTCGAAATGGGGCACCGGCGTCCGGCGTGCGCCGAACACCACGACGTGGGGGTGGAATGCGGAGATGATCGGCCACACCCGCACCCCGACACTGATGGTCGCGGGCGCCTTGGACCGCCAGGTCCCGCCCGATCGGGTGAAGGTGGCCTTCAGCGATCTCGGCGCGTCAGACAAGGTGCTGCTCGATCTCGGATGCGCCTCGCACAACGCCATGTGGGAAGCCAATCACCTGCTGCTGTTCGCTGCCTCGCGCGACTGGCTCACCACCGGCACGGTCAACGGCGCCCGTCACGGGCCCGTGACCATGGGTTATCCGAAGCCAGAGTGAGCTCGATGGAATACGTCGACCCCTATCTGTCGCGCCGCATTGAGGGCTGGCGCAGCCCGTGGTGGATCGTCAATCGCCGTGACAGCGGGTTGTAGGGGAGGCGGTGACCCTCAACGAAGGGGCGGGCGCTCTGTAAACAGCGTCTCGGCGACATCGCGTACCGTTTCGAGCAGGGCGTCACGGTCCTTGTAGCTCAGGCCGGCGACGTGAATCGGGCGCAAGAACACCGTTCGAACGCGGCCGGGCCTCGGCACCCAGGCGCCGTAGGGCCAGACGTCGCGTGCCCCTTCGATATAGAACGGCACGAGGTCCGCTTGCGCGTCGATCGCCAGGACGATGGGGCCCTTTCTATAGCGGGAGAGGTGTCCGTCCGGGCTTCGCCGCCCCTCGAACGAGATGACGAAACACTCGCCCCGCTCCAGCCGTCGCACAGCGCGTTCGAGCGCCCGTTTCGCCTGTGATGGCCATTGGCGCACGACCACGGTTGCCCCGAGTGCCACCGCAAGCTGGCCGACGAACGGGAAGAGGGTGAACTCCAGATTGATCACCGACCTGGTCGACCGCGGCATCGCGACGGGGGAGAGAAACCATTCGATGAGACTCGTCTGGTTGAGGAGGGCAAACACGTAACCGCGATGCTCTTCGAGCGACTCGTCACACGTGACCTCGAGGACAATCCCGAACACGCGGAGCTGCGCTCGCGACCACCGCTGCGACAGCCGGTAGGCCGCCGAGCGAGAAACCAGCGCCGCCACGAAGATCAGCGGCGCATAGATCGCGCTCACCGTGGCGCTGGCCGCCCATCGCGCGCATCCACCGAGGATTTCTCGAACGCTCACATTCCCGGAACAGCGGTATCGTCAGAGCGCGCCTGTCTTGTGACGGCACTCTGCTTGTGAGGGATCTCACATCCTGTGTGAGTTCGCGAAACCAGGAATCACTCCATCGATTGTGGACAGCGTTTCCAGGAGACTCTGCCTCTCGCCCGGCGCGCTATTGCTCGTTGCTTCGACGCTCGCCGTGCTCGCCTCCTCCAGAACTTCGGGCCGCCACGCGCAAGGCGTGATACCGAGCGCGTCGAATCGCGCTTTTTCGAGGGCGCGGAAACGTTCAGCGGCGTCCCCGTCGCCGATCGCGTCCATCGTCTCCGCACAACGTTGAAGGGCGTGCGCCAGAACGGCAAGCAACCCGGCGTCCTCGAGACGGCGCAGGCCTTCATCGAGCAGCAGTCTCGCTTCTGACGCCTGACCGGCCTGGCCGGCGCAGTGCGCGAGGCCGATGAGACTCAGCCCCGCGGCGTATTCGTCGCGACCACCGGCGTTTCCGATCTCGAGACCCCTTGAATACGATTCCCGCGCCGCAGCCAGGCGGCCGGACACGAAACGGACATCGCCGAGGAACCCGTGCGCCCAGCCGACGCCCATTGAAATACCGACAACGCGGGCGAGATTGAGGGCGTTCAGGAGCAGGACCTCGGCCCGTTTCAGCCGGCCGAGGTGGTACTGGTGTCTGCCGGCAAACATCGTGGCCATCACCAGGTAGAGACCGCCGATCCCGTACTCGTGGTCGTACGACAGAAGCCGCGTGGTGTACTTGACGCCCATCGCCCAGTCGAACTTCATCTCGGCCAGCACGGACTGATAGAAATAGGACGCGGCCGTCCGCAAGGGATCGCCCAATCGGGTCGCAAAAGCCTCGCATGAAGCGGCGCACTGCTCGGCCCGCTCATACTCGCCCAGACTCGCCAGCGCCACACTCAGCACGCCTTCCGAGTGCGCCAACTCCACGTGCTCTCCCACGCCCCGCGCGAGATCGCATCCTTTGGTCAGCATGGTGACGGCCTCGCGCGGACGGCCCGACGCGATGAGCACGCGCCCCAGAATGTTGGTTGGCACGCAGGCGTAGGATGAGGATTCCGGGTGTCCCGCAATCAAGCCGAGGCAATCACGGCTGTGCATCACGGCGTTTTGAAAGTCACCCTGCGCATAGAACACGCGCGCATAGGCCGCCCTGATCACGATCGCGTGTTCCTCCGATCCCTGGAGCAGCGCATCGCACTGCCGCAACCGCCTGAGCGTCTGCGCGGTATCACCGGCCAGGCATCCGACACGTGTCAGCTCGTGAGCCGTGCGTACGAGCAAGGCGTCCCTCGCAGCGCCGGGCGGCAGTTGTGCCAACAGGTCGAGCGCGTGACCGAGGTGTCGGCACGAGCCGGTCGGATCGTGCGACGCGTCGTGATCGAGGCCCGCTTCGAAATACGAACGGCTCGCCTCGATCAGGTCTCCCGCCCGTTCGAGGTGATAGGCCAACGCGGCTGGCGACCCGCCCCTTCGCTGCAACTGGCGCGCAATGAGCCCGTGCAGCTCGGGGACCTGCTCGGGCTCTGTCGCCGCCTCGAGATGCCCACGGACGGCCTCGTGTACGAAGACGAAGCTTTCTCCGCTGGCGCGACAAAGGAAGTGCCTTGCGGCCTCGTCGACGGCTTGTCGCACCCGCTCGAGCGGAAACAGCCCCAACTCGGTTACGCCCGACACCGTGAACTGGTCGCCAAACAGGGCGGCTGTGCTCAGCACGCGCAGCACATCGGGATCGAGTCCCGCGAGCGTGCGCTGCAGGGCCCTCGACACCGACTCCGGCGGGTTGTAGCTGTTCGCGGCCTCAGCCGCCAGGACCAGGGTCCCAGTCCCGGTTCGCGCGAGATAGCCTTCCGTTTCAAGGGTACGGAGCACCTGCGTGTTGAAGAGCGGGTTGCCCGCCGACAGAACCGGGATCGATTGCTCGAGGCGAGTCAGGATCTTCGAGGTGGCGCCAGGGAGCAGCAGGCTCAAGTGCTCGCGGTTCGCCGCGGCGTCAAATGGTGCCAGCACGATCCGTTCGAGCGCTGCGTCCGCGGGTATCCACGCGTCGGACCGCGTAGTCCACAACAGGAGCGCGCCTGCCGGGATTTCTTCGTGAGTCAACTGAGCGATCACGCTGAGCGTGCCTTCGTCGGCGCGATCAAGATCCTCGAGCACGAGGATGACTCGACAGGAGCGACCCACCTCCGTCAGCAGACGGCGGATGGCGCGACCAACATGGGGTGCCGCCATCACTCGCACGACGTCCTGGTCCCCCGCGGCCGGTTCAGGGGCGAACCGCCGGAATTCCGGGATGAGCCCGCACAGCAACTCAGCCTCTTCGGCGAGACCGGCCGTGATCGCGCGCCGAAGCCGATCGTCGAAACTACTCGAACCGTCGATGACGCGGCGGGCCAGTTGTCCGAGCGCCTCGCGCAAGACCGAGTACGCCGCGAGTCCTTTGAGCTCGCGGCAGCGGCCGTAGGCAATCGCCGCGTGTGACGAGACCGATGCGTCATCGAGAAATTCGGAAACCAGGCGACTCTTGCCAAGCCCCCCTTCGCCGACGACAACGATCGCGGCCCCGGCTCCCTGACTGACAGAGGCGAACGTGGAGCGCAGTCGCTCGAGCTCGGGCCGACGGCCGACGAGCGGCACGCCTTCAGGCGTGACGATGCTCGGCGGCGCCGACGCAACGACCGGCTCGCCGCCCCCGAGCGTCACGAAGTAGAGGTCCTGCAAACACGAGACGAGCCACGCCGCGCTGCCAGGACGCATGGCCGGATCCCTGGCCAGCAGCTGCAGCACCACACGCTCCACGGCTTCTGGAACGTCAGGCGCCACGGTTCGCAAGGGGAGGATCGCGCCGGAGCGCTTCCGCTCGATGAGCTCGCTGTAGTCGCTGTGCTCGAATGGGAGCCTGCCGGCCAGCAGCTCGTAAAAAATGATGCCAAGCGCGTGAAGATCGATGCGTGGGTTGTTCAGGTGCGTTCGCCCGCCGGCCAGGACCTCAGGTGCCATGTAGGGGACAGTCCCGGCGCGCACGTTGAAGTCGCTCGGGTTCCAGCCTCCCTCGAAGTGCGCCAGCCCGAAATCCAGCACCTTGACCAGCGGCGCTTCCGAATCGACGAGGATGATGTTCTGCGGCTTCAGGTCGAGATGCGCGACATTGCGGTCGTGACAATACGCGAGGGCCTCGGCAAGCTTTCGCACGATCCGGATGGCTTCGATCGCGTCGAGCCGGCCGCGTCGGTGCAGGTACAGATTGAGCGGCTCTCCCTCGACCAGCTCCATCACCAGCCACAAGCCACCCTGTGGCAAGTAGCCGTAGCTTCTCAGTTGTACGAGCGAGGAGTGATTCAGCCGGAGCAGCGCTTCGATCTCGTTCTGCTCGCTTGCCGCCAGGCGCGTCTGAAGGCTCGCCGCGTGCCGCTTGAAGACCTTGATGGCAACCGTGTCGCCGCCGCGACCATGCGCCCTGTAAACGGTCCCGAACCCGCCCTCGCCCAGAACGTCGGCGACGACGAATTCACCGATGGTGCTACCGGGCGGAAGCCGATCGGCTCCGGTCAAACCGTCCTCCTGACCATTTGAATGCGCAGGCAAGAATTGGGCCCATTATGCTACAGTCAACGCCGGCCAAGGACTTCTCTAACACGCTGCCGCGCCCTCCGGAGGGGGACCCTCGTGAGCACAGAATCCGCGGACGCTTCGACTCACCCCCGGCGGACAGGTGACATCGCCGACGCCGTGCGACAAGTTCTTGCCACCTATGTGGCTCGACCCATCGACGAGGTGCGTCTCGACACGCAGCTCGAGCTGGATCTGGAGCTCGACTCGTTTGCGATGATCGAGACTACCGTTGCCCTGGAAACCGAGCTGGGGTTTTCGATGGAGGACGTCGCCGACCCGCAGGATCTCGGTCTGGTGACGGTTGGTGATCTCGTCGCCTACGTGAGCCGGCGGCTCGCGGCGCCGCACGTGGAGGATCCAAGCCATGCCCGCTCGCACGATCGCTGAGCGCGACGCTCTCGCGCGGCCGGCTGAGGCGCAGCGGGAGCACGAACGGCGCCTCGTCGCCGATCATTACGAGCACAACCCCGAGATCTTCGCGATGGTGCTCGGTCGCGAGCTCCTGTACTCGACCGGCGCGTTTCTCCACGACGACGACGATCTCGATACGGCACAGGATCGCAAGCTCGCGCGTGTCGCGGCCAAGCTCGACATACGCGAGAGCGAGACGCTTCTGGATGTTGGATGCGGCTGGGGCAGCATCCTTTTGCACACGGCGCAGCACACGAGCGGCCGCGTATGGGGTGTGACGTTGAGCGCGCGACAGCGAGAAGTGGCGCTGGCGCGTGCCGAGGCGTGTGGCGTCTCCGATCGCGTGCGCATCGACCTTGCACACATCGACGACCTGACGCTCGCGCCCGAGTCTGTGGATGCCGTCGTGTTCTCCGGGAGCATCGTCCACATGCACAACCGCGAAAGCGTGTACGAGCGCGTCGCATGCGCGCTGCGTCCTGGCGGTCGCCTGCTGGTGTCCGACTGCTTCTTTCCGCAGCAGGTGCGTGGCAATCGCGAGGGCAGGGCCACGGAGTACATCTTCGTCACTGCCCTCGGCTACTGTCGTCTCCTCAGCCTCTCGGAAGAGCTCGGGCTGATGGAACGGGCCGGCCTCGACGTGCTCCACGTCGAGGATTTGACCCGGTCCTATGTCCTGACGGTGAATCGCTGGATCGACAATGTCCGGCGCCACCGGGATCGCATCGACGCGCTCGCGCCAGGATTCGCGCAGATCCTGCAAACCTACATGACGATCGGGCGGTTGTCCTTCCATCGGAGGTCTGCGCTCGAATACATGATTCTTGCGGTCAAAGGCCACCCCCGCGTCCAGGTCGGGGCCTGGCCTATTCCAAGTTCCCTGGCGTGATGGAGCGGTCGCTGCTCCAGCGGCTCGCTCAGCACGCCGATCGGCGCGGTGATCGGCCGGCCATTTTCTTTCGCGCCGGCAACGACTGGGAGACCTGGACGTGGGCTGAGTACTGGGATCGTGCGCGCCGGGCCGCGCGCGGTCTGCGGGCATCGGGCGTCGGTCCTGGCGACCGCGTCCTCGTCCTGTCTTCAGACGTGAAATCGGCCGTGACGGCCCAGCTCGGCTTGTGGACGATCGGCGCGATTCCGGCACAACTGGGACTTCCGGACCGGTTGACGAACCTCGACGGATTCCTCGACGAACTGCATCACACGCTCCGACAACTCGAGACGAACACCTTGCTCGTCGACCGAGCCCTAACAGCTATGGTGTCGCCCAGGGACGACAGGCGAGTGCTCGTGGTCGAGGATCTGATGGAAGGGCCGGCAGGCGACGCGACTGACTCACAGAGTGTCGGCGGCGCGCTCTTGCAGCTCACGAGTGGTAGCACCGGCCATCCCAGAGCCGTGCTCGTGCCTCACGACCGTCTGGTTCGGCATCTCGAGAGCATCAGCCAGCGACTGCCGAGCAGCGCTTCGTCGGTCGGCGTCTCGTGGCTGCCCCTGTACCACGATATGGGGCTGATTGGCGGCCTGCTCTATCCGTGCTTCAACGGATTCCCGGTCTATCTTCTCTCACCGCTGGAATTCCGGCGCAATCCGTACTTCTGGCTGCAGACGATGTCACGCGTCCGGGCGACGCACACCGCGGCGCCGCCGTCCGGGTATGCCGTCTGTCTTCGACTGGCGGCCCGGGCACTGGAGGATCAGCTCGATTTGAGCTCGCTCGGCTGCGCGATGATCGGCGCCGAGCCGATTTCGCCGCGGCTCGTTCGGCAGTTCGCGGAGGGCTTCGCGCCGTGCAGTTTCCGACCCGAAGCCTTCTTTCCAGTGTACGGGCTCGCCGAGGCCACTGTCGCCGTGACGTTTCCCGAGCCGCTGGCGCCGACGCGGGTCGATGCAATCGATCGGGACCAATTCGAGCTCGAGGGCAATGCGAGAACCGCGGGCGACGACCGGCCGCGACTCGAATTCGTCGGCGTCGGTTCTCCTCTCCCGGGCGCTGAGGTTTCAATTCGTGATGGACGTGGTCAGGATGTCCCGGATCGGCGGGTTGGCGAGATTTGGATCCGATCGGACAGCCTGATGGAAGGCTACTACGGCGACGCCGACGCCACCGCGCGGGTTCTCAAGGACGGCTGGCTCGACACCGGCGATCTGGGATACATGGCGAGCGGCGTGTTGTTCGTGACCGGCCGCAGCAAGGATCTGATCATTACGCGGGGCCGCAACCTCGTGCCGTCTGCGATCGAGGAGATCGTGTCGTCGATCCCTGGCGTGCGCAAAGACTGCGTAGCGGCCGTCGGCGTTCCTTCGGAAGAACGCGCCACCGAGCGAGTATGCGTCGTTGCGGAGACGCGCGCAGATGCCAGCGGACAGACCGGCCTCGCCTCCGCGGTCCGCGACGAGCTCAAGGTGCGCGGCATCAGCGTCGACCGGGTGATCTTCGTTCCGCCCCGAACGTTGCCCAGGACCTCGAGCGGCAAGATCAAGCGCCAACTGATCGTGCAGTTGCTCCAGTCAGGTGTGCTGGCGGGCCCGCGCGAAGCGGCCGGCACACGCTGACATGTCCGCCTCCCTCGAAGTCCTGGACCTTAGTACACCGGCCTCTCGCCGGCAACGCCGAGTGACTCAGGCGGCGGTGATTGTTCCCATGCTTGGCGTGGTCATCGCCATCGTGCAACTCTGGGGTCGCGCCGTCGGGCCGGTCGACCTGGGACTCCTTGCCGGCATGTACAGCCTGACCGTGCTTGGCATCGATGTCGGCCTGCACCGTCTGGTCACGCATCGGGCGTTTCAGACCACATCGGCACTTCGTGCCGGTCTGTGTATTCTCGGATCGATGGCGGCACAGGGTCCCGTCCTCTACTGGGTCGCCGTTCATCGTCGCCATCACGCGCTCAGCGATCAGCCAGGGGATCCGCACTCGCCGCATCTCGAAGGCGACGGACTGCGAGGGACGCTGCGCGGGCTTTGGCATGCGCACACCGGCTGGCTGTTCAGGCACGAGCTGCCGAGGGCTACGACCTACATTCCAGATCTCATCCGCGATCGATCGTTGAGGCGCGTCAGCCGCCTCTACTTCATGTGGGTGGCGCTGGGCTTGGCGATCCCGGCGGCGATCGGCGGATGGTTGTACGGCACCGGACGGGGCGCGCTGCAAGGACTTGTGTGGGGCGGTCTGGTTCGGATCTTCGTCGTACAGCACGTGACGTGGAGCATCAACTCCATCTGCCACGTCTACGGCGCGCGCCCGTTTCGCACCGTCGACTACAGCGCCAACAATGCGTGGTTGGCACTCCTGTCGTTTGGCGAGTCGTGGCACAACAACCATCACGCCTTTCCGTATGCGGCTGTTCACGGCTTTCGCTGGTGGGAGGTCGACATCGCGGGGTATGTGATCCGCGTGCTGGCGTGGATGGGTCTCGCCTGGGGCCTGAAAAGGCCACCGCCTGTGAACCGCTCTTCACCGAATTCGTCGGGCACTACCCCCCAGGACCGCACCATCAGGGAGGCGTCAACGACCTCATAAACGATTCAGTCCGCCGTGGTTTTGAGCTCATTTTCTCCAGCAATCCTCGTGGGCATCTTCATAAGTCCGCCGAACACGAATAAACTCCGAGCCGCTGGACGATGGATCGTCTGTCGAAGGAGACACTCTCATGGCGAACCGGTTCACGGGATTGCTCTCCGCGCACCTCATGCTGATCGCGTTTGTGGCGTCCGCACAGACGCGCGCCACCGGCGCCGATCTCACCGGCCGGGTCATCGACCAGACGCAGGGCGTGCTGGCCGGGGTCACCGTCACGGTCACCAACGTCGAGACGGGGCAGGTGCGCACGGCCGTCACGGACACCGAGGGGCGTTTTGCGACACCGGCGCTTCCTCCTGGCACGTACGACGTGCGCAGCGAGCTCCAGGGCTTCGCGCCGCAGTCGGCTCGTGGGATCACCCTGACGCTCGGAGCGGCGGTCGAGATCACCTTGACCATGGCCGTTGCCGGCGCGCAGGAGCGGATCACCGTCAACGCGACCGCGCCGCTCGTCGACACGCAGAAGACCGCGGTGTCGAGCGTCGTGACGCAGCAGCAGATCGAGAGCCTCCCGATCAACGGGCGCAATTTCATCTCGTTCGCGGTGATTACGCCGGGCGTGACCACGGATCGCACGCCGCAGCAGGGCGCGTCGGCGACCTCAGGCTTGACGTTCGCCGGACAACGCGCCCGATCGAACAACATCACGGTCGACGGCCTCGACAACAACGACCCCGCGGTCAACGCGGTGCGTGCGACATTCAGTCAGGAAGCGGTCCGCGAGTTCCAGGTGCTCACCAACTCGTATTCGGCGGAGTTCGGCAAGGCCTCTGGCGGGGTCGTGAACATCGTCACGAAGACCGGCACCAACCGAACTAGCGGCAATCTGTTCGGCTACGTTCGCGATGAGACGCTGAACGCCAAGGAACACTTCGAGAAGTTCGACCCGGCGGGTAACCGCATCGAGCGCGAGAAAGCGCCGTATGCGCAGCAACAATGGGGCGGCACCCTCGGCGGTCCGCTGCGGCGCGACAGGAGCTTCTACTATCTGTCGTTCGAGCGGCTCGAGATCGATACCAACAACTTCGTCAACATCGACGACCGGACCATGATCCGTCTCGGCACCACTGACCTCGGCACGCCGAAGCAGATTCTCGAGCGTGCCGGATTTCCGGTTGAGACCGGCAATGTCCGCTACAGCGTGGAAGGGACACAGTTTCTCGCGAAGGTCGATCAAGGGCTTGGCCAGGGCGGTCAACTGTCCGTGCGCTTCAACTACGCCGATGCGTTCAACGAGAACATCGAGCCTTGGGGCGGCCAGGTCGCGCGCAGCCGCGGCGCCTCCGCCGACAGCCGCGACGTGATGCTGGCGGCATCGATGACGTCGGTGCGGGGCATGCGGCTCGTGAACGAGCTGCGCTTTCAGTTCGCCAACCGCGACCAGGATGTCCTGGCGCTGGACCCGGCCTGCGGCGGGCCCTGCACCGGCTTCGATCAGGGCGGGCCGACGCTCGAGGTGACCGGGTACGCCAGCGTTGGCCGCCAACGATTCACCCCGCAACCGCGGCGGAATCGCCGCTTGCAGGTGCTGGATACCGTGAGCTACTTGGTCGGCAATCACCAGTTGAAAACCGGCCTGGACTTCAGCGCCATGACGAACAAGGACGAGGCGCTGCCGCTCCACTTCGGTGGCCGCTACATTTTCGCCGCGGCCTTGCCCGGTGCGCTCCTGGGGTTGCCGGTACCGACGATCGACGCGATTCAGGCCGTGGCCCTCGGTGTTCCTGCTGCATACGTGCAGGGATATGGCAATCCGGTGAACTCGTACGACGTCTCCGACCTCTCGCTCTTCGCGCAGGACGACTGGCGCCTCACGCCCAACCTGACGCTGAAGCTCGGGGTGCGGTATCAGACGCAGTTCTGGCCGGAGGTCGTGTATGACCCGGCCGGTATCGCGCCGTATCGGTTTCGATCGGATCGCAACAACATCGCGCCGCGGCTGGCCGTCGCATGGGATCCGGGCGGCGACAGGAAGACGTCGATCCATGGCGCCTATGGGATCTTCTTCGACAACCACATCATTGCGCTCTCCAGCATCACCGAGCTGATCGACGGCGGTGATCAGGTGCGCACGTTCGTCGCGCAGCTGCCCAACCCGGCACCGATTGCCGCATGGAACGCGCCCGGCCGCCGCTTGCCTGAACCGGCGCCGGGAAGCTATCCGAGCCTGAAGATCACTGCGGATCCAGCTTTGACGACACCGTACGCGCATCACGCGTCGGTTGGCCTCGATCGCGAGCTCGGTCCGGCGCTCGCCGTGTCCGTGAATGCCGTCTATGCGCGCGGCTTCGATCAGCTCGGCACGATCGACTACAACCCGATCATCCCTGCGCTTGGCGCCGGGCGGCGTCCGGAGGACGTCGGCGGGCGGCCCGGAACGTCCGCCTCGATTCTGCAATACACGTCGTTCGGTGAAACGTGGTACCGCGGCGTGACGCTCGCAGTCAACAAGCGCTTTGCCGATCGCAATCAGCTGATGGCGAGCTATACGCTATCGAAGGCGGAAGATACTTCAACGGACTTTCAAAGCGCATTCATGCCGCAGGACAATGGTCGCGGCCGCAACCCGCAGGATTTGACCGGGCTGCCGCTCGGGTTCGATGCGGATTCGGAGCGCGGATCGTCAACGCAGGATCAGCGGCATCGGTTCGTGTTGAGCGGCTTGTATGTCGTCCCCGGTGAGGTGCAGCTGTCGTCCATCGTCACAATCGCATCGGGCCGCCCCTACAACATTCTGGCCGGCGCCGATCTGAACGGGGATGGCAATGGCGGCGCATTTCCGCCCGATCGCGCGCGCGCGAATCCCGCCGATCAGGCGACGAGCGTCGCCCGCAACACCGGGACGTTGCCCAACTACGCGACAGTCGATGTCAGGGTAAGCCGCCGTTTCCGTCTGGGCGGTCGTGGACGCGTCGACGGGATATTTGAGGTGTTCAACCTCTTCAACCGGACGAACTACACGGAGATCAACAACATCTTTGGCCCCGGTGCGTACCCTGCGAACCCGTTGCCGACCTTCGGCCAGTTCACGCAGGCCGCACCGCCGCGGCAGGTACAGTTAGCCGTGAAGATCCATTTCTAGCCCGGCGGGTCGGATGAGAGGCATCGCGCCTTCGTCGAAATGACGGAGGAAGTTTCTGAGGGGACGATGTCGGTCACGGCGCCCACGCACACCTACTTCAGCCATTTATCCAGGAATTCGTACGCCGCAGCTCTGATTCTCGAGGGGAATTCGTGTCCCGCATCCGGGTAGATCGCAACCAACCGCTCTTTGGCCCGGAACACGGTGTCGTAAACCGGCATCGCCGCATCGACGCAGTCCCTCACGCCGGAGACCTCAAAGTTTGAATCGTGCAGCGGCGCGTTGATGAAGAGCGGGCGTGGAGCGAGCGCGACAAGTATGTGAGGAAAGTCGAATGGCATCAGCGCCGGGTCATTGCCGTACTGTCCCGCGATCCGCGGCATGTAGCGTTTGCCGGCCCAGCCCGCCAGATTACCGTTGTCATACTTCCGCATCGACGTGAAGCCGCAGCTCGTCACCATCGCTTTGACCCGCTCGTCGAACGCCGCAACGAAGAGCGTGTTGTGCCCGCCGAGCGAATGACCGATTGAGCCTATCCGCGCCGGGTCGACTTCGGACAGCGACTGCAACACGTCCACTGCGCGCCTGTGATTCACGATCCCCTTCATCGTGCAGCTCACGTAGCCGTGCTGGTAAGGGTCGAATTCATTTTCGCCGAGGTACGGATAGTCGGGCGCGATGCAGACATAGCCGCGCTCGGCCAATTCTTTGGCGTAATGCAGATTCGCGTTGCCTTCCAGGCCCACGGGCTCGTCTTTGCCTGTCTTGATCGTCTGATGAAGGCACAGCATGGCGGGCGCGCGTCGTTTCAGGGTTTTCGGTATGAGCAGATAGGCGGGGACGTCATCGCCCCTCTCACTGAGGTAGGTGATCTTTCTTCGGGTGAAGACGGGCTTCTCTTCGCTTTCCAGCGTCACGATTCCCAGTGCCAGCCCTGTCGTTTCAGGACGTTCACCCATCACGAGCTGCATACCGGCGAGGATCCGGTCTCGCTGCACCCTCCAGCCGTCGCGATTGCGAATGGCGGATAGATCGATCCCGTGTTGTGCGAACGACCGTGACGGGCAGACGGCGGCTCCGGCAATCGCGCTTGTTGCCGCGATCAGAAAATCCCGCCTGTTCATGGTGCGCAATTCTAGTGTCGATCGTTCCGTTCCTTCACCCGGGAAGCACTCGTCGCTGACCGTTGACCTGGCCTACTCGACGCAACCCTTTCCGGCGGTATTACCGTCGAAAGGGGGGAGCACGGATCCAGCGGGAGGACCGGTCAGGGGGCCGGGATGATCTCGTGCGTCGAGGCAGGTATGTTGAGGCAGGTATGAAGAAGAGTCGAGGCTACGAGGTCGTCCTGGACGTTCGCTACGCCTTCCGCACGCTCCGCAAGAGTCCCGGATTCACCATCGTTGCCGTGCTCACGCTCGGCCTCGGCATCGGGGCGAACACGGCGATCTTCTCGGTCGTGAGCGCCGCCATCCTCCAGCCGCTCGGCTACCGGCAGCCGGAGCAGCTCCTGTTCGTGACGACGCGGTTCGGGCGCGGAGACGGCGGCCAGAGCAGCCTGTCGCCGGCGGAATACTGGGAGTTCACGGAAATCAATCACTCCTTCTCCGTTGTCGGTGCATTCGTCATCGGCGACGTGAATCTGGCCGCACGCGATCAGCCGCGGCGTGTCACGCGGGCGGCGGTGAATGCCGAGTTGCTCGAGGCACTCGCCGTCCAACCCGAGCACGGACGGTGGTTCCGACGCGAGGAGACGCGCGCCGGCGGTCCGGCGCTCGTCATGCTGTCCCACGACCTGTGGCAATCGGGGTTCGGCGCGAATGAGGACCTGGTGGGGCGGACGATTGAAGTCGACGGAGTGACGCGGGAGGTGATCGGCATCATGCCGGCCGGCTTCGACCTCATGGACCGCCAGGTTGAGCTGTGGTTGCCCCTCCAGCTCGCTCCTGCCATCCGCCAATATCGTGCGAGTCACTTTCTTTCGGTTCTCGGACGTCTGAAGGATGGCGTGACACCGATGCAGGCCGAAGCGGAGCTGGCGTCGCTTGTCGCGAGCTGGGGTGAGCGCGTTGGCGCGAGCGGACACGTGGTCACGCCTGGTGATCACATGATGCAGATGGAACCGCTGCAGGACGAGATCGTCGGCTCCGCGCGGCGCGTCCTCTGGCTGCTGCAGGCTGCCGTCGGACTCGTGCTGCTCGTCGCGTGCGCGAATCTCGCCAACCTCGTGCTGGCGCGCGCCGACGTCCGACGGCCAGAGCTTGCGGTGCGCACGGCGCTGGGTGCGAGCCCGGGGAGGCTGCTCCGCCAGTTCACCGCGGAAGGTCTCGGGTTGTCGCTGCTCGGCGCGGCGCTCGGCCTTGGTCTCGCCCGGGTGGGCGTGCGCACCCTGCGCGTCGCCTATCCAGACGGTCTTCCCCGTGTCGCCGATGTAGCGGTGGATCCAGCGGTTCTCGGGTTCACGATGCTCACGTGCGTCATGGCCGCCGTGGCGTTCGGGCTTGTTCCGCTGCTGCAGGTGCCAGCTGCCGGCCTCGGGCGGCTGCTGAAGGATACCGGGACGCGCGGCGCCACGAGCGCCCGGCGCCTGCGCAGCGCGCTCGTGGCCGGGGAAGTGGCGCTCGCGGTCGTGTTGGTGGTGGGTGCCGGACTGATGATGCGGACGGTTTCGAACCTGATGAACGTCGACGCGGGATTCGACCGATCACGGCTTGTGACATTCGGTGTGGCGCTCCCGGCGGCCACCTATTCGACATTCGATCGGCAAGTGCAAGTCTATCAGCGTCTGGTCGATCGATTGGGCGCGATTCCGGGCGTCGAGAACGTTTCGATCGCGTCCGGGCTCCCGCCGCAGCGTCAGGTCAACGCCTTCGGGACGGATGTCGAAGACTATACGCCGCGGCCGGACGTGCTGGACGTCGTGGATTTCTACCAGACGGTCACGGCGGGGTATTTCGAAACGATGCGAATTCCGATCATGCGAGGCCGCACGTTCCGGGAGGGCGACCGCACCGGCGCCCCCGTGGCGG
>Ga0075418_10001452_pt1 | contig 26851 bp, 19 predicted proteins | sample SoiMetdeltSBSDD2_FD_81776 | JGI IMG/M metagenome (GOLD analysis project Ga0075418, IMG submission 81776) | Bulk soil microbial communities from a Populus tree surrounding site in Tennessee, USA - Soil MetaG P. deltoides SBSDD2 | ecosystem: Environmental > Terrestrial > Soil > Tree plantation...
AGAGAATAGGCTCGTGCCATGCATGCTGGCCTCCCGCCCAGCATGCAGCTTGAATCAGATCCCTGCTGATTTGGGAATCCCTTCTGATTCAACTAAGAGCGGAAAGACTCTAGCGTTGAGAACCGCCGCGCGCACCGAGCGCCATGGTCGGGGACGTCCCGGCCATGCATGAATTTCCCCCGCGCGTTTGTGGATGGCGGGATGCTCGGGATGAGCCCGGGGATGACACGCGTGTCCTGCGCTGCGGGTTCGCCAAACCCGGAGAAGCTGGCTACAAGATGCCGTAGCGGGCGAACACGTCGGCCAGCTTGTCGCCGCGCTGCAGGTCGGCCAGCGTGTTCTTCTCGCCCTGCACCTTGGCAAAGGCGAGGCGCAGAACGTCGGCCTCCGCACTGCTAGGGAGCACCACGACGCCGTCGGCGTCGCCCATGATGAGGTCGCCGGGGGCAACTTTCACGCCGCCGCACTCGATGGGCACGTCGACGGCCATGATGCGGCCGCGGCCCTTGGAGTCGAGCGGGCCGATGCCACCATGGAAGACGGGGAACTGCATGGCGCGGATGGCTTTGACGTCGCGGGTGCAGCCGTCCATGAGGGCGCCGGCGGCACCACGCGCGCGGGCGGCGGTCGACAGTAGCTCGCCCCAAGGGGCAACGCGGGCCGGGTTTGAGCAGGCGAACACCGGGATATCGCCGGGCTTCAGGCTGTCGACCAGCGCAATCTCCAGCTCGTAGGGGTTGCTGCCGGCGTCGTGATGGTAGACCTCCATGAAGGCTGCCGTGCGGGCCCGGCCGACCATCACGAGTTCGTCATCGAGCGGGCGGATGCGGAAGGGCAGCGCCTGATGCATGAGGCCGACCGAATCGAGGCAATCGGACAGTACCGACACGAAGAGTTTGGCGCAGATATCGTCAAGACTGTGGGCGGCCATGGTTTCCCTCTGGTTAGCTTGGCTGTGGGCGGCGCTGACCCGAAGTGTAGCCCGCGGTTGCCGTGCGCGGAATGCGCGTGCGCCCCTTTCTTGGTTCGCAACTCCCCTGTATGGTCCGCAACACAGAATTGCCGACAGGCCGATCAACGGCCGGACGATCGGGGCATCGTCGCTTGGGAGGTAACGTGTCGTCGGTCACCCTGCGCGGACTTACCAAGCGTTATGGCGATCTGACCGTGCTCGACAATGTTTCGCTCGTCATCAAGCACGGTGAGCTGGTTTGCCTGCTTGGCCCGTCGGGGTGCGGCAAGACCACGGCCTTGCGGTTGGTGGCCGGCTTTGCCGAGCCCACCGCTGGCGAGGTTATGCTCGGCGATCGGGTCGTGTCTTCGCCCAAGCGCACGCTGGCCCCTGAGCAGCGCAATGTCTCCATGGTGTTCCAGAGCTACGCCCTGTGGCCGCACATGACGGTAGCGGAGAACGTCGCCTACGGCCTTACCCTGCGCAAGCTCGACCGTGCGATGATCGCCGACAAGGTGAAGGCCATCCTGGCCACTACGCGCCTTAGCCCGCTCGCCGATCGCTATCCGGCGGAGCTGTCCGGCGGCCAGCAGCAGCGTGTGTCGCTGGCCCGCGCGCTGATCGTCGAGCCCGATACACTGCTGCTCGACGAGCCGCTGTCCAACCTCGACGCCAATCTGCGCGAGGAGATGCGCTTCGAGGTGCGCCGCCTGCACGACGCCTACCGCTACACCACGATCTATGTCACCCACGACCAGGGCGAGGCGATGACCACCGCCGACAAGATCGCCGTGATGAACGGCGGCCGCATCGAGCAGCTGGGCAGTCCGCAGGAGGTGTACGACGCACCGCGCTCCGAGTTCGTGGCGCGCTTCCTGGGCGGCAGCAACATCCTGCGCGGCAAGGCGCTCGATGCGGCAACGGTGGCGTTTGCCGGAGTGTCGATTGCATGCACCGGCGTGGCGCTCGCCCCTGGCGCCGACGCGGCAGTTTCCATCCGCCAACATGAGATCGGCATCACCAACGGCTCAGGTGATCACAGCGGCAATGCCGTGCCGGGCACGGTGGTACGCAACGTCTTTCTTGGCAATGCCCGCGACTATATTGTGGAAACGAAGGATGGCAGCCAGCTGCGCATCACGGCCGAACCGGCAAGCGACTTCGCCAGTGGCACGCCGGTGTGGCTGCAGCTGCCGCAGCAGCGCTGCCGGGCATTGCTGGGCTAACCAAGGGAGGACTGCACGATGCGCAAGGGCAGTACGCGGGGAGGCAAGGGCACCAGACGACAGGTTCTGCAGGGGCTCGCCGCGACGTCACTGCTGATGCCGCACCTGGCACGGCGAGCATCGGCCGCGGCGCCCGCAGCGAGCAAGGTCACGCCCGAGCTGATCGAGGCGGCCAAGAAGGAAGGCAAGGCGGTGTGGTACACCGCGGTGGACCTCCCGGTCGGCGAGCGCATCGCCAAGGCGTTCGAGACCAAATACCCGGGCATGTCCGTGCGCGTCGAGCGTTCGGGCGGCGAGCGCATCTTCCAGCGCATCGGCCAGGAGCTCGCCAGCAACATCCATGCGGTCGATGTGGTGAACAGCTCGGATGCCGCGCACTTCATCGTCTGGAAACGCGATGGCATCCTGGCGCCGTATGTGCCGGAGGATGTGGCCAACCATTATCCGCCCGAACACAAGGACCCGGACGGCCAGTTCGCCAGCTGGCGCCTGTGGCTGTCGGTGATCGGCTACAACACCAAGATGGTGAAGGCCGAGGAGGCGCCCAAGAGCTTCGCCGATCTGCTCGATCCGAAGTGGTCGGGCAAGATCGTCAAAGCCCACCCCGGCTACAGCGGCACCATCATGACGGCCACCTATCAGATGTCGCGCGACATCGGCTGGGACTATTTCGAGAAGCTGGCGGCGCAGAAGGTCATGCAGGTGCAGTCGAGCGCCGATCCGCCCAAGAAGCTGGCGCTGGGCGAACGCGCCATCATGGCCGACGGCAACGAGTACAATCTGTTCCAGCTCAAGGAAAAGGGCGAGCCGGTCGAGATCGTCTATCCGAGCGAGGGCACGCCCCTGATCGTTGGACCATCCGCCGTGATGCGCAAGGCGCCCAATCCCAACGCAGCGCGGCTGCTGCAGAGCTTCATGTTCTCGGCGGAGTGCCAGCAGTTGATGATCGACTTCGGCGGGCTGCGCTCGGTACATGCCCTGACCAAGGAGAAGGGTGGCCGCACGCCGCTGAAAGATATCAAGCTGATGAAGGATGACCCGGCGGCGGTCGAGAAGCAGGCCGACGATATCAAGGCGCGCTACCTGAAGTACTTCAAGGTGTGAGGCCGGTGGCAGGCATAGGTTGGGTTGGCGCGTCGGCGCAACCCAACCCCGGGGCACGGCGAATGTTGGGCTAGGAGCTTCGCTCTAGCCCAACCCACGGGAGGCGCCAGTTGACGGTCGAGACACTGCAGGCGCCGACGGCAACCAGGGTGCTCCGCGCCCGCATCGACCTCTCGGGTGCGGTGATGGCGCTGCTTGCCGCGGCGCTGTGCCTGCTGATCATTTTGCCGATCGGCTGGCTGGTGGTATTCGCCTTTACCGACCGGGCGCGCAACCCGACGCTTGCCAACTTCCAAACATTCTTCACCGATCCAGCCTTCGTCGATCCGCTGCTGGCGACGCTGACGATTGCCACCTCCGTCAGCGTCATTTGCTGCCTGGTGGCGGCGCCGATGGGATGGATCGTGGCCCGCACCGACATGCCGATGCGCGGGGCGGTGCGTATCCTGGTGATGGCCTCGTTCGTGACACCGCCGTTTCTCGGCGCCATCGCCTGGGAGCTTCTGGCGGCACCCAACAGCGGCCTGCTCAATCAACTCTATCGACTGGTAAGCGGGGCAGGACCGGATGCGGCGCTGCTCAATATCTACTCGCTGCCGGGGCTGATCTTCGTCATATCCTGCTACACGTTTCCCTACATCTTCGTGCTGGTTGCCAATGCGCTCGACCGGATTCCGGGCGATCTGGAAGACGCCTCGTCGATGCTTGGCAGCAGCGCCTGGCGCACGGCTCGCCGCATCACCATTCCATTGGCGCTGCCAGCCCTGCTGGCTGGCGCGCTGGTTGCGTTCCTGCAGGCCATGACGCTGTTCGGGTCACCGGCGATCCTGGCCCTGCCGGCCGGCTTCCACACCATGACCACCAAGATCTGGAGCCTGTTCCAGTTTCCGCCCAAGCCGGAGCTGGGCGCGGCGGCCGCGCTGCCGCTGTTGATCCTGACCGTGGTGCTGCTGAGGGCGCAGGCGGTGGTGCTTGGCCGGCGCGGCTACACGGTCGTGGGCGGCAAGAGCGGGCCGCCGCGACCGGTCCGACTAGGCGTGCTGAGGTGGCCGGCGTTTGTGCTTTGCCTGCTGGTGCTGTGCCTGCCGGTGTTCCTGCCGTATGGCGCGCTGGTCAATGCTGCGCTGTCGCGCGTCGCTTCGCAGCCGCTGACGCCGGAGACGTTCACGCTGCACAACATCTATTTCGTGTTCTTCGAGCTGTCCGCCACCAAGCTCGCCATGAAGAACACCTTTCTGCTCGGGTTGATGGCCGCCAGCTGCGGCACCGTGCTGGCGCTGGTGGTCGCCTACCTGACCTCGCGCGCGGCGGTGAGGGGGCACCGGGTGCTGGGATTTCTTGCCACGGCGCCGATCGCTATTCCGGGCATCGTGCTCGGCGTCGGGCTGTTCCTGGCCTATACCCGCGGACCGCTGGTGCTGTACGGCACGCTGTGGATCCTTCTGCTGGCCTACGTGACGATCGAGCTGCCGGCCGCCTACCAGCAGCTGCAGTCGGCGTTCCATGCGCTATCGCCGGAGCTCGAGGAGGCCAGCCGTATCCTGGGGGCCTCGCGGCTGCGGACCCTGCGCGACGTTACGGCGCCGCTGCTGGGACCGAGCCTCATCGCCACCTGGTGCTTCATCTTTGTCGCCGTCGTGCGCGAGCTGTCGGCGGCGGTGATCTTGTTCACGTCGGAGACCAAAGTGCTGTCGGTGCTGATCTTCGACCTGAAGGAGAGCGGAGACCTGGCCGCCATCGCGGTGCTTGGGCTCACCATGCTGATCTTGACCTCGCTCGTCATCATCGCCGCCAATCGCGTGCCGGGCTTCGGCGGCGGTGTGCGCATTCGCAACAACTGATGGCGGGCTGGTATGGCGGATCGCCCGTCGGTTGCCGAGGACCTGGCCGAGCGCGTCTCGCGCATCGAGGCGCGCCTACTGCCGGCGGCGGTGCGCGACACCTGCGAGCGACTGCTGATCGACGTAGTCGGCTTGTGTGTGGCTGCGCGCGGCAGGAACTACGTGACGGCAGCGTGTGCGGCCTGGCCGGATGCGGGACCGGCAACCGTGATCGGCTTTGCGCAGACGCGTAGTGCAGCAGGGGCGGCGTTTGTCAACGGCACCGCCGCCCATGGCGAGGATTTCGACGACACCTTCGAAGGTGGACCGGTGCATGCCGGCGCGGTGGTGGTGCCGGCCGTGCTGGCGGCGGCCGAACATGAGGGATTGCGGGGACCGGCGGCGCTGGTGGGCATTGCGGTCGGGGCGGAGGTGATGTGCCGGCTGAGCCTGGTGGCGCCGAAGGCGGTGCATAAGGCAGGCTTTCATCCGACGGCCGTGTTCGGCGCGATCGGCGCAGCAGCGGCCGCCGGTGCGGCCCTGCAACTTGGGCAACGCCAGCTGGTCGATGCGATGGGCATCGCCGGGTCGATGGCGAGCGGCATCATCGAGTATCTGGCCGACGGCAGCTGGACCAAGCGCATGCATCCGGGCTGGGCGGCGCAATCTGGCTTGCGATCAGCGATGCTGGCGCGCGCGGGCTTCACGGGTCCACGCACTGTATTCGAGGGCGCGCACGGCCTGTTCCACGGGTTTGCGCACACGCGCGACGGCAACTACGGTGCGCTGCTCGACGGCTTCGGCGAGTGCTGGCTGATGCAGACGCTGGCTTTCAAGCCGTATCCGTGCGGGACGATGATGCACCCTTATATCGACTGCGCGCGCCGACTGCACGGGCGCATCGATCCGCATGAAGTGGTGGAACTGGTGTGCGAGGTTGGCGAGGGCACAGTACATAGGCTGTGGGAGCGGCTGGCGCAAAAGCAGCGGCCACCGAACGGGTATGCGGCGAAGTTCGCCACGCCTTACGGCATAGCGGCGGGCATCATCAATGGCGATGTCGGCCTCGATGCATTCACCGATGCGGCGGTCGGCGATCCTGCGGTGCGGGCGCTGGCGGCGAAGGTGCGCTACGAGATTGATCCTGCCAATCCTTATCCCAACGCCTACACCGGACACATTCGTGCCCGCCTGCGCGACGGGCGTATAGTCGAGGAGCGGCAGCCGCATTTGCGCGGCGGTGCACGCGAGCCGCTGTCGCGTGCCGAGCTGGAAGCCAAGGCCGCGTCCAATCTCCGGTCCGGCGGCTGGGCACAAGCACAGGTCGAGCCGGCGCTCGCGCTGGCCCGCAATCTGTGGGACGGTCCGGTCGATCTCGCAGTTCTGCGCATGTGAGGGTCACGCCATGAGCACCAATCAGGATCTCGCCGGCCGCGTCGCCATCGTTACGGGCGCCAGCCGCAACATCGGCCGGGCCATTGCCCTGACGCTGGCACAGGCGGGAGCCGCCGTCGTCATCAATACGCGTGCCGATCGTGCGGCGGCAGATGCGGTGGTCGCCGAGATCGAAGGCAGGGGCGGCAAGGCGCTGGCGGCGATGGCCGATGTCACGGATCAGGCGGCGGTGGAGCGCATGGCGGCGGCGGCTGTGGAACGCTTCGGCAGGATCGACATCCTGGTCAACAATGCCGCCGGCCGACCGGAGAAAAAGTTCGACGAGATGACGCTTGCCGACTGGCGTTGCGTGCTGGCGGTGATCCTTGATGGCGCTTTCCTGACCGTCAAAGCCTGCCTGCCGCATCTGCAGCAGAGCGGCGCTGGTGCCATCATCAATATTGGCGGTGTTTCTGCGCATGTCGGCACCAAGCATCGCGCGCACGTGGTGACTGCCAAGGCCGGACTTATTGGCTTGACCAAGGCGCTGGCGCATGACCTGGCGGCGGATGGCATCACGGCCAACTGCGTCGTGCCGGGCTTGATCGAGACGGCGCGCGATCCCAACGCCAAGCTGCCGCACCATCACAACGTCAGCAAGACATTGGTCGGCCGTCTGGGCGAGCCGCAGGAGATTGCGGCTGCGGTGCACTACCTCGCCGGGCCGAGTGCGCGCTACATCACCGGACAGGCGCTGCACCTCAACGGCGGGATGTACCTGGGTTGAGGTGTTGACATCCCGGCACCTGGCCAGCCGATATCCGCAAAGCCAGTAGCAGCGTGCGATTTGCTTTGCAGCGCTGGGTCCCGGACATTTGGCCTTGCGAAATTCCCAGATGACAATCACTTGCCCGCGGCGTGGCGGGCGGCGATGTAGCCGAAGGCCATGGCGGGACCGAGCGTAATGCCGGGGCCGGGATAGATGCCGGCCATAATCGAATCCATGTCGTTGCCGCAGGCATAGAGCCCGGCCACGATCGATCCGTCCTGGCGCAGCACCTGCGCCTGCTCGTTGGTAACGAGGCCCACGCTGGCGCCGATGTCGCCGGGAAAGACGTTGACCGCATAGAACGGCGGTTTGGCGAGCAGGCCGATGCAGGGATTGGGCTTGTGCGCGGCATCGCCGAGGTTGCGCTGGTAGGCGTCGCTGCCCTTGCCGAAATCCACGTCCACGCCGGTTGCCACGAAGCTGTTGTGGCGCGCGATGGTCCTCTCCAGCGCGTCCGCCGGCATGCCGAGCGCCTGCGCCAGGCCGGCGATGGTATCGGCGCGCGTGAGATAGCCGTCGCGGATGGCGCCGGCCAGATTGAGCCGGCGTGGCCGCACCATGCCAAGCCCGTACTTGGCGATAAAGTCGTCGTCGCAGATCAGGCAGCACGACTGTCCGGGCCGGTCCTTCAGCGCGCCGAACATGGCCTCGACGAACAGATGATAGTTGGTGGACTCGCTCACGAAGCGCTTGCCGTCGGGATCGACGGCGATCAGTCCAGGTTTGCCGCGGTCGAGTACCAGGTGCGGGAAGGCGGCGATCGATCCGTCGCGGCGCTTGCGCAGCGAAATAGGCGACCAGAAGCTGTTGCTGGCGTGCTCGGAGCCGAGATGACCGCCGGCCCTCTGGGCGAACCTGGCGCCGTCGCCGGTGGCGCCTTCGGCCACGGGCGTATGGGCGTTGAGCGAGCTTGGCATGAGTTCGGCCCGCAGGGCAGAATTGCGGGAGATGCCGCCGGTCGCCAGTACGATGCCGCGGCGGCTGGTGAGGGTGAAGGTTCCCTCCGGCGAAGTCACCTTGGCGCCGATGACGCCGCCGTCCTGGGCGATCAAGGGCTGGGCTTGCGTTGAGGTCATCACGGGCACGCCGCGCTGCAGGAGCGAATAATACAGGCGTCCGACGAGCGCGTTGCCCATGACGAGGCGGGCGCCACGGGCAAAGCGCACGCGATGCAGTCCGTAGCGTGACACGAGCCCTGCCGCGTACAGCAGGGATCGCGCCGATTTGGAGGCATTGAGCAGGTGTGCGATGTCGGTGCGGTCGACCATCATGCCGCCGAATAGGGTGAACTCGGGCAGCGGCGGGCGCAGGTTGGCGAAGTGCTGGCCAAGTACAACGGCGTCGAAGGGAATGGGCTCCAGCACGCGACCGGCGAGCGTCGCGCCCGGCAGCGTTGCGAGGTAGTCGGGATGGTGGGCGTAAGGGCGGAAGGCAACCTCGCTGTTGTCTTCCAGCAGCGCGATCATGGCGGGGCCGGCATCGAGATAGGCGTGCGTCATCGCTTCGCGCATGCGATTGCCGAGCGCACAGCGCAGGTAGAGTAAGGCCTTGTCGGGGTCGTCCGTGCCGGGGGCGCTGTGGCGCGAGTTCGGCACCCAGACGGAGCCGGCCGAGCGCGCGCTGGTGCCGCCGACCAATTGAGTTTTCTCCACCAGCGCGACGTCGAGGCCGAAAATGGCGGCGGTGAGCGCTGCCGTCATGCCGCCGGCACCACTGCCCAGCACGATGAGGTCGACTTCCCGCGACGCCAGGCTCATTGCACTTTGCGCCGATCCGCCGTTCGGCCCTCGCGGATGTCGGCGGTGATGAGCGCGGCGTCGCGCGCCTCCGGCGCACCGAGGCCGCCACCGCCGGGCGTGAGGATCAGGAGATGCTCTCCCGGCTGCACGACCTGCGTGCCCTTGCCTTTCATCTTGCGGCCGTCCTTGATGGCGACGGCGCCCGGCGCACCCGGTTTGCCGCCGGCGCGTCCGCGCGGCGGGTGCTCGATGCGATCGAAGGCGGCCAGGAGGTCGAAGGGCTCACCGATGTTGCTCTCGATCTCGATGATCTGGCCGAGGCCTCCGCGGGTGCGTCCCGGTCCGCCGGAGTCGGGGCGCAGCTCCTTCTTCCAGAAGATCAGCGGTGTGATGCTTTCGGCGATTTCGACCGGGGTGCCCTTCACGCCCGACGGATAGGCCGTGGCGGACAGGCCGTCGGCGTGCGGCCGCGCTCCAGTGCCGCCGTTCGAGGTAATCGCCATGGTGAAGCCGTAGTTGCCACCCTGCCCGCCCTTCACGGAACCGCGCACGATGATGTTCCAGAGGCAGGAGGTGCCTTCGGCCGGCACGCGGTCCGGAATCGCCTGGGCGAGGCAGCCGAACACCACGTCGGGCAGCATCTGGCCGGTGACGTGGCGGATGCACACGGCGGCCGGCTTCTGCGCATTGAGGATGCAGCCCTCGGGAGCGGATACGGTGAGCGGCGAAAGCGAGCCGGCGTTGTTGGGAATGCGGCTTGCAACGATGCAGCCGAGGCCGAACACCGTGTAGGCGGTGGTGTAGGCCAGCGGCACATTGATGCCGCGCGGGGACTGAGGGCTGGTGCCGGTGTAGTCGACGTGGATGCCGTCGCCGCGGATGGTGGTGGTGGCGGTCAGGCTGATTGGTCCGTCGAAGCCGTCGATGACCATGGTGTTGGACCAGCTGCCCTTGGGCAACTTGGCGATCTCGGCCAGCACGGCGGCGCGACTCTTGGAGCAGATGTGCTGGCTGAGCTCGTCGAGGTTGTCGAGCTTGAACTCGTCCATCATCTCGATCAGGCGCGCGCAGCCGACATCGTTGCAGGCAGCGAGCGAGTAGACGTCGCCCACCGTGTCGATCGGCAGGCGCGTGTTAGCACGGATCATGGAGATCAGCGTCTCGTTGACCTTGCCCTTCTCCAGCAGCTTCAGGAAGGGGATGTAGAGCCCTTCCATGAATACGTCAGTGCCGTCCGGGCCGAAGCCGATGCCGCCGATGTCCATCAGGTGCGAGGTGCACGAGAACAGGCCGATCAGCTTGCCCTTGTAGAAGCAGGGCGTGGTGATGACGAAGTCGTTGAGGTGGCCGGTGCCCATCCACGGGTCGTTGGTGATATAGGCGTCACCCGGCTGCATGTTCTCCAGACCGAAGTGGCCGATGAAGTGCTTGACGGATTCCGCCATCGAGTTGACGTGGCCGGGCGTGCCAGTGACGGCCTGCGCGAGCATGCGGCCCTGCCGGTCGAAGATGCCAGCGGACAGGTCGCCGGCCTCACGTACGATCGCCGAGAAGGCGGTGCGCAGTAGCGTCTGCGCTTGCTCCTCGACCACGGCGATCAGCCGGTTCCACATGATCTGCAGTTCGATGTCGCCGATCGGCTTGGTCATGGGATGGGTCCTCAGGAGGCGTCGGCGCGGGCGGTCAGTACGAGGGCGCCACCGGCGTCGACGCTGAGGTCGAAGCTCGGCGACACGTAGGTCGAGGTGCCGGCCTCCACCACTAGAGCTGGGCCGACCAGTGCGGTGCCGGGGGGCAGCTGATCGCGCTCGAACATCGGCACGGCGAGGCGTCGGCCGAGGCGGGCATCGAAGATCGAGCGTTCGGCGACGGCCTTGGGCGCGAGTTTGCCGGTGGCATCGCCGAGGCGTTTTGGCGGATCGGTGGTGGTGGTGGCCAGCACCAGCCAACTCATGATCTCGATCTCGGCGTTGGGGATATGACGGGCAAACAGGCGGGTGTATTCGCGTTCGAAGTCGGCGCGGAAGGGGTCGGTATCCTGCGCCGTGATGGGTCGGTCCGGCAGCGCCACAGTGATCTCGTGGCCCTGGCCGGCGTAGCGCATGAACGCCGAGCGGCGCACGGATACGGAACGATTGCCGGCGGCAGCGCGGCAATGCGTGAGGGCCTCGTGCTCCATGTCGGCGATCAGCGCGTTGGCGGCCTGCGCATCGAAGGTGCTGAGCCGCATGTAGCGCGAGCGGATCATCTCGTAGGCAGCGGGTGCGGCGAGAAAGCCGACGGCCGAGCCCACGCCGGCGTCGGGCGGCACGATCACTCTGCCGATACCGAGCTTTTCGGCGAGCCGGCTGGCATGCAGAGGGGCCGCGCCACCAAAGGCAATGAGGGTGCGCTCCGCAATGGCGACCCCGCGCTCAACCGCGTGCACGCGGGCAGCATTGGCCATGTTCTCATCGACGATCTCGGCAATACCGATGGCGCCCTGCTCGGCCGACATGCCCTTAAGGGTGGCAGCGAGCGCGGCTTCAGCCTTGTCAGGATGGAGGGCGATCTTGCCGCCGGCGAAGCGCGCGATGTCGATCTTGCCGATCGTTACGTCGGCATCGGTGACGGTTGGCTCACAACCGCCGCGGCCGTAGCAGGCAGGTCCGGGCTCGGCACCCGCGCTCTCCGGTCCGACCTGGATGCGCTGCAGCGCGTCGATGCGGGCAATGGAGCCGCCGCCGGCGCCGATTTCCACCATCTCGATGACGGGAATGCGCAGCGGCGTTCCGCTACCCTTCCTGAAGCGCGACTGACGGTCGACCTCGAAGGCACGGCCCTTGAGGGGCTGGCCGTTGTCGATCAGGCAGATCTTTGCCGTCGTGCCGCCCATGTCGAAGGAGAGGATGCGACTCTCGCCGCGCTCAAGGGCAATGTGTCCGGCCAGAATGGCGCCGCCGGCGGGGCCGGACTCGATGAGGCGTACGGGGAATTGGGCGGCGGTGTCCAGGCTGGCGAGGCTGCCGCCCGAGGTCATCAGATGAATCGGCCGAGTATAGCCGAACTCGGTGAAGGCGCGCTGCAGACGTTTCAGGTAACCGGCCATCAGCGGTTGCACGTAGGCATTGGCGATGGTGGTGGAGGTGCGCTCGTACTCGCGCGCCTCGGGGCTGACGGCCGAGGACAGGCTGACGCTGATGGAGGGATAGAGCTCGGCGAGGACGGCGCCGACGCGCTGCTCGTGTGCGGGATTGGTGTAGGAGTGGATGAGTGCCACCGCGATCGCCTCGATGCCGGCATCGGCGATGCGCTTGGCGACGGCCCGCACGGCGCCCTCGTCGAGGGCGAGCCGCACCGCGCCGTGCACGTCGAGGCGCTCCGGCACCGTGAAGCGCAGCTCGCGCGGCACCAGGGGAGGCGTCTTTGTTATGTTGATGTCGTACTGGTCGAAGCGGCTCTCGTCGGCGATCTCGATGACATCGCGGAAGCCATCGGTGGCGATCAGGGCGGTCTTGGCGCCCTTGCGCTCGATGATGGCGTTGGTGGCGAGCGTGGTGCCATGCACAAACAAGGCGATGTCGGCAAACGCCAAGCCGGCGCTGGTGAGCGCGCTACGCGTGCCATCGATCACTGCCATCTCGGGTGCCTTGGGCGTCGTCAGCACCTTGCTGACGAAGCGCCGCTCACCCTCGATCAGGACGATGTCGGTGAACGTGCCACCGATGTCGACCGCCAGCCGGGCAGTCGGCCCTCTTGCGCTCATGCGATATTCCTCTTTTTTGCGGACCGTATCTGAGCCCAAGCACTGGCAGCCTGCAAGGGGCGCCTTGCAGGGCTGCCATGTCCGCGGGCGGAGGTTCAGGCGCCGAGGAAGATGCGCCGCACCTCAGGGCTGTCGACGAGGCTCTTTGCCTGTCCTTCGACGGCCAAACGGCCGCTTTCCAGGATGTAGCCACGGCTCGCCATGGATAAAGCCAGGCGCACGTTCTGCTCGATGAACAGGATGGCCATGCCCTCGGATTGCAACTTCTCGAACACGGCCTGCATCTGCTCCATGACCTGGGGCGCGAGGCCCAGGAACGGCTCGTCTACCATCAGCAACCTGGGCAGTGACATGAGCCCCCGCCCGAGCGCAAGCATCTGCTGCTCGCCGCCAGATAGCGTGCGGGCGAGCTGGCTCCTGCGCTCAGCCATGCGCGGGAACAGGGCAAAGATGCGCTCGGTCGTCCTGGCCCGCGCGGCCCTGGCGGCGGGATGCCACGCACCGAGCGTGAGGTTCTGTTGCACAGTAAGGTGGGGGAACACGCGCCGCCGCTCGAGAACGTGGGCGATGCCGAGTGCGGCGCGCGCATGCGTCGGCTGGCCGACCAGGCTCTTGTTCTCGAAGCGGATGTCGCCGGCCTTGGACCGGATCAGGCCGGTGATGGCGTTGACAACCGTGCTCTTGCCCGAGCCGTTGGGGCCAAGTAGGGCGACGCTCTCGCCGGCCGCGACTGTGAGCGAGACGCCCCACACCACCTGGTAGTCGCCGTAGGCGACCTCGAGATCCTTGACCTCAAGCAGCATGCGTGGTCGTCCCCAGATACGCGTCGACCACCGCCGAGTCCTGCCGCACCTCGTCGGGCTTGCCGAAGGCGATGCGCCGGCCCGCATACAGGGCAAGGATGCGGTCGCAGATGCGCATCATGACCTGCATGTTGTGCTCGATGGTGACGATGGTGACGCCTTGGCGCTTCAATTCGAGCACCAGATCGACTAGGCCCGGGATGGTGCGCTGGTCGACGCCGCCGGTTACCTCATCCATTAGTACGATGCGCGGCTTCATGGCGAGCCCGCGCGCGAGTTCGAGGCGCTTGCGCTGGCCGGTCGAAAGCTCGCGCGCGAAGTGATTGCGCTTCTCCAGCAGGTCGACGAAGGCCAGCGCTTCGAGGGCCGCATCCCGCGCGAGCTTCATGTCGGCGGTGCGGGCGAGCGCACCGACGATGACGTTTTCGGTGACGGTGAGATCGGGAAAGGGTTTGAGCTTTTGGAAGGTGCGGGCGACGCCACGGCTGGCGATCTTGTCGGGGCGCAGGCCCGTGATGTCGTGCCCGTCAAGGACCACCTGGCCGGCATCGAGCGCCTGGAAGCCGGTGATCAGGTCGAACAGCGTCGATTTGCCAGCGCCGTTCGGCCCGATGATGCCCAAGATCTCGCCTTGGTTGACGTCAAAGGTGATATCGGAGTTGGCGGTCAGGCCGCCGTAGCGCTTGGTCACGCCCTTCACGTCGAGGAGGACGCTCATGACGTTCCCCCGCTGCGGCGCCGGATGCGCTCCTCGAACAGGCTCAATATGCCGCTCGGCCGCCATATGCACACGGCCAGGATCAGCAGGCCGTAGACGATGAGGTCGATGGTGCGGCCGGTACCGCCAAACCAGATGCGGCTGTATTCCGAAAGCGGGATCAGGATGGCGGCGCCGAGGGCCGGCCCCCACAGCGTGCCACTGCCGCCGAGCACCGTCATGAGCAGCACGATGATAGAGATGTCGGCCGATAGCAGGCGCTCGGGGTCGAGCACCAGCACATACTGTCCGTAGAAGGTGCCGGCAACCGACATCATGGCGGCCGAAATCATGAAGGCCATCACCTTGTGACGGGCCACCGCGATGCCGAGGCTGGCAGCGGCATCGGGCTCGTCGCGCAGCGCCTGCAAACGAAAACCGAAGCGGCTGCGCCGGATGTACCAGACCGCCAAGTAGGCGAGCGCGGCTGCGCCCAGCGCGAGGTAGTAGTAGGGCACCTTGCTGGTGTGGAACTGCAGGTAGTACCAGGGGGCAGTGCGGTTGATCGGTATATAGAGGCCGGAGGCGGCGCCCACCCAGTCCCAGCGCTGGACGATGATCTGCACGCTGGAGCCGATCAGCAGCGTGGCGATGGCGAAGTAGTGGCCGCGCAGGCGCAGCGTCGGCACGCCGATGGCGACGGCGGCCAGTGCGGAGATCGCCATGCCGACCAGCAGGCCGATCCAGGGCGTGATGCCGAACTTGATGAACAGAACGGTCGATGAGTACGCACCGATGCCGAAGAAGATCGCGTGCCCGAGGCTGATCTGGCCGGACAATCCCGCCACCACGTTCCAGGACTGCGCCATCAACGCGTAGAGCAGGATCAGAATCATCAAGTGGTGCGAAAATGGTGTCTTGAAGAGGAACGGATAGGCGAGCAGGAATGCGGCGCCAACGACGCCGACACCGATCGCCCACACGGGCGGCCGCGGCCAGACCCGCTCGCTTCTCGCCACCTCCAGCATGCGTGCCCGATCGCTTGCCATGCTGCTAGAACCTGCCGAACAGGCCATTGGGCCGCACGATCACCACCGTGAGATAAAGCGCGAACACGATCACCGTCTTGTAGGAAGGGTCGAGCAGAAGGCCTCCGAGGGATTCGACGAGCCCGATCAGCAGGCCGGCGACGAGACTGCCGAGGATGCTGCCGAAGCCGCCGAGCGCCACGGCGACGAACGCCAGCAAAGCAAAATTTACGCCGACATCGGGGAAAATATAGAAGAAGGTGGAGAGCAGAGTTCCGGCCACGCCAACGCAGCCTAGCCCGATCGCCCAGCCGAGCGCGAACATGCGTTCGGTAGGAATACCCATCACCGCCGCAGCCTGCCGGTCCTGTGCGGTCGCCTGCAGGCCGAGGCCAGTCTCGGTACGCGTGACGAACAGCCACAGGGCCAGGAACGAGAGCAGGCAGATGACCCCGGCCATAAGCTGCGGCTGGCCAATGAAAATGCCTCCGATCTGGACGCGGCCGGCGATCCATGGATTGGCTATTGTGCGAAAGTCGGGGGTCCACAGGAACTGGGCCATCGCCCGCAGCGCCACGGCCAGCCCGAAGGTGCCGCACACCTGCGCCAGCATCGGTGCCTTCAAGAGCGGCCGGATAACGCCAAAGTGCACCAGGATGCCGGCAAATGCCAGCAGGGCAGCCACCAGCGGCAGCGATAGCAGTGGGTCCAATCCGCCCAGCGTCCAGAACCAGAAGGCGGCGAACATCGCCAGCATTAGGAACTCGCCGTGGGCGAAATTTACAATCTCCATGAGCCCAAAAATTAGGCTCAGGCCGACCGCAACGAGGGCATAGATGAGGCCCATCAGGATGCCGCTGACGATGGCCTGGATGATGAGATCTCTCGACATCGGGTGGGAAGTACTCTCTTTGTCAGTTCGCCGATTGACGAGCGCTTGCAAAAGACGCTCCAATCTCCCCCCGGGACGTTAGGCGTTCGAACGGAGTGAGGCTAATGAAATCGAAAATCGCGATGCTTGCGGGCGCCGCCTTGATGGTCGGTGCTACGGCCGCCCAGGCGCAGCAGGAAGTGAAGGTTGGAGTGCTCTATCCGCTGTCGGGACCGACCGCGCAGATCGGCGTCGACGCCGTCGCGGCCGTGAAAGCGGTGCTGGAGATCGTCAACGAGGGTGCGGATCTGCCGCTGCCGCTCGCCAAGAACAAGGGTCTGCCGGGCCTCGGCGGCGCGAAGGTTACGGTGATCGTGGTCGATCACCAGGGCAAGCCCGAGGTTGGCCTGAGCGAGACCGAGCGCCTGATCTCGCAGGAGAAGGTGCACGCGGTATTCGGCGCATATTTCTCCTCGGTGACGGCGGCCGCGAGCCAGGCTGCCGAGCGCGCAGGCGTACCGTTCCTCAACGCGGAGTCCTCGCAGCCGGCGCTGACCCAGCGCGGCCTCAAGTACTTCTTCCGCACCTCGCCGACGGATGAGAGCTTCTCGCAACTGATGTTCGACTTCATGAAGGACTTCGGCGCCAAGAAGGGCATGAAGTTCGAGACCGCGGCCATCTTCCACGAGGACACCGCGTTCGGCACCGACAGCGCCAAGGTGCAGGAGAAGCTGGCGGCTGCAGCCGGCATCAAGGTGCTCGAGAAGATCACCTACAAGGCGCAGACTACCTCGCTTACTTCCGAGGTGCAGCGCCTGAAGGCCGCCAACGCCGACGTGCTGCTGCCCTCCTCCTACACGTCCGATACCTTCCTGCTGCTGAGGACGGCAAAGGAGCTCGACTACAATCCCAAGCTGATCGTGGCGCAGAACGCTGGCTTCACCGATCCGACCTTCATCAGCACGATGGGCAAGGATGCGGAGGGCTCCATCACGCGCTCGCCGTACAATTCGGACCTGGAGGGCCGCATTCCGCTGCTGTCGAAGGTCAATGCGATCTTCAAGAAGCACTCGAACGGGCGCGATCTGTCGGACGTGCCGGCGCGCGTCTTCACGGGCTTCATGACGCTGATGGATGCGTTCAACCGCGCCGGCTCGACCGACCCTGAGAAGCTGCGCGCGGCGATCGCGGCAACCAACATCCCGCCCGACCAGCTGATCGTGCCCTACCGTGGCGTCAAGTTCGACGCCAACGGTCAGAACGAGCTGGTGCGTCCGATCCTGATGCAGGTGCAGAAGGGCAAGTACTGCACCATTTATCCCTTCGAGCTGGCGGCCTGCGAGGTGCTGTATCCGACGCCCACCTGGGCCGACAAGGCGAAGTAATATAGAGCATGTCGTCCCGGCCTGAGCACCAGCTCAGGCCGGGAGCCTGCCACGATCGGACCTGCTGCCTGGCTCTGGGTTCCCCGATATTCGCCGGCGCAGAGTCCGGGATGACTGATTGAAAAAGGAACGAACTGCGCGTGTCGACCAAAGGCCAGCCGCCTGTCCGCATCGCCGTCGACATCGGCGGGACCTTCACCGACCTGCAGATCTTCGATGCGCGCTCCGCTGCCATCACCAGCCTGAAGACGCCGACCACGCCGGAAGATCCCTCAATCGGCTTGATGACCGGCATCAAGGAAGCAGCGGCGCGCGACGGGTTTGCTCTCGCCGACATCGGCTATCTGCTGCACGGCACCACCATCGCCACTAACGCCGTGCTGGAGCGCAAGCTCGCCAAGGGCGCGTTGGTGACCACGGCGCGTTTCGAGGACGTGCTGGAGATTGGACGCCACTATCGCCGGGAGATCTATGCGCTCAACCCGCAGGTTGCCCCCGCGCTGATCCCGCGCGACCGACGCGTCGGCATTGAGGAACGCATCCGCGCCGACGGCAGCGTCGAGGTGGCGCTGGCAGAGGCGGCGCTTGAGGGGTTGGCGGCCAAGCTCGACACGCTGGGCGTGACGACGGTGGCGGTGTGCCTGCTCAACTCGTATGTCAATTCGGCGCACGAGAGCGCCATCGCCGAGTATCTCGCCCGCACGCGCCCGGCGTTGACGGTGTCGTGCTCGAGCGCGCTCAACGCCGAGATCCGCGAGTACGAGCGCACCTCCACCACGGTGCTCAACGCCCTGCTGATGCCGGTGATCGCCAGCTATCTGGGCAAACTCGCGCAGCGCATGCGGGCGGAGAACTGTACGCCGCGCCTGCTACTGGTGCAATCGAATGGGGGCGTGTGCAGCACCGAGACGGCGGCCCAGGAGCCGGTGCGCCTGTTGCTGTCGGGACCGTCGGGTGGCAGCGCTGCCTGCGCATTGCTGAGCCAGGTGCTGGGCGAGGCCAACATGGTTGGCGTCGACATGGGCGGCACCAGCTTCGACGTGTCCGTGGTGCGCGAGGGCAGGGTCAACCTCGTTACGCAGGGTGAGATTGACAAGATGCCGGTGCGCCTGCCGATGGTGGAGATCCGCACCATCGGCGCCGGCGGCGGCTCCATCGCCACGGTGCGCGCGGGCGGCCGGCTGACCGTCGGCCCGGAAAGTGCCGGCTCGCGTCCCGGACCGGCCTGCTACGGCCGCGGCGGCACCGAGCCGACCGTCACGGACGCCAATCTCGCGCTCGGCCGGCTGGACGGGGAAGGCTTTCTCGGCGGCGGCATGCGGCTCGATGTGGCAGCGGCACGGGCAGCGATCGACAATCACGTTGCCCAGCCGCTGAAACTCGCGGTGGAGGCAGCGGCCGAAGGCCTGTTGGCCGTCACCAATGCCAACCTGGGCGCTGCCATCCGGCTGTCGCTGTTCGAAAAGGGGCTCGATCCGCGCGACTTCGTGATGACCGCGTTCGGCGGCGCGGCCGGCCTGCATGCCATCGCCGTGGCCGACGAACTCGGCATCCGTCGCGTGGTGTTTCCCGAGAGCGCCAGCACATTGTCGGCCTACGGCATCCTGCACTCCAATCTGGCGCACGACCTGGTGCGCTCAAAGGTGCTTGCCGCCGCGCCCGAGAATCTGGCGACGCTGGCAGGCATGGCGGACAGCATGCTGCAGGAGGCGCAGGCGCGGCTCGATGGCGATGCGGTGCCGGCTGCCGACCGCCGCATCGAGCTGGCCGCCGACATGCGTTACAAGGGCCAGGCCTTCGAGCTGACAGTGCCGGTGTCGGCGAGCACGTTGGATGCCGCCGTGCTCGGTCAGCTCATCGCCGGCTTCCACGACATGCACCGGCAGCGCTTCTCCTATGCCAATCCCGGTTCGCCGGTCGAGATCGTGTCGCTGCGCGTGTCGGCCATCGGCCTGCTTGCCAAGGCCGAAGGCAAGGCGGCGCCGGTGCAGAGTGAGCGCAAGCCGGCCCGGCATCGCAAGGTGTGGATGGCCGGCGCCTTGCGCGAAATCGCCGCGTGGAGCCGCGCGCAGATCACGCCCGACCTGCCACTGAAAGGGCCGGCGGTGATCGAAGAAGCCTACACTACGGTGCTGCTGACCGACGGCTGGCACTGCCGACGCGACAAGAGCGGCCATCTGATCGCCGAAAGGCTGCAGCCATGAGCAAGGCCGTGACAAGCACCGATATCTCGTCGATCGAGCTCGAGATCATCCACAACGCCCTGACGGCAGCTGCCGCCGAGATGGACGTCACCGTGTGGCGCACCAGCCGCTCGACCATCGTGCGCGAGCTGCTCGACTATTCGACCGCGATCTTCGACCGCGACGGCTGGAATGTGGCGCAGGCCGCCCGCATTCCGAGCCACCTGAACTCGATGAGCTACTTCCTCACCGAGATCCTGGCGCGGCACATCCCGGCCGATCAGTGGCAGCCGGACGACATCGTCATCTCCAACGATCCCTACTGCGGCGGCCAGCACCTGCCGGACATCGTTGCCTACAAGGCGGTGTTCCACGAGGGGCGCCGCATCGGCTTCGTTGGCACGCTGTGCCACCATCTCGATGTCGGCGGCTCCTCGCCCGGCAGCTACGGCTCGAGTGCCACCGAGATTTTCCAGGAAGGCTTGCGCATCCCGCCGGTGAAGCTGTTCGAGGCGGGTAAGCTGATCGAGCCCATCCGCGCCATCATTCTGCAGAACGTGCGGCAACCGGAACTCTTGTGGGGCGATCTGCAATCGCAGATCGCTTCGCTGAACGTCGGTGCAGTCAACATCGAGCGGCTGGCGCGCAAGCTGGGCGAGGTGCGCTTCGAGCGCGCGCTGAAGCAGTTACTTGATGCGTCTGAGGCCGGCATGCGAGCGGTGATCAGCCGTATTGCCGACGGCACCTACGAGTTCGAGGACAAGATCGACGACGACGGCATCACCGACCAGCCCATTCACATTCATGCCAGGGTGACGGTGGCCGGCGAGGAGATGACCGTCGACCTATCGGGCTGCAGCGCGCAGTCGCTGGGGCCTAGCAACGCTACGCTGGCTTCCACTTGCTCCACCGTGTTCTACGCGCTTATGGCAACGGCTGATGTGCCCGTGCCGTCGAATGCCGGTTGCTACCGCCCGGTGAAGATCATCGCGCCGCCGGGGCTCTGCGTGAATGCGGCCGCGCCGGCTCCCGTGGTGCATCGCATCGCTGTCGGTCACCGGCTGGCGACCGTGCTATTCGGGGCCCTGCACAGGGCGGTGCCGCAGCGCATGCCGGCCGCGTACTACGCGGTGTCCTATGTTGTCACCTTCCAGACCATCGATGCCAAGCTCGGGCGCAAGGTGCTGGTGGAGATCGAGATCGGCGGCTGCGGCGGGCTGTCCTACTCGGACGGTGCATCGGCCCATTCGTTCGGCATGCACAACAACGCCAACATCCCGATGGAAATGATCGAGAGCGACATGCCGCTCACGTTCCTCGGGTATGGCTTGTTAACCGATTCGGGCGGCGCCGGCCGGCATCGCGGCGGCCTGGGTCTGTGGCGGGAGTGGCGCATCGATTGTCCAGTGGCGCAGCTGTCGACCAATCTCGATCGCTTCAAGTTCCGCCCGTTCGGGCTGGACGGCGGCGAGCCGGCGGCGCTGAGCGCGCTCTACCTGATCCGTGACGGCGTGCGTCAGGCGCTGCCGTCGAAGGTCACGAACATGATGGTGAAGGAGGGGGACATCGTGCGGCTGGAGACCTCCGGCGGCGGCGGTTTCGGCGACCCGAGGATGCGTGATGCGGCGCTGATCGAACGCGACATGCGACATGGTTATGTGAGCAGCCAGGCGGCGGCTGCGCTGTATGGCCACACCGCCAAGGCCGCGGTCTAGCGCAACACGAATTCGTCAAGTGAGACGGGCCGTGAGCCTAACGGCCGTTGTTGCTTGATCTGACGCTGCCCCGCGGGCCAAGCCCCGTGCGCAGGCACCGCCTCAGCGTGCGCTCCGCCGATCCATGGCGCCCCGTGCGCTTCGCCAAAGGATCAGGTCGGAACATGAGCCACATTGCACAGCGCCGCTTTGCGGCGTTCGGGATATGGCACTGGGCGCTGCTGGTGGCCGGCCTCGCCGTCTATGCCGGTTGGCATCAGTTGGCATCGGCTGAAATAGCCGTGCGTGCGCCGGGCCGGCCTGAAGTGCCCGTGCATGTGGGCACGGTTGAAAGGAAACCATTCCCACTGATCCTGAACGGGCTCGGCACCGTGCAGGCAACCAACGTTGTCACGGTGCGGTCGCGGGTGGACGGCCAGATCGAGAAGGTGGCCTTCGAGGAAGGGCAGATGGTCAAGCAGGGCGACCTGCTGGTGCAGATAGATCCGGCGCCTTTCAAGGCGGCGCTCGACCAGGCCACAGCCAAACTGGCACAGGACCAGGCCAGCCTCACCAATGCCAAACAGGATCTGGCGCGAACGACCGTTCTGTCCAAGCAGGGCGATGCAACCCTGCAGTTGCTCGACCAGCGAACCGCCAATGTCGCAAGCCTCAATGCCCAGGTGCAGGCTGATCAGGCGGCGATTGAGAGCGCCAATGTGCAGCTGGCCTATACCGCCATCCGCTCGCCGCTCACCGGACGCACCGGCTTTCGGTTGATAGATCCGGGCAACATCGTGCATGCCACGGATCAGAACGGCATGCTGACCATCACGCAGCTGCAGCCGATCACGGTGGTATTCACGGCGCCCGAGCAGCAGCTGCCGGCCATCAACGCAGCACTCAACTCAGGGCCGCTGCAGGTCACGGCATACAGCTCGGACGGCAAGAAGGCACTGGCAAACGGTACGTTGAAGCTCATCGACAACCAGGTCGATGTGGCGAGCGGCAGCATCCGCTTGAAGGCCAGCTTCGACAATGCCGACCGTGCCCTGTGGCCCGGCTTGTCTGTCAGTACGAAGCTTGTCGTATCGACCGTGCCCGATGCCGTGGTGGTCGCCGACAACGCGGTGCAGCGTGGCCCGAACGGCCTTTACGTTTATGTCGTGACGCCGGATTCGACAGCCGCGCTGCGCAACGTTGCGGTCGGGCCGATCGATGGCGGCCAGGCCCTGATCGAAGCAGGCCTGTCGCCGGGTGAGCGGGTCATCACGTCCGGGCATTACAGGGTGCTGCCGGGCGGCCCAGTGCAGGTTTTGCCGGAGCAGCGCACGGCCCAGAAGCCTGCTGCCGACAGGGTGGAATGATCATGCACGGCAGCATCTCGGCGCCCTTCATCAAGCATCCGATCGGCACGTCGCTGATTATGGTGGGGATCCTGTTCGTCGGACTGGTCGCCTACCGAAGCTTGCCTGTGGCACCGCTGCCGACGGTCGATTTTCCGACCATCCAGGTGACAGCGACGTTGCCCGGTGCCAGCCCCGTCATCATGGCATCCTCGGTGGCGCAACCGCTGGAGCGGCAGTTCGCGCAGATCCCGGGCGTCACGCAGACGACCTCCTCGAGCGGGCTCGGCATTACGACGGTGGTGGTGCAGTTCGATCTCGACCGCAACATTGACGCGGCGGCCAACGACATCCAGGCGGCCATCAATGCCGCAAGCGGTCAGCTGCCGCAGGACCTACCCTCGCCCCCGACCTACCGCAAGGTGAACCCGGCCGACTCGCCGATCCTGTTGCTGGCGGCCACGTCCGATACGCTGCCACTGACGGAGGTTGACGACAACGCCGACACCAAGCTTGCCCAGCAGATCAGCCAGATCAGCGGCGTCGGCCAGGTCAGCATCGGCGGCGAGCAGAAGCCTGCCATCCGCATCCAGCTCGATCCGGCCAAGCTGGTCGCCAAGAACCTATCGCTGGAGGATGTGCGCACGCAGCTCGCCATCACTACGGTCAATACGCCCAAGGGCAGCATCGACGGCCAACTGCGCAGCTACACCATCTACGCCAACGATCAGCTCACGGCGGCCGACAAGTGGAACGATGTGATCATCGCCTATCGCAACGGTGCGCCGCTGCGCATCGGCGACATCGGTCAGGCCGTATCTGGACCCGAGGATGCCAAGAAGGCAGCCTGGGCATCCGGCAAGCGCGGGGTGTTCCTGATCATCTTCAAGCAGCCCGGCGCCAACGTCATCGAAACGGTGGACCGCATCAAGACCCAGCTGCCGCGGTTGCAGGCGGCCATGCCGCCGTCGCTCAAAGTGGAGATCCTGAGCGACCGGACTGAGACCATCCGTGCGTCGGTCGAGGACGTGCAGCTCACCCTGCTGCTGACCATCGGCCTGGTAGTGGCGGTGATTTTCGTATTCCTGCGCACGTTCTGGGCAACCGTCATTCCGAGCGTCACGGTACCGCTGTCGCTGCTGGGCGCCTGCGCGCTGATGTACATGATGAGCTATAGCCTCGACAACATATCGCTGATGGCGCTCACCATCTCGGTCGGCTTCGTTGTCGACGATGCGGTCGTCATGCTCGAAAACATCGTGCGTCACGTCGAGGATGGCGTGCCGCCGTACGAGGCGGCCATCAAGGGCTCGGGCGAGATCGCCTTCACCATCGTGTCGATTAGCAGTTCGCTGGTGGCCGTGTTCATCCCGCTGCTGATGCTGGGCGGCATTATCGGTCGGCTGTTCCGCGAGTTCGCCGTCACAACCGCCATGTGCATCGGCGTGTCGGCGTTCGTTGCCCTGACCCTGACGCCGATGCTGGCAGCGCGCTTCCTGCGCAACGAGCGGCAGGCCGGGCATGGGCGCTTCTACGCCATCACCGAGCGTGGCTTCGAGCGCCTGCTTGCTGCCTACGAGCGCGGCCTCGACGGCGTGCTGCGCCACCAGTTCGCGACGCTGTGCGTGTTCCTGGCCACCGTGGTGCTGACCGGCTACATGTTCGTGACCGTCCCCAAGGGATTCTTTCCGCAGCAGGACACCGGCCTGATCACCGGCACATCGGAGGCGGCGCAGGACGTATCGTTCGCCGAGATGAAGCGCCGGCAGGAGGCGCTGGGCGAGATCATCGGCAAAGATCCGGCCGTTGCCACTTATGCCATGGCGCTCGGCGCCGGCGGCTCCAGCCCGACCATCAACAACGGCCGCTTCTTCATCACGCTCAAGCCCAAGAGTGAGCGCGACGTGTCGGCCGTCGAGGTGATCGCCAGGCTGGGGCCGCAGCTTGAGAAGGTGGAAGGCGCGCGGCTGTTCATGCAGGCTGCACAGGACGTCAACGTCGGTGGCCGGGCCTCGCGCACGCAGTTTCAGTACACGCTGCAGGATGCCAACCTCGAGGAGTTGTCCCAATGGGCGCCAAAGGTGCTGGACAAGCTGAGATCGCTGCCGATGCTGCGCGATGTCGCCTCCGACCAGCAGACCTCGGGCGGTGCTCTGACACTCACTATCGACCGCGACCAGGCATCCCGCTACGGGTTGACCCCGCAGCTGATAGACGACACGCTCTATGATGCCTTCGGCCAGCGGCAGGTGGCGCAGTACTTCACGCAGCAGAACAGCTACCACGTGGTGATGGAGATGCTGCCCGACCTGCAGGGCAAGGTGGAAAGCCTGGACCACATCTATGTCCGCTCGCCGACCACGGCTGAGCAGGTACCGCTTGCAGCCTTCGCCAAGTGGACGACGCGCAAGGTCGAGCCGCTGTCGATCAGCCATCAGGGGCAATTTCCAGCGGTCACCATCAGCTTCAACCTGGCGCAGGGCGCCTCGCTCGGCACGGCGACGCAGGCGATCCAGCAGGCCGAGCGGGAGATGCAAGTGCCGCCATCGCTGATCGGCACGTTCCAAGGCAACGCGCAGGCCTTCCAGGACTCGCTGCGCACCGTGCCGCTGCTGATCGGCGCCGCGCTGTTCGTGGTCTACCTGATCCTCGGCATCCTGTACGAGAGCTACATCCATCCGCTGACGATTCTGTCCACGCTCGCCTCCGCCGGTGCCGGTGCGCTTGCGGCGCTCATGCTGTTCGGCTTCGACTTCAGCCTGGTCGCCATGATCGGCGTCATCCTGCTGATCGGCATCGTCAAGAAGAACGGCATCATGCTGGTGGACTTCGCCATCCATGCCGAGCGCAACGAGCACCTGTCGCCGACCGACGCCGTGCGCAAGGCCGCGCTACTGCGTTTCCGCCCGATCATGATGACGACGGCGGCCGCGCTCTTGGGCGGCGTGCCGCTGATGCTGGGCGCCGGCACGGGTGCGGAAATCCGCCAGCCCCTCGGCTATGCGATGGTCGGGGGGTTGTTGCTCAGCCAGGCGCTCACCCTGTTCACGACACCGGTCGTCTACATCTACCTTGACCGGCTGTCTTCTTATCTTGCGGCGTTCGCCTCGCGGCCGGCTCCCCAGGCACAGCCCGTGCAACCGGCGACAGCCGCCGAGTAGGCGCAGGTCGGTGAAAGCCTTAGGTTTAGTGTCATGCGTACGGATCGCCGAGCAGCGTTGGGTAGTGCTGGTCCGACCGGCGGTGCCAAGATCCTTGCGTTCAAGCGCCGGGGCGCGGCCGGCAAGGCCAGGCTGCCGCAGATCAGAGATCCGCTGCGCCACATGCACGATCAGGCAGATCGCGTGCGAATGCGGGAAAACTTGGCGGCAGCGCTGATCATCGCGTTGCTGCTGGGCACCGGCTATTGGCTGATCGATGAGTTGCGCGCCAGCGCCCGGATCACCGCCTGCCTCCAAGCCGGCCATCAAAATTGTGCTGGCCTCTCCAAGTGAGGTGGTAAGGGCGGCAGGCATTAGGGGGCGTGACCCTCTCCCATAGCGTATGGGGAGAGGGCAGGGCGCGGAGGGTGCCATCCCGGGAAAGTCCGGGACCTAGCCGCATGGGCGGCGGGTGGCTCTGGGTCCCGCTCTGGGCAGCGCTCAGGCCGAAATGACAGCCATTCACCATTGGCAGAAATCTGCAACACAGCTTATCCCGTCGTCCGCGGCACCCGCATGGTGAGGCCATCACGCTCCGCTGCAGGGCGCCATACTCGAGAGGCGTTGCACGCCAAGAGCGGGCGGCGGCCGCCCAAGGCAACGCGTCTTGCCGGAACCAGGCTCCGCATCACAGGCGGGCTGCCATGCCCGGTCGCCAGTAATCATTAAATGTGATGCCTAGGCCAAACATCCTGCGCGGGACGATGAGGAAGCCGCTGCGTCGCATGCGGTGTCGCATCGCCCCGCCCGCGACAGCGGTGCAGCTTGAGAATTTGAGCCCGAGGCTTTAGTCATGCCGAGCCGGCAGGAGAAGAGCTGATCGGCGCACCCAGTCGGAGAGGGCAAGCCGCCCAT
>Ga0075418_10001461_pt1 | contig 26802 bp, 24 predicted proteins | sample SoiMetdeltSBSDD2_FD_81776 | JGI IMG/M metagenome (GOLD analysis project Ga0075418, IMG submission 81776) | Bulk soil microbial communities from a Populus tree surrounding site in Tennessee, USA - Soil MetaG P. deltoides SBSDD2 | ecosystem: Environmental > Terrestrial > Soil > Tree plantation...
ATGTTGGTGGTGGCCGCGGTCATGAACGTGGCCCAGATCTGCGCCGGCAGCTGGCCGCCGGTCATCGACCTGATGCCGTGGACCGGTCGACCGTCGCTGCTCATGGGCGGGATCTGCCGCAGGCAGGCGTCGGGCGCCTCGGGATCGGGCTGGTCGTGGTTGCAGTCGGTGGCAGTCGGATCGACCCAGTCGGCCTCTGCGTAGCCCATCCACACCGCCGCGGTGAGGTGGGGCGTGTAGCCCACGAACCACGAGTCCACGCTGTTCGACGTGGTGCCCGTCTTGCCGGCCGCCGGCCGCCCGATGTTGGCGCCGGTGCCGGTGCCGTGGTCGATGACGCCTTCGAGGGCGCTGGTCACCAGATCGGCGGCGTTGTTGGTCAGCGCGTTCTCGGTCTCCGGCTGCCAGCTCCACAGGTTGGTGGCCTCACCGTCGGTGCTCACCTGGTCGATCCGGGTGATGATCGTCGGTTCCCGGTGGACGCCGCGGTTGGCGAAGGTCGAGTACACCTCGGCCATCTCCAGCGGGTTGCTCTCCTCCGAGCCCAGCACGGTCGGGATGCACCGGCTCAGACCGCCGTCGTCCTCCGACGCTTGACCCGCGTCGTTCCAGCCCAGCCGCTCGGCCATCTGCGGCACCGCGTCAGCGCCGAACTCGTTGCCCAGCTCGTACATCAGCTCCGCGAAGGCGGTGTTGGAGGACGCCGCGGTGGCCTGGTACAGGTCGAGGGTCCCGGTCTCGCCCTCCTCGGCCGAGTAGTTGTGGTACGTCCCGGTGTCGCACTCCGTGCTGGTGATGGCGGGGATCTCCTTCTCGGCCGGGGCGGTGAGCTCGGTCTGCGAGAAGGACACGTTGTTCGCCGCGGCCGTCGCCAGCACGATCGGCTTGAACGTCGAGCCGACCTGCCGCTGGATGTCGGTGGCGAAGTTGATCTGTGCGTAGTTGTTGTCGGCCCAGTAGTCGCGCCCGCCGACCATGGCGCGGATCTGGCCCTGGTCGTCGATGGCCACCAGTCCCGACCCAGGATCGTTGGCCGGATCGTCGAGGACCGACCACACCGCGCCGTAGGCCTGCTGCTGCATGGTCCGGTTGATGGTGGTGTAGATCCGCAGGCCCCCGTTGGCCAGCGCCCGGTCGGCATTGGCCTCGGAAAATCCGACCTGGTTCACGAGGGTTCGCCGAGCCACGCTGCGGACGTACTCGTTGACGTACTCCATGCCGAAGCCACCGGTCTCGGCACCGCCCCACAGCGCGGTCGTGGTCTGGGCGGTGGATCGCTCGAGGACGTACGCGTTCAGGGGGATGGTCTCCACCCGGTCCTGGTCCGCCTGGGAGATGTAGCCCTCCTCGACCATGGCGGTGAGCACCGTGGTCCGGCGGCGGGTGGCCTCCTCCAGCTGCTCAGGGTGCTCGGGGTCGTGCGCGTCGGCCCGTCCCGGCGCCCGGATCAGCGACGCCAGGTACGAAGCCTGCTCGACGTGCAGCTCGCCGACGTTCAGCCCGAAGTACACGCGCGCCGCGGCCTGGATGCCGTAGGCGCGGCGACCGAAGTAGATGGTGTTGAGGTAGCCCTCGAGGATCTCGTCCTTGGACATCTCCTGCTCGGCCTTGATGGCGAGGATCGCCTCCCGGATCTTGCGGGTGATGGTTCGATTCAACCGGCCACCACCGAGATAGGTGTTCTTCACGAACTGCTGGGTGATGGTCGAACCGCCCTGGGACAGGCCACCACCCCGGAGGTCCTGGTAGAGGGCCCGGGCGATACCCAGGGGATCGATGCCGTCGTGCTCGTAGAAGTCGCGGTCCTCGGTGGCGATGACGGCCTGCCGGACGACCTCGGGGATCTGGTCGAGACGGACGTACTCCCGGTTCTCGTCGCCGGACAGCCGAGCGGCGGCGGTCGAGCTCGAGCAATCGCCCGCCGTCACCTCGGCCGTGCAGACGTAGCTGGAGAGGTAGAGCTGAGCCGCGTCGGGCAGCTCCACCTGGGCCACCGCGGACACACCCGCGGCGATGACCGCCATGACCAGCAGCGCAGCGATGAACAACGGCCGTCGCCAGCGCCACAGGATGTTGGCGCGGCGATGGACGGACTTGCGGGAGCGATCGGCGCGCCGGGGCCGGGGCACCCGTTCGGGCTCGCTCTCCCAGTCGTCCGGTTCCCAGATCTCGGGCTCCGGTTCGGGCTCCGGCTGCGGCTGCGGCTGCGGCTGCGGCTGCGGCTCCCACAGATCGTCGAACGGCCCACCGGGCTCCTGCCCCGGATATCCCCCGCCGCCGCGACCTGCTCCGAAGCCGGGCGGATCGACGGGATCGACCGGATCGGGGGGCGGCGGCGGCGGCAGCTGGTCGTAGGGGTCGGGCCTGCGGCCGCGCGCGGGCCCTGGTTCACCCTGCTCCTCGGCATCCCCCAGCCCAGGCCAACCCGGCCATCCGGGACGGTCGTATCCAGCCATGACGGAGCCCGCAGATTACAGGGACGTTGCGGCCGCCGCCCAGTCATCCCCTGTCAGCTGGCCACTCATCGGTGGCGATCCGGTTACGTTTCGCCCGTTCCCCGGTCGCTCGTCGTGGCGGCTCACGTGTCGCCGAGCTGGAACACCCGGGTCAGGTGGTTCCAGGCGCACCCGGGGCAGACCTCGACGACGTAGCAGGTGACCTGGGACCGGCCCTGGGTCAGCTTGGCGATGTCCCGGGCACTCGTGACGCAGCGCCCGCCGGGAGGCAGCCGGGGACCGAAGGCGTAGGTGACCAGCACCAGCGCCTCCTCCTCGCAGATGGGGCACGGCTCCTGGGTCGGTTGGCCCGCGCCGGTGGCGGCCCGGCGCAGCTCGGGATGAGCGTCGCACACGTCGAGCCGCGACAGCCGCCCCTTGCGGAACTCCTGGATGACCTGCCGGCGCGCCAAGCGGTAGTCGACCACCCCGGTCGCGCTGCTGCCGCGTATCGCCTCCGGCCGGAAGCTCATAGGCCCGAAAGGCTAACCGGGTCGTCGGCGGCTCGTTCGGGCGCCCCGGAGCCGTGCGACCGGGGCGCGATCGCGTCCGGCTGGTTGACGTTCCCGTCGCCTTCCTGTTGACTGTGCGACACCCGGTCGATATATCCGATCGATATGTGAGATCGATACGATGTCTCCATGACCGTGGACTCCGGACGACGGGACCCAGGACGATGAACGACCTCGCCATCCTCGGCTTGCTCGATGGGCAGGACCTGCACGGCTACGAGCTGCGCAAGCGGCTCGGCGAGCTCCCGGGCATCCGCGCCGCGATCTCGTTCGGGTCGCTGTATCCCGCGCTGGCCCGGCTCGAGCGCGACGGGTTGGTCAAGGCCGTCACCAACCGGACGTCACCGACCCCGCCGGCACCGATGAGCGGCTCGCTGGCCGGCGAGCTCGCGGCCTTCCGGGCTCACCGCCGCCGCAACTCCGGCAAGGAGAGCCGCGGCAGCCGGGGCAAGAAGGTCTACGGGATCACCGAGCCCGGTCGCCAGCGGCTGCGCGAGCTGCTGGTCGCCCCCGAGGTGGTCGACGACCGGGAGTTCGCCGTCCGCCTCGCCTTCTGCCACCGCCTGAGCCCGGCCGAACGGCTGGCCCTGTTCCGCGAGCGCCGCGAGGAGCTCATCCGGCGGCGCGACCAGCAGCGCAGCGGCCGGACGTCACAGCGTCACCTCACCACCTACCTGCGCTCGTTCCTCGAGCGCGACACCGAAGCCACCACCGCCGATCTCGCCTGGCTCGACCGCCTGATCGCCGCCGAGCAGTCCTCGGCAACCGCCGGCGAGTCCGCCGGCGAGTCGGCCCCGAGCAAGCCTGGAGGAGAGCGATGAGCACCATTCGTCTAGCCATTGCCGGCGTTGGCAACTGCGCCAGCTCGTTGGTTCAGGGTCTGACCTACTACCGCGACGCCGACCCGACCGACGCCGTCCCCGGTCTGATGCACGTCGATCTCGGCGGCTACCACATCCGCGACATCGAGGTCGTCGCGGCCTTCGACGTCGACGCCGACAAGGTGGGAGTGGACGTCGCCAAGGCCATCTTCAGCGGGCCCAACAACACCATCCGGTTCGCCGAGGTCGGCGCACTCGGTGTGACCGTCCAGCGCGGTCCGACCTTCGACGGGTTCGGCGAGTACTACACCCAGGTCTGCGAGGAGTCGCCCCAAGAGCCGGTCGACGTCGCCGCTGTGTTGCGCGAGGCCCGCGCCGACGTGCTGGTGTCCTACCTGCCTGTCGGGTCCGAGCAGGCGCAGAAGCACTATGCCCAGGCCTGCCTCGATGCCGGCGTGGCCTTCGTCAACGCCATCCCCGTCTTCATCGCGTCCGATCCGGTATGGGCGGCCCGCTTCACCGAGGCGGGGGTGCCGATCGTGGGCGATGACATCAAGTCGCAGGTCGGCGCCACCATCGTCCACCGGACCCTGGCCCGGTTGTTCGAGGACCGCGGCACCACGGTCGACCACACCTACCAGCTGAACTTCGGCGGGAACATGGACTTCATGAACATGCTCGAGCGCAGCCGGTTGCGGTCGAAGAAGCTGTCCAAGACCCGGTCGGTGACCAGCCAGATCGAATCGGGGATCAGCGACCACGACGTCCACATCGGGCCGTCGGACCACGTGCCCTGGCTGGACGACCGCAAGTGGGCCTTCATCCGGCTCGAGGGCCGCAACTTCGGTGACGTGCCCTTGACCGTGGAGCTCAAGCTCGAGGTCCACGACTCCCCCAACTCGGCGGGCGTCATCATCGATGCCGTGCGGTGCGCGAAGCTCGCGGCCGATCGAGGTCTCGGTGGACCGGTCCTGCCGGCCTGCCAGTACTTCATGAAGACGCCGCCGAGCCAGGTGCACGACGACGTCGCCCGTGACAGCCTCGAGGAGTTCATCGCGGGTTGAGCTCGCGGCCTGCCCCTGTTCGGAGGAGCTTCACCGGCAGAACGGGGGCAGGCCGCATCGCACCTGTTACGATCCGCAGCTACTTACTGGGGGTATCTGCGGGGGTTCCATGAGCGCAGCCATCGGCGATCGCCCGGTGTGCCTTATCCGGCCGCCGGCGGTCGAGACGTTCCGCTTCTCGAGCTTGTCGATCACGCCGCCGCTTGGGCTCGCGTACGTCGCGGGGGCCTTGCGCCGCGCCGGCCACGACGTCCACGTGGTCGACGCCGTCGCCGAAGCTCCGACGAAGCACACTCGGTACTTCCGGGGCTACCTGGTCGGGCTGTCGTTCGACGAGCTCGCGGCCCGGGTGCCCGCCGACAGCAAGATCGTCGGGATCACCGCGCTCTTCACCCACGAGTGGCCGGCCATCACCCGGCTGATCGAGGCCATCAAGAAGCGGTTGCCGGACGTGCCGGTGGTGATCGGCGGCGAGCACGTGACCTCCATGCCCGAGCTGTGCCTGATGACGTCCCAGGCCGACTACCTGGTGCTCGGGGAGGGCGAGGAGACCGTCATCGAGCTGGTGGACGCGCTCGAGCGCGGCACGCCCCTGGTCGAGATGCTCGGCATCGGCTACCGCGAGGGCGACGAGGTGGTGGTCAACCCCCGGCGGACCCGCACCATGACCATCGACGACATCGCCTGGCCGGCCTGGGACCTGATCGACCTCGACACCTACCACGAGCACCGCTGGATGGGCGGCATGTGGTCGCACAACAAGTCGGTGCCGATCCTCGCCACCCGCGGCTGCCCGTACCAGTGCACCTACTGCTCCGCGCCGAACATGTGGACGCCCCGGTGGATCCCCCGGGATCCCAAGCTGGTGGTCGACGAGATCGAGCACTACTACCAGCACTACGGGGCCCGGAACTTCCCGTTCCAGGACCTGACGGCGATCATCCAGCGTCAGTGGATCATCGACTTCTGCAACGAGCTGCTGGCCCGCGGCCTGGACATCACATGGCAGATGCCCACCGGCACCCGCTCGGAGGCCATCGACGGCGAGGTCGCCCAGCTGCTCAAGAAGACCGGCATGATCAGCATGGCCTACGCCCCCGAGTCCGGCTCGGAGACGACGCGGCAGCTGATCAAGAAGAAGATGAAGTCCGACCGCATGTACGAGAGCATGCGGTCCGCGGTGGACGCCGAGCTGAACGTGATGGTGTTCATGGTGATCGGCTTCCCCCACGACACCGAGGAGCACCTGCGCGAGAACTTCGAGTTCTTCGACAAGATCGCCGAGATCGGCATCAACGACGCCGCGGTCGGCTTCTACATGGCGCTCCCGGGGACTCAGATCTTCGAGAGCCTCTACGACGCCGGGAGCATCAAGCTCGACAAGACCTACTTCCGGCACATCCTGTCGTCGACGTCGCTCTGGGCCACGTCGACCTACTCGGGTCTCGGCCGGGCGCGACTGACCTACTGGAAGTTCCGGCTGATGCGGTACTTCTACAGCCGGCAGCGGGCGCTGGTCGGTTCGTCAGGCCTGTGGTCGACGGTGGTGCAAGCGGTGAAGTCGCTGCGGGATGACGAGGCCGGCGACACCACCAAGCTCCAGTCGGCGTTCCGGAACGGCATCGAGAGCGCGTTGGACACGTTCAAGGTCAAGGTCCGGCCGGGTGGATGGATGCCACGCTTCAAGGAATCCGCCTTCTTCGCGGACTGGGACGGGATCTATCGCGAGATCCGGCGTCGGAACCTCGAGACCGGAGCCGCTGTCCTGTCGCCGGCCGACACGACCGAGCTCCACAGCCGGAACATCACCAAGATCCTCAAGTCGACCCACGGAACGCGTCGCCGCATCCCCGTGATGGTCGAGAGCCACTAGCAGCCGCGCACTAGCTCCGCGGCCGGGTCTCGGAACGGATCTCGGCCAGCAAGGCGAGGTGGTCGCCGACCGGCAGCGCACGCGCTTCCAGCGTCGCGACCGAGCAGTGCCGGCCAGCCACGGCGATGTGGTCGATCTGGCGCCGGGGCCGGCGCACCGAGTGGGTGAGCGGACCGAGCGCCATGTGGTAGCCCTCGGCCGTCATCCAGGGCAGCAGCGCCGGCGGCTCCATGTTGAGATCGCCGACGAGGATCCGCGGCGCCGGCCATCCGCTGAGCACGTCGAGCAGCGCGAGCAGCTGGTGCCGGACCACCGAGCGCACCGTCGTCAGGTGGGTGGCGGCAACGGACCACGATCGCCCGCCGGCCTCCACCTCGGCCAGCGCCGCCACCCGCGGCTCACGGTTCTGGCGTCCCGGCAGCATGACGACCACCGATCTGCGGACCTCGCCCCGAACCAGCAGAGCGTTCCCGAACTCGCCGCCCTGGTAGCTCATGGCCGGCGCCCACACCAGCTCGCCCCCGAACGCCGCGGTCGCCTCGGCCGCCTGGTCGCGGTCCCCCACCCGGTGGGACCGCCGGTCGACCTCCTGCATCGCCAGGACGTCCACGTCGACCGACGCGACAGCGGCGCCGAGCTTCTCCGGATCGGGGTTGCCGTGCTGGCAGTTCCAGGTGGCGACCCGCAGCTGATACAGCGTCATCCGTGGTGGAGCGAACGAGAGGCGGTCAGCGCCTTGATGACCAACACCGCCATGTCGTCGTTCGGCTCCATCTCGGCGAAGCCCACCGCGTCGGCCTCCAGGCGCTGGGCCATCTCCGACGCCGTCGAGCTGCGGCCGTTGAGCACCGCCGTGACCACACCCTCCTCCCCGAAGGTGCGGCGATCGTGGCGGCGATCGGTGAGCCCGTCCGTGTAGCAGACCAGCGCCTCGCTCGGCGCGAGGTGGACGACGGTATCGGTCAGCGTCACGTCCTCGGTCACCCCGAGCAGGGTGCCCGGCACGCCGACCGGCGTCACCGCGTCGTTCGCCCGCCGCACGAGCGGCAGCGGATGGCCCGCCGAGCAGATCACGATGTCGACGCCGTCCTGGGTGGGCTGCGCCGCACCGACCAGCACGGTGCAGAACCGAGGCGTCATGGGCACGTCGCTCACGTAGCTCGCGGCCTGCTCCGCCGTGTGCTGGAGGAGCATCCGGTTCAGGTGCCGCAGGATGGCCGAGGGCATCACGCCGCTCATCGCCGCCGAGCGGATGGTGTGGCGGGCCAGGCCGGTCAGCGAGGCCGCCTCGACGCCATGCCCGCACACGTCGCCGACCGCGAACACCCACCAGTTGTCGTCGGCCTGGAAGGCGTCGTAGAAATCGCCGCCGACGTCGAGTCCTTGGCCCGCCGGGCGGTAGCGGGCCCCGAACTCGAGGCCCGGGACGTCGGGCAGGACCCCGGGGAGCAGGCTGTCCTGGAGCGCCCGTGCGATCTCGGACCGCTCGGCGAACAGCCGGGCGTTGTCCACCAGCACCGCCGCCCGCACCGCGACCGCATGGGCCAGCTCGAACTCGTCGGGCCGCATGGGGCGGTTCGCGCCGTTGCCGAAGCCGAGCGCGCCGATCAGCCGCCCGCGGGCGTGCAGGGGGAAGATCATCAGCGCGTTGGCACCGACCGAAGCCAGCGCATCGGCCACGCGGGGGTCGCCGAGCTGGCGGGCCACATCCTCGGCCGCCTCGTCCTCGCTGACGAAGGGGCGGGCGGCCCGGAACGCATCCCCGAGCTCGGCGTCGACCAGGAGGTCGCGCGGCAGCCGCTCGGACAGCCGGGTCAGTAGGCCGACCTTCGTAGGATCGCGGTGCGCCACGCCGATCGTGGGGGCCGAGATCGCGGCGGACTCGGTCACGCGCACGGCGCACCAGTCGGCCAACCGCGGGACGGTCAGCTCGGCGAGGTGGGTCAGCGCGGTCTCCACGTCGAGGCTGCGACTCAGCGCACCGCTGAGCGCGTCGAGGAAGGCGAGCTGCTCCTGGTTGCGCTCGGCGATGGTCGCCAGGCGGGCCCGGTCCAATGCCAGAGCACACTGGTCGGCCACCTCGACCAGGAAGCGGTCGTCCATGGCGTCGACGTCGTCCGGCGAGGGGAACCCGACGCCGAGGACCCCGAACGGCTCGCCGGTCGCCCGGTACATCGGGACGACCGCGAAGGCCGGGTCGACCGCCAGCTCGCCCTCGGCCATCTTGGGGTAGCGCTCGCGGCGCTCCTCCATGGTCCGGACGATGACCGGCGTGCCCAGCCGCATGGCGTCGATGGCCGGCAGGGGCGCGTCGACGGGGAGCCGGCCGTAGGCCTCGAGCAGCATCTCGGGCGGCGCGCCGACCGAGCCCATCATCACCAGCTCGCTACAGGCATCGTCGAGCACGTGGACCGTGGCCGAGTGCCCGCCGAGCAGGCTGACGCCCTCGCTGAGGACGGCCCGGATGATGTCCTCCTCCCGGCGCAGCTGGTTGAGGTTCTCGACCAGGCGGGCCAGCCGCGCCGTGGTCCCGAGCGAGCGGCTGGCGTCGACCAGCACCCCGGTCGCCCCGCTCGCGCCGTCGCCCTCGCGTCGGTGGGCTCGCAGCACGGCCCACCGATCGCCCCGTGGCCCGAGGCGGATGCCGTCCTCGGCCTCCGTGGCTCGCCCGAGGACCGAGCGGATCAGGCTCTCGGCCCGGCCCCGGTCGTCGGGGTGGAACAGGTTCAGCCAACCGTCACCCGCGAGCTCCTCGACCAGGCCCGTGGCGTCTTCGTCGGTCTCCCCCACCCCGGCACGGGCGTCGGTGCAGCGACCGTCGCCGTCCCAGGCCAGGAGGACCGCGCGGGTCGCGTCGGTCAGCGCCCCGAGATCGGGGTCGGTGTCCGCCGGCCGGGAAGGCCCGGCGATGGTGGCCGTCGGGTCTGGTGCCATGTCGCCGTACCGAGTCTTGCACGCTGAGCGCGCCCTCGCCTCCGCCACAGCACTCACGGTGAGTGCGCAAGACTTCACGGTTTGTGAATCATTCGCCGGACCACCGCACTGCGAGAGGTCACAGCCGCGAAGATGGACCCCGTGACCTGGTCCCGCTTCTCCCTGGAGGGCACGATCGGCGCCGAGCTCGCTCCGGACGCCGTCCGCTACGGCCCCGGCCTCCCCCACGAGGACGCCCTCAAGCTGTTGGGATACATCGAGGGCCGCCGGGTGCTCGAGCTGGGATGTGGCAGCGGCGTCACGGCGGTGGCCCTCGCCCGGGCGGGCGCCAAGGTCATCGCGGTCGACCAGTCAGCGGACGCCCTCGCCGACACCCGGGACGCCGCGGCCCGCCACGGTGTGCGGGTCGAGGCCCACCAGGGTTCCCTGGCCGAGCTGGCCTTCGTGCGAGCCGAGACGGTGGACGCCGCGGTCTCGATCTACGGGCTGGCCGCCGAGCCGGACATCGACCGGGTGTTCCGCCAGGTCCACCGGGTGCTGCGGCAGGATCGGGCCTTTGTCTTCGCACTGCCCCACCCCGTGTTCAACCTGCTCGATCCGGAGGATCCCGAGCCTCGGCTGCGGCGGCGCTGGTGGGACCCGCGACCCGTGACCTGGTCGGTCGGCCGGCCGGACGGCCCGCCCGACATCCCCCGCACGCTGGCCGGCCTGGTGACCAGCCTCGGCCGGGCCAACTTCAGGATCGACACCGTGCTCGAACCGGCCCCGGACCAGATGGCCTGCCCCTCGGGATGGTGGTCCGACCACATGGCCTGGGTGCCGCCGACGCTGATCGTCCGGGCCCGCAAGGAGGGCCTGTAGCGCCGGGCGCCGGCCCCTCCGGTCAGTCGCCGAGCTGCCGCTCCGCCCACCAGGCCAGCAGCCGGCGCTCTGCCTCCTCGGTGCCGAGCGGACCCTCGTCGAGCCGGGCCTCCAGCAGCATCTCCAGCGCCTCACCAACGACCCGGCCCGGACCGATGCCCAGGAGCTCCATCACCCGGTTGCCGTCGATGTCCGGGCGGATGGCGGCCAGCTCCTCCCGCTCCCGCAGTTCGGCGATGCGCCTCTCCAGGTCGTCCATCCGGGTCGCGAGCAGGCGGGCCTTGCGCTCGTTGCGGGTCGTGCAGTCGCAGCGGGTGAGCTCGTTCAACTCGTCGAGCAGGGGGCCGGCATCGCGGGCGTAGCGGCGGACGGCACTGTCGGTCCACACCTCGTCCTGATAGCCGTGGAACCGGAGATGCAGGAAGACCAGCCGGGTCACGTCCTCGACCACGCCGTTCGAGAACCGCAGAGCGCGGAGGCGGTCCCGCGCCATGCGAGCCCCGACCACCTCGTGGTGGTGGAAGCTCACCCCCTTGGGACCGATGGCCCGGGTCTTCGGCTTGCCGACGTCGTGCAGCAGGGCCGCCAGCCGCACCACCAGGCGAGGCCGGGCCTTGGCCACGACGGCGATCGTGTGGGCCAGCACGTCCTTGTGGCGGTGGATCGGATCCTGCTCGAGTCGCATGGCCCGCAGCTCGGGCAGGAACTCGTCGGACAGCTCGGTGTCGGTCATGAACCACAGGCCGGTCGACGGATCGTCCACCATCAGCAGCTTGGACAGCTCGTCCCGGATGCGCTCGGCGGAGACGATCTCCAGCCGGCCCCGCAGGTCGACCACGGCCGCGACCAGACCGTCGTCGGGAATCAACCCGTAGCCGGCCATGAACCGGGCGGCTCGGAGCATGCGGAGGGGATCGTCCGAGAACGACTCCTCGGGTGACAGCGGCGTGCGCAGACGGGCCTGGGCCAGGTCTTGGACGCCGCCGAAGGGATCGATGAGCTCGATGTCCGGGAGGCGCAGGGCCATGGCGTTCACCGTGAAGTCCCGCCGGGACAGATCGACGGCCACGTCGTCGGCGTAGGTCACGTGCGGCTTGCGGGAGTCCGACCGGTAGGCCTCGGCCCGATGCGTGGTGACCTCGAACGTGGCGCCGTTGCGCTTGGCGCCGATGGTGCCGAAGTTCTGGCCCTGGTCCCAGACCGAGTCGGCCCACTCCTGGAGGATCGCCTTGGTGGCCTCGGGCCGGGCGTCGGTGGTGAGGTCGAGGTCGGCCCGGTCGGTACGACGGCCCAGCACCAGATCGCGCACGATGCCGCCGACCAGGTAGAGGCGGTGACCCGCGGCGTCGAAGCGCTCCGCGAGCGGCTCGACCAGCTCCAGGATGGGTTGCAACCGCTCAGGGATCACGTGGTGCCACAGTACCCATGCACGTGTCCGCGCCGGACGGCCATATCAGCGGGCTCGGCCGACTCAGCCGTGGACGGCACGCTCGTGGGCCCGGGCCGCAGCGGCGACGACCTCGGTGCCCGGGCCCCCGCCCGTGGGTCGCTCGGGATGGGTCCGCTCCCCGGCCAGCGCGGCCAGCGTGGCGGCGGTGGAGCTGCGGAGCGCGTCGAGGTCGTAGCCGCCTTCCAGGAACACCAGCCGCCGGCCGGCCGGCACCAGCGTCAGGAGGTCCAGGGTGATGTCGGCGTAGTCCCCGGCGGACAGCCCGAGATCGGCCAGGGGATCGTCACGGTGGCCGTCGAACCCGGCCGAGATCAGCAGCCAGTCCGGCCGGTGCTCGCGCCCCAGCGGCAGCACGGCGTCGCAGATGCCCTGCCGGTAGACGTCGCCGGTGGCGCCGGGAGGCATGGGCAGGTTCACCGTGGTGCCCGCCGCGATGCCGTCGCCCGTCTCGAAGACCGCGCCCGTCCCGGGATAGAGCGGCGACTGGTGGAACGACACGTAGACCACCCGCGGGTCGTCGTAGAACGCGTCCTGGGTGCCGTTGCCGTGGTGGGCGTCGATGTCGACCACCATCACCTGCTCGCCCCGGGCCGCCAGCGCGGCAGCGGTGACGGCGACGTTGTTGAACAGGCAGAACCCCATGGCCCGGGCGCTGAGGGCGTGGTGCCCGGGTGGCCGCACGGCGCAGAACGCGGCGCGCCCGTCCCCGGCCCGGAGACGGTCGGCCGCCGTCAGCCCGGCGCCGGCCGCCAGCAGCGCAGCGCCCCACGATTCGGGGACCGCGACCGTGTCGGGATCCAGCCGGCCGCCGCCCGCCCGGCAGAACCGCTCCAGCGCCTCTACGTAGGTGGGAGCGTGGACCCGCTGGACGTCCTCGACCGTCGCCGGTTCGGGCGCGACCCATTGCAGCTCGTCGTCCAGCCCCGCCTCCACCGCGCCCGCGCGCACCGCCTCGAGGCGCTGGGGCCGTTCCGGGTGGCCGCGTGGAGTCGTGTGGTCGAGGTACGTCGGATGAGTGACGAACAACACCGACATCCGTCACGACGCTACCGCCCCTGTCCCCGATCGACCCGGGGCTGCAGGCACCAGTGCGGCCAGCGCCCCAGGCCGTGGGCCTACGCTCGTACCGTGCGGATTGGAGCCCGACACTGAGCGCCTTGCGACTCCTGCCGCCTCCCGTCCGATCCCGGGGCCTGCTGGTCAGCCGCTGGCACCCCGATCGGCGGATGGCCCACCTGACGCTGGCGGCCGGGCGGCGGGGGCCGCTCGCTCCGAGCGATCTGCGCCGGCGACTCGCGGCCCTGCAGGCGGAGGGCTACCACGGCGCCGTGACGGCGGCTCTGGGCCCCCCGGACGAGGCGGTGTTCGCCGAGGCCGGGTTCCGTGTCATCGAGCGGCTGCACCTGCTGCACCATCCGCTGGACCAGCTGGCCGCGGCGGGCCACCCCACGCACCGCGCCCGCCGCCGGGAGCGTCCGGCCATCTTCGCCGTCGACCACGCCGCGTTCGCGCCCTTCTGGCAGCTGAACGAGACCATGTTGTCCGAGGCCCTGACGGCCACCCGCGCCGTGCGGTGGCGGGTGGTCCGGGGCCCGGAGGGTGAGGTCGTCGGCTACGCCATCTGCGGCCGGTCCGGGACGCGGGGCTACGTGCAACGCCTGGCCGTCCACCCCGACCACCAGGGCCAGGGCGTCGGACGTTCGCTGTTGAGCGACGGGCTGCGCTGGTGCGCACGACGGGGAGCCCGCGAGGCGCTGGTCAACACCCAGCACGGCAACCACCGCTCGCTGCGGCTCTACCTCCGGGCCGGGTTCGTGTTGCAGCCGGGTGGGCTGGCGGTCCTCCGCCTCGACTTCGGTCCGGCGTCCGCTGCCGCACCATCCGACCAGCTGCCCCGGCCGGGGATCGTCCACCACCGATGAAGCGCGTCGTCCTGCAGGGGGTGGCCGCCGCGCTCACCTGCATCGGGATGATGGTTCTGGGCACGACCGCGGGCGCGAGCGCCTCCGCCCGGCAACCGACGGCGGCCCAGGTCACGCTGCTCGACCAGACCACCTGGTCCGAGCCGGGGGGGACGTTCGGGGTCCGGGTCCGGGTCACCGCGGCTCCCGCGGGCTCGTCGATCCGCCTCGTCCTGCACGACCAGCTCACGTCCCGTCAGGCCTTCGAGGATTCGGTGGCCGGCACCGTCAGCGGGGACGTGACCGCGATGCCGGCGCAACCCCTGGCGCTCGATGCGACGGGCGCGATGTCGCTGTCCTACCCCGTCGGCGACGGCGGCCTGGGGCTCGGTCGGGACGACCACGGCGTCTATCCGGTGTCGGTGGTGATCATCGACCCCGGCGGCACCAGCCAAGCCGAGCTCGTCACCTACCTGGTGCTCCAACCCGACCCCGTCTACCGGGCCGACTACCCGCCCCTCGACGTCGCGATCCTGATGGACATCGGCGCGACCCCGGGGCTGGAGCCGGACGGCAGCATCGACCTCAGCGAGGAGGAGCTGGCCGCCGTCGTGGCCCGGGTCGAGGTCCTCGACCAGACGACCACCGTGCCGGTGACGGTGGCCCCGGTCCCCGAGACCCTCGAAGCGCTCGGCGATCGCCCGGCGACCCAGCCCACGCTGGAGGGACTGACCCGGGCCGTGCAGGGTCGGCAGGTGCTCGCACTCCCCTACGTCAACCTCGACCTCGACGCCCTCGCCGACGCCGGGATGCTCAACGAGGTCCAACCGCAGCTCGACGCGGGAGCCCAGACCGCCCGGTCGCGGCTCGGTGTGGGCCCGCTCGGCGGCATCTGGCTGGCCGGGCCCACGGCCGACGGTGCCCTCGCGCCCGCCCTTCAGGCCCTCGCCATCCCGCGCACCGTGGTGCCACGGTCCGCGGTGGCGAGCGTCCCGGACCTGACCGATCTCGCCGAGGCCGTCACCGGGCCCGTGGCTCTGGCGGACGGCGGACCGACGGCACTGGTCGCGGACGACGACCTGGCCAGCCGGCTCCTCGGCGACGAAGGTCGGCTCGATGCGCAGCGCTTCGTCGCCGAGCTGGCCATGATCTGGGCCCTGGCCCCGTCCCACCAGCGCGGGGTGGTGGTCGAGATCCCCGCCCTGGCGACCCTCGACCCGGCGACGGTGGTCGAAGCCCTGACCAGCCTCACCGAAGGCCCGGCGGTGGTCCGGCCGGTGCCGCTCGACGCGATGTTCAGCGTTCCACCGGCCGGTCAGAGCGAGCAGCCGCCGGTCATCGAGCTCGCCTCCGACGGGGAAGCCTCCCCCGCCCTCCAGGAGCTGCCCGACGCCCTCCGCCAGGCGCAAGCCGAGCTGAGCGGGCTGGCCGCGATGCTCAACGATCGGCGCCTCATCCGCTCGTTGCACCGATCTCTCTGGATCTCCATCGGTCGGGACACCCCCGATCCCCAACGGATGGCGTACGTCCACCGGGTGACCCGGACCGAAGCCGACCTGGCCGCGGCGATCAACGCGCCGACCACCTTCCGGATCACGCTGACGGCACGGGACGGGACCATCCCGCTGTCCATCGCCAACACGTCCAACCAGACCGTCCGGGTCCGGGTGCACCTGGCCAGCAGCCAGATCGAGTTCCCCGACGGGGACGTCCTCGATCTGGACGTCCCCCCGGGCGGTGAACGGGTCGACGTCGACGTGCAGTTGCGGGCGTCGGGGGCCTTCCCGCTGGGCGTCACCATCACGAGCCCCGACGGCAGCGTCGTCCTCGACCGCACCAGCTTCACCATCCGGTCGACGGCCATCTCCGGTGTGGGCCTGGTTCTGTCGATCGGCGCCGGCCTGTTCCTCCTGATCTGGTGGGCCCGGCACTGGCGCACGGCGCGCCGGTCCACCCGGCTCGTCCCCGAGCACCCTGCGCACCGCGTCACGACGACGCGCACCCCCGTCGGCCAGGGCACTCGGGCCTCGTCACGCCCGGGGCGCCCGTATTGACGAGGCACGTGCCTCGTCAGGTGATGTTTGATGTCTCACGGCCAGCCAGGGACGCTGCTCGCAAGGACGCAGGACGAAGGCCTAGCCGAAGCTAAGTCGAGGACGAGGACGCCGCGAGCGGCGTCCCTGGCAGGCGTGGGACATCGAAAACGTTGCCTGACGAGGCACTAGGTTGCCGCCCATGTCAGTTCGCATCGTCACCGACTCGTCGTGCGACCTCGAGGCCGCCGAAGCCGACGAGTTGGCCATCGAGGTGGTTCCGCTCACCATCCGCATCGGGTCCACCGAGTACACCGATCGCGTCGATCTGTCGGTCGAGGACTTCTACGCCAAGATGGCCACCTCGCCCACCCTCCCCGAGACCGCGGCTCCGTCGCCGGGTGCGTTCGAGGCGGCCTTCCGACGGCAGCGCGAAGCGGGAGCGGACGGGGTGATCTGCGTCACCTTGTCCTCGGACCTCTCGGCCACCATGCAGGCCGCACAGAACGCCGCCACCGGCATCGCGGACGAGCTGGACGTCCGGGTCATCGACTCCCGGTCGATCACCATGGGCCTGGGGACGATCGCCCGGCTGGCCGCGACAGCGGCGGCGGATGGGGCGAGCCTCGACGAGGTCGTGGCCGCGGTCGACGACATCGCCCGGCGGACCCACGTCATCGGGACGCTCGACACCCTCGAGAACGTCAAGAAGGGCGGGCGCATCGGCAAGGGCCAGGCCTTCCTCGGATCACTGCTGTCGATCAAGCCCCTCGTCGACCTGTCCACCGGCGTGCTCGAGCCCGCGGGCAAGGCCCGGACCCGGCGCAAGGCGCTGGAGTGGGTGCGTGACGTCGTGCTCGAGCAGCCCAAGGTCGAGCACCTCGCCATCATCCACAGCATGGCGCCCGACGTCGACGAGCTGCTCAGGCTGCTGAGCACGCGCTACGAGCGGGCCGACGTCCGCACCGCCACCATCGGCGCGGTCATCGGCACCCACGGTGGTCCGGGGATGATCGGCGCGACCTGGGTCGATCCCGAATAGCGCCCGAAATCCGGCCGTGTCCGGCGTCGGCGGGCCGTCCACGGAGCCTGGGGCTGGGCGATCCGTCGCGGCCGGTCGGACTACGGTGGGACCACCGTGGCCGTGACGCCCCCTCCCACCGGTTCGTCACCTGCGGCCGGCGTGGCCGCGGGCTTGGTGCTGTCCGCTCGCTACCGGCTCGACGCCCAGCTCGCGTCGGGCGGGATGGCGGCGGTCTGGCGCGGCACCGACGAGGTCCTCCGGCGATCCGTCGCGGTCAAGATCCTCCATCCGCACCTCGCCGCCGACGAGACGTTCGTCGCGCGCTTCCGGCAGGAGGCCATCGCGGTGGCCCGGCTGTCGCACCCGGCGATCGTCAGCGTCTACGACACCTGCAGCGACGACGGCATCGAGGCCATCGTCATGGAGCTGGTCCGCGGCCAGTCGCTGCGCCAACGGCTGGACAACGGCACCATCGGGCCCTGGGTCGCCGCGAACATCGCCGCGCAGGTCGCCGGCGCCCTGGACGTTGCTCACACGGCCGGGCTGGTCCACCGAGACATCAAGCCGGCCAACATCATGCTGTCGGACGACGGGCGGGTGAAGGTCGGCGACTTCGGCATCGCCAAGGCCGCCGAGTCCGCCGACCTCACGCAGGAGGGGTCGTACATCGGTACGGCGAAGTACCTCGCACCGGAGCAGGTCGAGGGCGGTCCCGTCGACGGGCGGTGCGACCTCTACAGCCTGGGCGTGGTCCTCTACGAGATGCTCTGCGGCCGGGTGCCCTTCGACGGCGACAACCCCTCGGCGACCGCACTGGCCCGCCTCCACCAGGACCCCGCGCGACCGCGGCTGGTCCGGGCCGGCGTGCCGCGGGAGCTGGAGTCGGTCACGATGCGGCTGCTGGCCCGCCGACCGGACGACCGCTACCCGACGGCGACCGACGCGCGTGCCGCGCTCCTCAACGCCGGCGCCGAGGAGGCCACGGTGTCGGGCGAGATCGCGTCGGTCGCGACGCTGCCGCCCCCGCCCGGCATCCCCACCACCGCGGGGATGGCGACGCCCCGGCCACCCGAGCAGACCCAGGTCCGGTTCCGAGACAGCGAACGCCGCTGGCTGGTGCCGACGCTGCTGGTGGTGTTGGCGATGATCTCCCTGGCCGTGGCGGGGCTCCTCATCAAGGGATCGGGTCCCGCCAGCCTGTTCGACCGGCCGTCGAGCGGGGAGGACCAGCCGACGACGCCGGAGCCGGTGGCGATCAGTGGCGCCACGCCGTTCGATCCACCTCCGGGTGACGGCTCGGAGCACAACGACGACGTCAACTTCCTCTACGACGGCGTCGACGACGACCTGAGCCAGACGTGGCGGACCGAGCTGTACCACACGCAAGACCTCGGCAGCCTGAAGCCCGGCGTCGGCTTCTACCTGACCCTGGGGGACGCCAGCGACCTCAGCTCGGTGGAGATCGCCTCGCCCAACGACGGCTGGAGCGCCGAGGTGTACGCCGCCCACAGCCCCGCCGACAGCCTGGCGGGCTGGGGCGACCCGGTCGGCACGGTCGAGGGAGCGTCGTCGGGCACGACGACGATCGAGCTCGCGGACGGTTCGCAAGGTGCGGCGGTGCTCGTGTGGTTCACCTACCTGAGCCCGCAGCCTGACGACTCGCGGTTCGCGGTCGACGTCGCCGAGGTCCGCGTCCTCGGCGGATGACGGCAGGCCCCAGTGGCGGCACCCACCGATGATCGGCAGCTGATCGACGCCGCCCGCTCGGGTGATCGTGCCGCACTGGACCTCCTCCTGCGGCACCACTACGACCGCATCTGGGCCCTGTGCCGCCGGCTGACCGGCAACGAAGCGGACGCCCAGGACGCCGCGCAGGAAGCGCTGATCGCCATCGCACGCGGCCTCCACCGCTTCGACGGCCGGGCCGCCTTCACCACCTGGTCGTACCGGGTGGCCACCAACGCCTGCTTCGACGAGCTCCGGCGTCGATCCCGTCGGCCCGCGCCCGCGCCGCCCGACGAGCGGTCGGCGATCGACCCGGGCCCGCTCCCTGACCACGTCGTGGAGCGCATGGACATCGACCGCGCTCTCGCCCTGCTGCCCGAGGAGTTCAGGGCGGCGGTGGTGCTCCGCGACCTCTGCGACCTGGAGTACGCCGACATCGGGGAGGTGCTCGGCCTCGCCCCCGGCACGGTCCGGTCGCGGATCGCGCGGGGTCGAGCGCAGCTGGCCCGGCACCTGGGGAACCCGGAACCGACGACCGAACGTCCAACCTCACGACCATGACCCAGCGACCGCCTCCGCTCCCGCCCGATCCCGACGAGCTGGCGTCAGCCATCGTCGACGGGCTCCTGTCGGCCGACCAGGCCGAGGCGGCGCGGCGCGATCCCGCGGTGGCACGGCGGGTCGACGAGCTCCTGCGGGTCCGTGCCGCGGTCCAGGCCACGCCTCCTCCTCCCCCGGCGGCCGCCGATCGGGCCGTCGCTGCTGCGCTCGAGGCGTTCGAGGCATCGCCCCGACCGATGCCACCGCCCGCGCCGGCCGGCCCGGCCCGGCCCCCGCTCCGGGTCCTGGCGCACACCCCGGGTGCCGGCGTGCCCGCGCCTCGGCCAGCTGCTCCGGGGCGGTGGTCGAGGCCGGCGCCCTGGCTCGCAGCGGCCGCCGCGCTGCTGGTGTTCGGGCTGGCGATGACGGCCGTCCTCCGCCAGAACAGCCAGCACAGCAATCTCGACAGCGCGGCCAGCGAGTCCACGGGGGACGAGTCGGCGACCGAGGAGAGCAGCTCGGAGGATGCGTCCGGTGGCGGCGATGTCGCGGCCGAGGCTCCCACCGTCCCGTCCGATGCCGGGCTCGGAGCGGTAGACGTGGCGCTGCCGCAGCTCGGGTCGGTCGCCGATGCGGCGGAGCTGCAGAGCCGGGTCAGCGAGAACCTCACTGCGGGCCAAGACGCCTCCCAGCGAGCGGGGACCTCCGCCGGGTCGGCGCAGCCCCGGCCCGACGAGTCGGTCGACGACCAGGACTGTGCCGGCATGACACCCACCGGCGACCCCACCCGTGGGACGCAGACCTTCGTCGCTGATGCGACCGTCGACGGCGAGCCCGTGCGGGTCCACATCTACCTGGAACAGTCGGGTCAGCAGCGACTGGTCGCCACCAACATCTCGTGCGAGGACGTGGTCGACCGGTCGTACACCGGCTGACCGGCCGCGCTGCCGGTCAGTGGGCGTCGTGCTGAGACTCGAGCCAGCGCTCGGCGTCGATCGCGGCCATGCAACCTGATCCGGCCGCGGTGACCGCCTGCCGGTAGGTGTGGTCCTGCACGTCGCCGCAGGCGAACACACCATCGACGTTGGTCGACGTGGCACCGGTGCCGAGCCCGGCGACCAGGTAGCCCGAGTCCTCCATGTCCAGCTGTCCCTTGAACAGGTCGGTGTTGGGCTTGTGGCCGATGGCCACGAACAGCCCGGTCACCCCGAGTTGGGATGTCTCGTCGGTCTGGACGTTACGGACCCGGATCCCGGTCAGCGACGTGTCGCCTTCGAGCCCGTCGACCACGTGGTTCCACAGGAATCGGATCTTCTCGTTCGCGAACGCCCGGTCCTGCATGATCTTGGAGGCTCGCAGCTGGTCACGCCGGTGGATGACTGTGACCGAGTCGGCGAACTTGGTGAGGAACAGCGCCTCCTCGAGGGCCGAGTCGCCGCCGCCGACCACGGCGATCTCGTGGCCCCGGAAGAAGAAGCCGTCGCAGGTGGCGCAGGTCGACAGCCCATGGCCGATCAGCTCGCCTTCACGATCGAGGCCGAGCATCAGCGACTGGGCGCCGGTGGAGACGATGACGGCCTCGGCCCGATAGGTCGGCTCGGCCTCGTCGGGATGGCCCGTCCACACCCCGAAGGGGCGGGACGACAGGTCGACCCGAGTGACCTTCTCCGTGCGGATCTCGGTGCCGAAGCGGGCGGCCTGGGCACGGAACTGGGCCATCAGGTCCGGGCCCATCACGCCGTCCGGGAAGCCCGGGTAGTTCTCGACCTCGGTGGTCATCATGAGCTGACCGCCGGGCTGGTCGCTGGAGGAGGACGGTTCGCCTTCGAGCATCAGCGGCGAGAGGTTGGCTCGGGCGGTGTAGATCGCGGCGGTGAGTCCAGCGGGACCCGAACCGATGATGATGACCTTGCGAACGTCAGTGTTCATGAAACCCCAAGGGTCGCGCACCGGGAACGTCCCGGTGGGATGACTCTCCCCCTACGAACATCAGTAGCGCGGGGTCTGTTCCGGGACTCGGCGCCGTACCCAGAGGATCACCCCGACCAGGACGAACAGGGATCCGAGGATGAGGTAGGCCGCCCAGATGTGCTCGTCACCGAAGACGGCATCGGGGAGGTAGTTGTCGAGGAAGCGGACCGCGGCGACGATGAACAGCACGAAGGCCGCGAGACCGACGATGAGGGCGAACGTCCCGTAGACAACGGCCTTGGCCACCGTGAGGGCCGGGCCGGTGGTCTTGTCACGGACCGAACCGACGACTCGCTCGATGGCGTCGGCCGCCTGGCTGGGCCAATCCTCGTCCTCGGAGTCGGGACGGTCGTGGACGGTCCTCGACGACGCGGTGGAGACCATCCGGCCAGACTAATCCTGCGACCGAACCCACCCCGGGACGGGCTGCCCGGTGGGAAGATTCGGGTGCGCTCGACTGTTTGGACGACTAGTCCCCTCCGTGAGGGTTTCTCTGAGGAAGAAGGTCACCATCCATATGGCAACTGCCACCATCACCGACGCCACGTTCGACGAGACGATCGGCGCCGCGAACGAGGCCGTGCTGGTCGACTTCTGGGCCGAATGGTGCGGCCCGTGCAAGGCCATCGCGCCGGTCCTCGACGAGCTCGCGGTCGAGAACGCTGGGAAGCTCACCATCCTGAAGCTCAACGTCGACGACAACCCCGACACGGCCATGCGGTTCGACGTGATGAGCATCCCCACCTTGATCCTGTTCAAGGGCGGCAAGGCGCAGAAGCGGCTGGTGGGCGCCAAGGGCAAGCGTCAGCTTCTCGCTGAGATCGAAGAGTTCCTCGTCTGACCGCCTGGTCCACCTGGGCTCGCCCGGGTTATCCACAATCTGTGTGTAACTTTGTGGACGACTCGACCTCGACTTGAGATCCTCCGAACCTCAGGTCGGGGTCGAGTCTTCTCGCGTCAGGGAACCGCTCGCGGTCAGCGCTTGGGGCTCATGGCCCGGTAGATGCGCTCGAGATCCTCCAGATCGGCGAACTCGATGACCACCCGGCCGTGCTTCGGGCCCATGTCGATCTTCACTCGGGTGTCGAGCTGATGCGAGAGCAGGTTCTCCAGCTCCAGCAGTCCGGGCGCCCGCATCTTCGTCGGCTGGTGAGGGGAACGTATGTTCCCATCGTCCTCGGGATCCGCTTGGATCTCGTTGTGGCGGCGGATCGCCTCTTCGGTGTCGCGCACGGTCAGCCCCTCGAGCGCGATGCGGTGGGCCAGGGCCTCCTGGAAGACCCGATCTGGGGTGCTCAGGAGGACCTTGGCGTGACCGGCCGACAGCTTGCCCTCGGCCACCAGCTTCTGGACCTGCGGCGGAAGCTGGAACAGGCGCAGGAGGTTGGCCACGGCTGACCGGCTCTTGCCGACCCGCTGGGACACCTCTTCCTGGGTCAGTCCGAAGTCCTCGATCAGCTGCTGGTAGGCCGCTGCCTCCTCCAGGGGGTTGAGGTCGTCCCGGTGGAGGTTCTCGACCAACGCCTGCTGCAGCGACAGCGCGTCCGTCACCTCGCGGACGATGACCGGCATGAACTGCAGGCCCGCTCGCTTGGCGGCACGCCACCGACGCTCACCGGCCACCAGCTCGTAGCGGTCGGTCCCCAAGCGGCGGACGAGGATCGGCTGCAGAACGCCGAGCTCCCGAATCGACGCGGTAAGGCCCGCCAAGGCCTCTTCGTCGAAGTTGTTCCGGGGCTGGAAGCGGTTGGGCTCGACCTGGCTGATCGGGACCTCCTGGACCCCGCCGGAGCCATCCGGGCCGCCCAGGTTGAGGTCACCAGGGATCAGGGCCCCGAGGCCCTTACCCAACCCGCGGCGCTCCACCACTCACCTCCTTGGCCAGATCCCGGTAGGCGATCGAGCCCCGGGACGCGGGATCGAAGGCGATGATCGGCTGACCGAAGGACGGCGCCTCGCTCAACCGCACTGTCCGGGGCACGATGCTCGAACAGACCTTGTCACCGAAGTGCTCACGCACCTCCATGACCACCTGGTCGGCCAGCTTTGTCCGGGCGTCGTACATCACCAGGATCATGGCCGACAGCTCGAGTACCGGGTTGAGGTTCCGTTGCACCAGCTGGACGTTCCGGAGCAGCTGGCCCAGGCCTTCGAGGGCGTAGTACTCGCACTGGATGGGGACGATGACCTCGGTGGCGGCGGCCAGCCCGTTGACGGTCAGGAGACCCAATGACGGCGGGCAGTCGATGAGGACGAAGTGATAGTCGCTCGCCACTCCGTCCAGAGCCCGTCGTAGCCGGAGCTCGCGGCTGAACGCAGGGACCAGCTCGATCTCCGCCCCCGCCAGGTCGAGCGCAGCGGGAGCAACGAAGAGGTTGCGGAGCGCCGTGGGTTCGACGCAGTCCTCGAGCGGCAGCTCGTTGAGGATCACGTCGTACATCGACGCTTGCAGGTCCCGGATGTTGATACCGAGGCCAGTGCTGGCATTGCCCTGCGGATCCAGGTCGATGACCAGGGTTCGATAGCCGAGCTCGGCCAGGCACGCGCCGAGGTTGACGGCCGTCGTGGTCTTGCCAACACCACCCTTCTGGTTGGCGATCGCGATGATCCGCGGCAGAGGTCGCACGAAGGGGGACGGGGAATCGGCAGGTCGAGCATCGCTGTCGGTCGACCCGGACTCCAGATCGTTGATGGTTGCGCTGTCTGAAGTGGACATCACCGTTGATTCGTCCTGGCCCGAGCGGCGAGCTCGGGACGATGGGGGCGGCGGCACCGTACCCGGTGGCGCCGTTTGGTTTGTGGGATCCGCGCCCGGTCGACTGGCCCGTAGGTCGTCGAGGCGAGGGATCTGGTCCGCGCCCGGAAGACGGATTCGCCTAGCACGCCGGGCGGAAGGCCTGGGAGGCTCCCCAGCCTGATCAGCTTCTGGGACGGTGGACCTCGCCTGTCCGACCCCCGGGCCGCGAGCGGCCGGGTCGGCAGGACTGGGGTACATCCGGCACATCCTCCACCGGCTGGCTCGGCCGGTCAACCGATCGGCCTGAAACAGGTGGTGAGCAGGAGCTTCGCGATGTTCCACGTGGAACAGCTTCGACGCTCCGGCCACTCGCAGCCTTGTGTTCCACGTGGAACAAGGCGTCAGACCGACCTCGGGTCGTCCCGACCCGGCGACCATGTCCACGTGAACGCGGGTGCGGCGCACCAAGCGAGAGGCACCTGCTAGGTGTTCCACGTGGAACATAGGTGGCCCACCCGGCGTATCCGGTGGGTCGAGCCCCAGGGCAGGGGCTACAGGCCGCGGGTGCGCCGACGTTCCAAGTGGGACGCTGGTGCGGCGCACCAGGCAAGAGGGGCTGCCCGTGACGTGTTCCACGTGGAACACGTCGGCGCACTCGGCGTATCCGGTGGTGTAGCCCCGGGGGGTAGGGGGCTACAGGCCGCGGGTGCGGATCACGGTGGCCGGACTCCCGACCACGGTGGCACCGTCGGGCACGTCCCGGATCACCACCGACCCTGCGCCAACCGTGGCCCAGTTCCCGACCGACACGCCCGGGATCAGAACGGCACCCGCTCCGACGTGGCTCCCCTCGCCGACATGGACGTTCCCGCACAGCGTCGTGTTCGGGGAGACGTGGGCGTAGTCCTCGATCACACAGTCGTGGTCGATCGAGGCGCTCGTGTTGACGATGCAATGGGTACCGATCACGGTCTCCGAGTTGATCGTCACGCCAGCCATCACGACCGTCCCGTCGCCGATCCGCACCCGACGGGAGATGGCGGTCGCGGGATGGATGGCGACGCCATAGCTCGCCTGCAGGCTCTCGACCTTCAGCCGCCGTGTGGCATTGCTGCCGATGGCAATGATCAGGCGGTCCTTGTCGAAGTCGAAGGGCCCAGGGAACCGGGTGATCTCGTACGACCAGATCTGGGCGTCCGTCGCCGCGTCGTCGAACAGCCCGCCCACATCCAGGCCTGCTTCTTCCAGGATCTCCACGATCACCTTCGCGTGCCCGCCGGCACCGAACAGGTAGATCGCCCCTGGGGTCTCCGTGATGCTCGTCACGCCGCCATCCTGCCTCGTCGTCGCCCGCCCTGACAGCCAGTACGGACCTCAGAACAAGGGCCGCTTGGCCGGAACCCCGACCCGCCGGGGGAAACGGTCGGGGCAGGGGAAGATCTGCATCAGCGACTGGTAGTGGAAGCGGGTGGTCCACGCCGGACCGACCACCAGTCCGAGCTCGTCCAGCGGCGACGGAGGTTCCGGCCAGCGACCTACTGGTCGGCCGGCTAGTGGTGGCTCGCTGACCACCAGGTACCCGCCGACCCGGAGTAGCGGTGCGGCGCACTCGGCGGTCACCGCCGGACGACCGAACCCTCGAGCCACGACGGCATCCGCCCGGCCCCGGAGATCCGGCTCCCGCCCCACCAGCTCGGCCCGCCGGTCCGCCACCAGCACCCGGCCGCCATAGCCCAGCTCGTCCACGGCGTGCTGGAGGAAGCGCGACCGCCGCTGGTTGGCCTCCACCAACACCAGCGTCGTCCCCGTCCACAGGCTGGCCAGCACCAGCCCGGGTAGCCCGCCACCGCTGCCGAGGTCCACGAGCAGGCGGGGAGGCTCGTCGATCCCGGCAGCGAAGCCCCGAGCATGTTCGATGCCGTCCGAGACCGGACCCGGTCCCAGGAAGCCGAGCGCACGCGCTTCAGCGAACACATGTTCGTGTTCCGGGCTCGGGTCGGAATTGGTGGAGGGCGGAGGCACGCCGTCGGCCACCTCCGGTCGAGGAACGAGGGGAGCGGACGCCGTCAGACCGGCTGGATGATCACCCGCCGTGCCGGCTCCTCGCCCTCGGACACCGTCTTGACGCCGTCGATCTCGTTGATCACGTCGTGGATCGTCTTGCGGTCACTGGCACCCATCGGATCGAGCACGACCGGGCGTTGGCTCTCGATCACCTGGTCGGCCACGGACTTCGTGAACCGTTCGAGAGCTTCGCGCCGCCGCTGCCGGTAGCCGGCGACGTCGACCCGCACCCGGGCATGAGCCTCGCCCACGAACTGCCGCTGGACCATGCTCCGTACCAGCTCGTGGACCGCCTGGAGGGTCTGGCCCTTCGGACCGACCAGCAACCCCAGCTCCTCGCCGTGGACGTCGGCCTCCACGGTGTCGTCGTCGACAGTACGCACGGAGATGGTCGCCTCCGGCCGCCCGAACGCGCCGAGGAGCCCGCGGAGGAACTCGTCCACCGCGTCGCGCTGCGCCTCGAGATCGGCCACCTTGATGCTCGTCTCCGTCGTCGCCTCATTGGTCTCGTTGGTCACCGTTTCTCCCTGCTCCTTCGCCCCTCCACTGCCGCCACGCCGCCGGCGCCGGCGCCGGTTCTGGCTCGCGTCACCGGGTGCCGTGGCATCGCTGTGCTGATCGACTTCCTGCTGTCGCCCGGCCTGGCCCGACGACCCCGTGGCGCGGGACCGGTCGGCCGGCTGGTCCACCTTCGCCGCGCCGTTGCCCGACGGGCCCCTCTCGCCGGACCCACGGTTCGGGGCCGCGACCGACGAGGACCGACCGCCACCACCGCTACCGCCGCGCCGACTCCGCCC
>Ga0075418_10001462_pt1 | contig 26801 bp, 24 predicted proteins | sample SoiMetdeltSBSDD2_FD_81776 | JGI IMG/M metagenome (GOLD analysis project Ga0075418, IMG submission 81776) | Bulk soil microbial communities from a Populus tree surrounding site in Tennessee, USA - Soil MetaG P. deltoides SBSDD2 | ecosystem: Environmental > Terrestrial > Soil > Tree plantation...
CAGGTGCTGTAGTTCCTGATGGTCATGTCGCGGTAGATTGGCTTGCCGACGATCTTCGGGAAGCCGCTCTGTTTCAGCCGTGTCATGACCGTGGACATGTAGACGACGCCGTCGCCAGCCTTCACCGAATCAACCGCCGGCTTTGGATCCATTTCAGCGACCGCCTTGCTTGCGGTAAGCGGTTTTCGCAGGAAGGCCACGTTGCGTCGCAGCGCGCCGCCGTTCGTCCACTCGCGCGGCGCCTCGCCCACGATCTTCTTCATTTGACGGTGCGATCGAAGAAAGACAGGCACACTTGTGCCAAACACTTCGAAGAAGGCTTTCTCAATCGTCGCAGTCAGCTTCGCGACAGTGGATTCCTTTGCGTCGAAAAGGACATTCCCACTTTGGATGTACGTGCTGACGCGCTGGAACTCTCGTGCTTCAAGGCACGCACGCACGTCAGACATCCGCATCAGATTGTTGCCGCCGACGTTGATCGCTCGCAGCAGCGCGACGTATTTCATAGGAACGCCAATCTTGCCGGTATTATGATCGAAACCATAGCCGCACCATCGTCGTAACACTCCGCTGGAGGTTTATCTCGTGAAGTTGTTGAACTGGATTACCGCGTTCGCATTGACCACGCCATCACTGATCGCCTCTGAAGTGAGCGCGCAACCCGCGCTACCCGCGCCACCCCTGCAATCGCCGTGGAGCGCGGAGGTCTCTGTCGGCTGGGACGTTGGTCTCAGCGGCGACTTCCTGTCGGCGGGCATTGGGACCCTCAACAACATTCCGGTCGTCTTTCAGTCACAACCTTTCGACGAAGTCTACGGCAATGGCGTCGTCTGGCAGTTCGCCGTCGGGTACATGCTCGACGATGTCAACGAAGTGCGCGCGCAATACAGTTACCAGCGGGTCGGTGCCGATGTCGTCAATCTTGGAACGGCTGGCACGAACGGCCTGGTTGCGACATTCGACGACTATCACGCCCACAGCATCGAAGCCGGTGCGCGCCATTACCTGGCGGCGCCCGGCGACACGCGCGCGCGTCCGTATGTCGGCGGGTTGATCGGAGTCTCCATCATCTCGGAGATCGATGGCGTACTGGCGTCGCCGACGGCCGGGCTGGCGCGATATGCGACCGATTTGTACGACGGCACGGCGGCCTTCACCCTTGGCGTCAACGGCGGCGTCGTCTATGAAGTGAACGATCGCTTCGACGTGAACGGGCAGATCGGGTTCCGCTATAACAGCGGGCTGTCCAAGATCGATGCGTTCGTGGGAACCGGACTCGAAGACGTCAACGACAAGAGCGCAAGATGGACGATGCCGATCACGTTTGGGGTACGCGTGAAGTTCTAGAAATGTTGGGCGGTCGCGCGAAGGAAGACGCGAGCGAGCGCAGCGACGCGAGCCACGCGATCGGAGCGAGCCGACGAAGCGGCTCGCGAGAGCGCGTGTCGGGGAGTCCGAGGGGCGAAGCCCCTCGGAGTAAAAACGACAAGAGCGCAAGATGGACGATGCCGATCATGTTCGGGGTACGTGTGAAGTTCTAGAAGTGTGCGGGGTTTCCACGCGATACGGAGGCAGGGTCTCAAGTCCTGCTCTACATCGGTAAGCTGTCGTGTCGGGTCACGACACAGCGCCGGTATTCGATCGTGTCGGGTCACGACACGGCGAGTGTAGGGCGCGGTCTTGAGACCGCGCCTAAACTAAAACACCGGGGACCAAAGTGTCGTGGACGCGTCCAGCGCGTTCAATGTCGAGTCGACAGAGCCCCACACCACGTGATCGGCGGTTACGTTGCGCCAGTCGATCTGATTCCCATAGAGCAGCGTGCCGTTGGCGTCATATGCAAGCACGTTCTCGCCCCAGACGAGGTGTGTTCCCCATACGAGCGCATCGCCCCAGACCACGTGGTCACCCCACACGACATGGTCACCCCAAACGATGTGAGCACCCCAGACCACGTGTAGTCCCCATGCGGGCTCGTTGAAATAGATGTGTTCGCCCCACACCAGGTGATCGCCCCAGACGACATGCTGCGCCCAGGTGAGTACTTCGCCATTGACCAGCGTAGTACTCGGCATCACGCCGACCGCGAGCCAGGGTGATGAGACTTGCTCCCGCGTATCGATTGCGTCGGCCAGCGCGATGGCGCCGGCCGCGTTGATCGATCCTGCGCCTTGTGTCAGCACATCGACGTTGGGAAGCTTGACGGCCGTGAACTCGAGAATCGCTTTGACCAGGTTCGGTGATGGAGAGTCTCCACCGCTCGCGTGGCGGCTGGCGTCGATGATGTCGGCCACCACACCTGTTGCGACCGCGGCCGCCATACTGCTCCCGCTGAGCGCCATGTACGTCCGCGTGTCAGTCGTGGCGGTCCACTGCGGGTAACGCCGCGACAACTGGCTGTCGCTCGCCATGAAGGACACGACGCGCCGGCCTGGAGCCACGACATCCGGCTTCGCGTAGCCGTCGTACCACGTCGGGCCGCGCGAACTGAACGGCGCAACTTCGTCGTCCAACCGTGTCACCGTGTTTTTCGTATCTACCGCGCCGACAGTAATCGCGGACGGTGCGTTGGCTGGTGAGGTGATGCCGCCGTAGCCGACTTCACCTGTCTGACGGTTCATCCCTTCGTTGCCTGCGGCAACGACAACGACGATGCCTGCGTCGACCGCGCGTTCGACGGCCTGCACGAGCGGATCGGTTGCGGCCGGTTCGTAGATGGGATGGCCGAGCGACAGATTGATAACGGCGATCTTCAACTTTTCTTTGTTGGCGATCGCGAACTCGATGGCGTCGATGACGGTGCTCGTGTAGCCCGATCCGTCTCCAGCCAGGACCTTCATGCCAATCAGTTTCGAACCGTGCGCCACACTCCGGTACCGGGCGTCCGACTTGTCATCCTTGTTTTTGATCATCCCGGCGACGTGCGTTCCGTGGCCGTAGTCGTCGTACTGCTTGACCTTTAGTCCTCCGCTGTTGACGAAGTCGTAGAACGCAGTGATGGGAATCTGGCCATGGTTGACGATGCCCGAATCCAGCACTGCCACGACGACGTCATGACCGACGTCGGTCTTGTCTTTCAAACCCAGAGTCGCAAGCAGCGTGTTGTCGGCAAGCGTGCCCAGACTGTCGCCGCCGGCATGGACCGGTGCATCGACCGAGACAGCGAGCACGTCGTCGCGCGCCGCGAGCGCTCGCAGATGTCCGATCGGCACCTCCGCCGTGACCGCATCGATTGACTTGTGCTCGTGGACGATCGCGCCTGCTGACCACACAGCGGACTTGACCTTGTCGCTTGCGCCCTTGCGCGCCGTGACGATCACGCGAACCGCGTCGCGGAAAGAGGCGTGGCGTTCGACGTCCTGGAGGTATTTATCGAGTTTGGCGTGACCGTGCCGAGTGGATCGTTGACTTCGCGATCCAGCGGCGTGCGGACCGGCGTTCGTTGCCGCAACGATAACGAACACTAACGCCGAGAAGAACCTCATTTGCACAGTAAGCTCCTGCCAGTAGAGTGCTGCAGAGCAAGGGAGGCGCCATCTCGGCTATTTGGTGTAAGTAGTTGATTTAAAGTTGTTTACGGGGTGTCTGGCAAACCGCCGCGAAGTCGCGTGATGTGTCATGATGAGACAGAGTCGCACTCAACCAGGCGATAACCCTTTCAGATTGAGTGTGTTGTCGGTTGTACCAAGATGGACCAAATCAACAGCAACTTTGTCCAACAAAGGGACAGCCTCAGCTCGTCCACGCGACCGCGTCGTCGAAGCTGGTAAAGATGCGTGTCTCGCTGCCGGATTCGCTGGCCTGCAATTCCGCGGTTCGCCCGAGGCTGGATTGATCGGTCGTTGCGGCAGTCACGACTGTGGCCCACCGTCCAGTCAGACGACGCGCACGTCGGATCGCCTGACAAAACACGAGGAACGACTCGACGAATGCCTGATCTGGCGACCCGGTTGCGCCGCGCCAATCGGAGATGACGGCGAACTCGGGCCTGAACTGCGGATGCGAGAACAGCCGCTCCATCGTTGCCATCCACGGATTGAACACTGGCACGCCGGGCGCCCACGTGATCACGGCACGTCGTCGTTCCGGTTCCACCAGAATCGTTGCGCCCTCACTGGCGCCGTCGTCCGAGCTCAACATGCTCAGCGTTCGAATATAACAACGATCGATGCTCAATGTTCAATTCAATGGAGCGTGCAAACGGCATGGGTGTCGTCTATTCCGCGTATGACAATCGTCTGGGCCGGTCACTCGCGATCAAGAGGATCACACAGCCTGTGTAGTACACTTAAAAGATGCCGGTCGTCACGTGCGTCCGGCAGAGGCGGGCCGTATCGCGGCCCGGACCCTGTGCAATCTCAGCCTGCGAACCGCGTCAGGGCCGGAAGGCAGCAGCGCTAAGCAGATCCTGACATGTGCCGCAGGCTCCCCGGGTCGCGGTAGGGCGCGTCTCGACTGCGGATTGTCGATTGATGATTGCGGATTTGCGCGATTGACGATTGTCGATTGAGATTGCCGAATGTCGATTGGGCGTCTCAATCGACAATCCTCAATCGTCCAAATCGACAATCCCCAATCTCGATCAACAATCCGCAATCGTACAAATCGACAATCATCAATCGAAAATCGCCAATAGGCCGTGTCCAACTACCAGGTTCTGGCGCGTAAATGGCGTCCGCAGCGGTTCGACGATGTGATCGGACAGCGCGGCGTGACGCAAACGCTCCGCAATGCTATTGCAGCGAAGCGGATTGCGCAGTCGTTCGTCTTCTCCGGGCCACGCGGCGTGGGAAAGACCACCACGGCGCGCATCCTGGCGCGCGGACTGAACTGCGAGCAAGGGCCCACGGCCGATCCGTGCGGCACGTGTGACGCCTGCATCGAAATCGCGCAGGGGCGCGACATCGACGTCCTCGAAATCGATGCCGCGACCAACACCCAGGTCGACAAGGTCCGCGAGATCATCATCGCCGGCCTCGGCATGTCGCCGGTGCGCAACCGGTACAAAGTGTTCATCATCGACGAGGTGCACCGGCTGTCGGCCCAGGCGTTTGATGCCCTTCTGAAATCCATCGAGGAACCGCCGCCGCACGTCGTCTTCATGATGGCCACCACCGAGCTCGAGAAAGTGCCGGCGACGATTCAATCGCGCTCGCAGGTCTTCGAGCTCAAGACCATCGCGGTCAAGCAGATTTCCGAGCAGCTCCGACGCATTGCCGATGCCGAGCAGATCCAGATCGACGATGACGCGCTCATGCTGGTCGCGCGCGCCGGCGACGGCAGCATGCGCGATGCGCAGAGCGCGTTCGATCAGGTGATTGCGTTTGCCGGCGATCGCATTGCCGCCGACGATGTCTCGACGGTGCTCGGACTGGTTCGTCGCGATCTGTTGTTCGACATTGCAAATGCCGTCGTGGCGGAGGACGGCGCGAGCGCCTTCGAGCTGGCGGGCCAGGCGGTCGAATCCGGTTATGACCTGCGGCTGGTTGTCCGCGAACTCGCGCGTCTCGCCCGTGATCTGCTGGTCGTGCGAATCGATGCGTCGCGCGTCAGCGATCCCGAACTCGCGGCCGAGACCGAGCGCGATCGGCTCAAGCAGCTGGCGGCAAAATTCTCCGGCGAAGATCTGATGCGCGCGTTCGACGTCCTTACCAAGGCGGAAGCGGACATTCGCGGCTCCGCCTACCCGCGCTATCACCTCGAGATGGCGATTTTGCGCTGGATACACCTGCGCAAGCTGGTGCCGCTCAGCGATCTGATCCAGGGGCTCGAGTCGACGTCGACGCGAACCGGTTCCTCCCTGTCAGCGCCTGGGCCAGTTGCGCCACGGAGCGCTCCTCCTGTTTCTGCTCGCCCCGCGCCATCGGCGGCACCGGCGCCACCCGCGCGCGCTGTGCAGGTGCCGCGATCGCCGCTCGCTGCGGCAGCCACGGTCAAATCGATCGAGGAGCGGACCGAAGCCGCTGCTGCCCGCTCCAACGGCGATGCCACAGCCCCGGTGCAACGCGTCAGTGCCGGAGAGTTGAAGGAGTCGTTTCTCAACGAGGTCAGGAAATCGAAGAAATACTTCTACGGAACCGTCATTGCACAGGCGCAGCGGATCGACATCGACGGGGACCGCATCGTATTCACCTTCGCTTCCCAGCACAAGGCGTTGCGCGATCAACTCGATCAGAGCCGGGCGTCGCTGGAGGCTTTGGCCTCGCAACTGTCCGGTCGCAAGATCACCATCGGCTCGGTGGAGGGAACGGCCGCCGCGAAGTCGCCAATCGATACGGCCGGGCAGTCCTCGCCACAGGAACGGCAGCAGGATCTCCGTCAACAGGCGCTTGCCGATTCCGGAGTTCAGGCGATGCTCGACGTCTTTGCTGCGGAAATTAAGGACGTAGAAGAAAGAAAATAGTGAACCAAAACCAAAAACCCAAAACCAAAAACCGACGAGGATCGACAAGATCGTGAACATCCAACAGATGATGAAGCAGGCCCAGCAGATGCAGGAAAAACTGCAGAAGCAGATGGCCGACATGCGAGTTGAAGCGACCGCCGGCGGTGGCATGGTGACCGTGGTGGTCAACGGCGCCAAGCAGGTACTGTCGCTGAAGATCGATCCCGAGGTGGTCTCGAAAGACGATGTTGAGATGCTGCAGGATTTGATTCTCGCCGCGATCAACGACGCCCACCGCAAGGCTGATGAAGCGATGCAGAAGGAGATGGGGGGCATGATGGGCGGTCTGAAAATCCCCGGTCTGGGCTAATGGCCAGACCCGATCCGCTGGGCAAACTCATCGAACAGCTGCAGCGCCTGCCTGGCATCGGATCGAAGAGCGCGCAGCGGCTCGCGTTTCATATCCTCAAAACGCCGCGTGAAGAGGTCGAGCGTCTCGCCGATGCGATGCGTGACGTCAAGGACCGCGTCACCTACTGCTCGACCTGCAGCAACATCACCGACGTCGATCCCTGTTACTACTGCACGGAATCCTCCCGCGACCATCGACTGATCTGCGTGGTCGAGCAACCGGAGAACGTGACCGCTGTTGAAAAGACACGCGACTTCAAAGGGCTCTACCACGTACTGATGGGGGCGCTATCGCCCCTCCACGGCATCGGACCTGACGATTTGAAGATCAAAGAACTGCTGACACGTGTTGGAAACGGCAGCACGGATGAAGTCATCCTCGCGACGAATCCCAATGTCGAAGGGGAAGCGACGGCGATTTACCTGGCGAAGCTACTGAAACCGCTGGGGGTCCGGGTCACACGCATCGCCATGGGTGTTCCAGTGGGCAGTGATCTTGACTATGCCGACGAGGTCACGATGCAGAGGGCGATGGAGGGTAGACGGGAACTCTGAAATTGCCAATTGCTGATTGCTGATTGCTGATTGTCGTGATTGGCGAATGACGATTGTGGAATGGCCGGCTTACGCCGTGACCGCCTGCTCGGTTCCCAGCAAGTGCCGCAGCTTCACCATCAGACTGATCCAGTAGATGTTGGCGCCGATTGCGGCGAGGATGACGACCAGGGGAAGCGCGTTGACGAGCGCCAGCGCCATGATGCCGTAAGGCATCGCCGCCCGGGTCGCAACAAATGAGATGCGCCAGACGATTCGCGACCAGCGCGACGGGTCGGCCTTGAACCGTGTCCTGGCGATATCGTGAAGCTTTTCGGGTTGTCCCGCCGTGATCCGGTTTCGCAGGTAAATCAACAGGGCGAATGACAGGAGCGTGCCCGCCAGGGCCAACCCTCCGAGCCAGTAGAAGCTGTCCCATCCCGTCTGTCGCACGGCACCGATCGTGAGGCCGACGAAAATGGCGATGTAATAGGAGTAGTCGCCAAAGGTTTCGATCCAGCACCCGAGTGCGGATTCCTGATACTTCAGCCGAGCGATCTCGCCGTCGCACCCGTCGAGAATGCTCGCCGCAAGCGACAGCGAGGCGCCGACCACACCCGCGACGTAGTGGCCGGTGCTGAACAGCCACGCCGCATAAAACCCGACGGCGACGAGCATCACTGACAGTTGATTCGCGGTGAGCGGCGTTCGGATCAGAGCGACGCTGATCGGTAGCGACATTCGTCGGTTGAACCGCGCCAGCTTCGCGTCGGTCTTCTTATAGCTGGCCCGGCGGATCGTCCGTTCGGCGATCGCGAGATCGTCAGGTGTCGTGATCTGCAGAGCGAGAGACGCCCGTCCGTTCGCAACGTCGTCGCCCGATGGAAGGATTCGAACCGCGTCACGACGGCTGGCAACCAGCGCGAGCACCGCAGCAGGCGAAGCTGCGGCTTCGGCGGTGATCCGGATCACACCGGTGGTGCGGTGAACGGGGCCTGCCGGTACATCGCGAATGGCGGCGTCGCCCACTGGCAAATCACGCGCCTCCTCCAACAACGCCGGCGACACGACAGAGCCGGCCGCAATGGCCGTGACGACTTCGGTCGATGGAAGATCCTGCAGGAGAGCGACCCATTGCTGTTCAGTCGTGACGATGTCGACACCGCTGACCGATCGCGCCAACTCCTGAAACTGCGTTCGCGGCATACCGGCGGCATCGGGCAACCAAACAAGTATGCGGGTGTAACCGGCCCGCTGCGCGGGTCTGAGCACTCGTTCTGCAATCGGCAACCCCGCCAGGCGGATGAACGGTGAAACCGACACAGCCGCGTCGTGGGGGAAATACAGCAACGTGTGCGGGTGGTTGGGCTCCGAAGATCCACGAGGCGCCGATGTACCGGCGTCCGCACGGCTCGCCCGGCGTGGATAGATTGCCAACCCGATCGCGGCCCAGAACAAACCGCGTATCCGGCGCGCGAGCGCGAGTGCTGCGCCGCCGCTGACGACGCCGACGGCGGTTACGGCAGCAAGACTCGAGGCTTCGAGCGCTCCAAGATTTGCAGGGATGAACGCAGACGCGAAGCTTGCGACCCGGGAGAATGTCTCGACGCCAAGCGCTCCATTGAGCGAAATCTCAGCACCGGTGGCTCGCAGGATGACCCATGCCTCCAGTGCCATGCAGACGTATGCGGCAATCGTCGCGACGAGCAGTGCACCGAGGCGGACCGGGTTGCCGCGTATGAGCTCCAGCATCTGACGTTCGACCGCGCCGATGAAACGCATGATCCGGCCGCGCGCGAGCGATGTGCCCAGCCATCGATCGACTCGGAGAATCCAGGATTGCAAATAGGTGCCCCGACCAGCGATCACCAGTGCCGTGAACAGCGCGACGACGCCCGCCGCAATCGCGAATGCGCGAAACACGCGGAACCAGGTGTGACTGAGCGGCAGTCCCACAATCGCGAATATCGATCCGACACCGACAATCCACGTCGTGACGATCACGTACGCAATGCGTTCGAGCGCGACGGCAGTGGTCGCCGCGCGCGCGTCGACGACGTCGGCGAGCAATACGACCTTGAGAGGTTCGCCAGCGATGCCGCGAAGCGTGAGATAGCTGAAGGCTTCCGCCGCGAGACGCACACGCGCGAGCCGCGCGAAGCTGACCGGTCCAGGATTCCACCACGTCCGTGTTGGTCCGTGTTCTTCTCTGGTCCGTGTTGTTCCGTGTTGTTCCGCGGCTCGTGTTGTTCCGTGTTCTTCCGCGGCCGGAAAACACCACGCCCATGCCCATGTGCGCACGAGATGCCACAATCCGCTGAACAAGAGAGCCAGTGGCAGGGCAACGCCAAGATCGCCAATCGTGTCGATCGCCGTGCGAAAGTTGATGTAGTAGAGGGCGACGGCAAAGAGCAGGATGCCGACGGCAAGAGCGCCCAATCGAATCACGCGATCCCCGCGTGGGTTTCGAGAACGCGTGTTCGATCTGGTCACGCGACTTCCGAATCAGGCCGCGAGCCGAGCAGATCCTCGGCGGTCTCGAGATCGGCAACGGTATCGATGTCGCACCACGTGGCGCCGCCGACATCCACGGCGCGCATCAGGCGGCGCGCCGCGAGCAGCCGGATGCCACCGCTCAACGTCGTATCTCCAGCATCCCGCGCTCTCTGCAAGGTATCAAACACCACCGGGTCGCAGACGAAGAGTCCTGTGTCCAGTGCATCGTAGGTCGACAAAGTTTTCCCGATGGCGGTGATGCGATCGCCATGCAATCGGACTTTCGTCGCTTCAGCAGCCATGCTGGTCGCAGCATGGCGGGTATCAACCGCAAGCAGTGATTCGCGCGCGCCGACGTGCATGCGCATCAGCCGTGAGAGCACTGGTGCCTCGAACAAATGATCGCCCATCAGCAATGCGAAACGCCGATCGCGCAGCGATGCGCGAACCGCCAGCACCGACACGCCGTTTTCCAGGTGCCACTCCGGGTTATACGTGACGTGCACCGTTGTCCCGCGTGGCGCGCCTTTGCTCACCGTGTCACGCAGGACGTCTGATTGATAGCCGACGACGACGTGAAAGGTGGCGATTCCGGCGTCGGCAGCTGTTTGCAGTGTGCGAAGAATGAGCGGCTGCCCAAGAACGGGTTGGAGAAGTTTGGAGTGATGAGAACCGGTTTGGAACCTGTCTCCGTTTCCCGCCGCAAGAACGACGGCGTCCCGAACTGCGACCGACGCACCTGAAATCACAACGACCTCGAGTCTCTGACCGCTGTGGGACTCGCGAACCTCACGTCCCCAGTCTTGGTTCCGGCTCGACCGTGCCGGATATTTGATAAGACGCCCCGACCTCAACAGAAGGTCCGTGCTGACTTGCGTGAGCGGCGCGCCGGTCGATCCGCGCCACTGCCGAAGGCGTTATTCGTGGCGCGGCGAGCTCACTTCAGTGCCATATGCAAACGAAGTGACGGCCGGTGCGGCGTGGCAGGGCTTGTCAACTATCAGATCGTGATGAGTTTGGGGTGAGAGATGGGTCGGCAAGGACCTCTCGCGGAGCGAGGCCCCGTTGCACGAGCAACGCCATGCCGATGAGCGACCAAATTCCCATACGCGCTTTTCGCACAATCGAGACAGTCACACCCGTGGCTTGTGAAGCAGAGCCACCAAGCCCAAGCAATTGCGTCATCAGGCTGGTTCCTGCTTCTCCGACTCCCACTTGGAACGGCAGGAATTTGAAGGCCACGGTGATCAGGCGGTCGGCGGTCTCGATGATGAACGACGACAAAAGTGGAGGCGCTGCGCCGAGAATCAGCCAGAGCGTCAGATGTTTCTCCAGTACGCCCAGCGCATGAAATGACAGCTCCAATCCGACGAGTGGCACGACCGTCTGGCGGCGACGCGACACAAATGTCAGAACCTCCCGTTCGACCGCTCGGAGTTTGTCAATCCGCGATGCGGCGATCTTCGCGACCGGCAGCAGCGTCGTCACCACCGCTGGACGCCGCCACAGCACCCAGGCGGCGACGACAAACATCAACACGATCGCGCCGATCGCGAGTTGACTCACTTCACGCAGCTGCACCGGCAAATCCACGCTCATGAGCAGCGCCGCCGCGCCCGCCGCGATCATCGCTCCAACGCTGAGCGTGTAGATCACGTTCTCGATCGCAAGTGCCGTCAGCGCTGGAGCAACCGGGATCCGGTCACGCACGCATGCGATCTTCGTCGGCTCGCTCGCCAGCGGGCCAAGTGGCGTCACATTGCCGACCGCGTCGCCACAGACGACGGCCGTAAAGGCGCTGGCAAACCTGAGTGTGTACGGCGGTTCGACGCACAGGACCCATGCGGCTGCGCGGGCGGCAAACCGCAAACCCCCAAGCGCGACGATCCAGGCGAGGCCCCATCCGATCTTCTGGAAGCCGTTCACAATCTCGGTCAGCCCGACCTTCCACACAAACCACGCAAACAGCGCAGTGCCGGCGATCGCTGTCAGCGCGCCGGCGGTCGTGATCTGTCGTGTCGGTCGGGGATCGGGCACGCCGCCATCATATAATCGGCGGGCCTATGCTCCCCGGCTCTTTCCAGATGCCGGCCGCCCTCATACTGTTGGTTGGCGGTCTGTGCTCATGCTTCGCGGGCTATCGAATTTTTCGTTGGGTGCTCGCGTTTTTCGGATTTGTGTTTGGCGCGCTGTTCGTGGGCGCGGCGATGGGCACCGATCAGACCCTCTGGATGATCGCGGCGTGGCTCGTTGGCGGCCTGATTGGCGCGGTCATTCTCTTTGCCGCGTACTTCGTGGGCGTCGCGTTAATCGGCGCCGGTATTGGCGCCGGCCTCGCCATGGTGCTGTGGGCTGCGGTCAATCGTGAGCCTGGCATCTGGCCGGTGATCATCCTCGCGGTCCTTGGCGCCATCGGGGCGCTCGCCGTGCAGCGTCACGTCATCATCGTGGCGACCGCGTTCGCCGGCGCGCAGACGGCGGTTGTCGGCGCCGCCGAACTCGTCAGCGGGCGCAACCTCGCCGCTGCCGGGCGGCAGATGGTTCATGTCTATCCGCTCGATCCCCTTCCGAATACGCGGTGGGACCTCATTGCCTTCATCGTCCTGGGCCTTGTCGGACTGGTCATCCAGTTGAGAACGAGCACCGGCAAGAAATCAAAGTAATTCCATGTCTCGAATTACTAGCCGTGATCATGTCTTCGAGACGGAAAGGAGAAGGGAGAAAGGAGAACGGAGAATTTATTCGGTTCTCATCAGCAGGTCGGGGCGTACTGTGCCGAGCGCACGTCTTTTTGCAAATTTCTGCGATCCAACTAAAAAGAAAGCTGTTCCTCTCTTCTCCCTTCTCTTTTCTCCTTTCCTGTCTCTAATCATGAATCGATGAATCGCGGCGACGCTAACACCGCCGCGAGATTCACGATTGAGCGATTCATGATCCATGATTAGTGATTCAGGATTCGCAAATTATCCAGCTTGTTGTTGAGTTGAACGGAGTTGACGAATGGCGACATTTTCTCGAACGGTGACGGTTGACTGGTCTGGACCGATCATGGAGGGGAAGGGTGTGGCGAAAGCAGGAACCGGCGCGTTTACGCTGCCCGTGACGTTCCCGTCACGAATCGGCGAACCAGCGGGCACAACGAGCCCGGAAGAATTGATGGCCGCATCCCATGCGTCGTGCTATGCCATGGCGCTGAATGCGACTCTCGGACGGAAGCAGGCGAGCGCATCGCGCACGCTCATCACCGCGACGGTGACCGCCGATAAAACGGAGACCGGCATCAAGCTGCAGTCATCGAAGCTCAAGGTCACCGCCGAAGGACTCAAGGGCATCGACAAATCGCAGTTCGCAGACGTCGCGCGAGAAGCAGAAAAGGGCTGTCCGATCTCGAATGCGATCCGTGGGAATTTGCAAATCGAGGTTGAAGCGGACGCGAAGTAGTCACCGCCAGGTCAAGGGGCCAGGCGCCCGTTTGGTCCCTTCTCCCTGGTTTCGTTTCCTTTCTTGCTCCACACACTCAGCGTGCGTCCGCTGCCCTGGCTACAGGAGAACTCTCCTGGCCGCGGATCTCCGGGTTTTGCCATGCACACCCGCATGTCGCCGCCGACCCAATCCAGAATGCCCAGCGAGACGACGGGCGAACCTTTACCGATATTGAGATAGTCGATCGCGACTGGAGACACGGATTCGTCGAGTCGCATCAGCGCGTGCACCATGGTTTGACCGCCAAACACGACCTTAGTTTCATTACCTGTTTGAGTTCGTGATCCATACGCGAGGAACGCAGACTGCAGCGGTGCGCCGTTGGTCACGAGCGCCACTGGCAGCCACTCGCCTTGCAGTTGCTCCAGAAGCGGCGTCATAGCTTGAGCAAACTGTGACTTGTCGACGATGGGAGATGCGGCCCTGGTCGCCGTGCTTCGAGGCCTTTGTGTGCCGCCGGTCACGGTTGCAGGACGATCGGACGACACTCGATCAAAGCGCTCGAGCGCATGGCCGCTTCCTTTCGTCGTCGCGAATCGCTTTGGACGCGATGATCCAACCAGGCCAAGACAGATGGTGAGTTCCTCACGCTCGAAAGCGTAGATGCCGTACGACCACTCGCCAGCCTCCGGCCCTTCGACGAATTCGAAATCGATGTGGTGTGGATCTTGGTCGACATCGATGATGAACACGCCGTCATAGGTGGCGTCCGGAGACTCCATGCGAAACCGATCGCCATCGATCAGGAGTTGTGCGGCTGGGAACGACGGCAACGGCACCTCAGCGCCCTCGATTTCCAGACTTGCAAATTTCCACTGCCCTTCGAGAGCACGCAATTGCTGAACGTGTCGCGTGAGTCCGGGCCAGTTGCCAAAGCCAGACTTTCGCGCGATGACCGACTGCGCGTCGGCGAGCCTGAACCCGGCTGCGCGAACCGCCGCAGGCTTCAGTGATTTGGCGGCCGGCAGATACGCGATGAACGTCTTCACCGCCTCCGGTTTACCGGCGCGCAAATCGGCGAGGAGAGTTTTGGCTTCAGATCGGAGGTACTCGAGATTGGGACGCGAGGGCAGGGATCTCGATGGCTTCTTCACGGCGAACCTCCATGCTCGTGCCCGTGGTCCGCAGCCAGGCAGCACGAAGGTCGTACGCTGCAATCGGACGAAGTTCCCTGAAGGTGGGTTCAACCCTTCCCGCGGACCCGGTGGCGTCCTTCACGCCGACGCGAGTATATAGCAACCACCAGGAATGTTGTGTCAGTTGCGCCCGAAGGCGGTTGTTCGGGTGCGGAGGAAATTCTTGAGCGATGCCTCGACGTCGGCCGGTAGCGTCGACGCGGTGGCGTCACGGAGGATCCGAGGCGTTTCGCAGTAGGACGCGACGAATGCCGCGCATTTCTCGCAGCCGGCGACATGTTCGTCGAGCGCAGCGCGCATCTCCGCTGACAGCACACCTTCGAGGTAGTCCATGAGCAGTTCGACGCCGGAAACGCATCTGACTTCGCTCATGACTTCACCTCGACCAGGCTACCCAAAAACCCACGCACCATGAGCCGCGCACGATGGACGCGCTGCCGCACGGTCGCCGGTTCCACGCCGAGCGTGCGTGCCACATCGGCCGTCGACATCTCCTCGAGATCCCGCAGCACGAATGCTTCGCGATACAGATCCGGCAATCGCGCGATCGCCTCGCGCGCTTTCTTCGCGAGAAGTTGTCGATCCAGCAGTTCGTCCGCGCGCGCGGCGACCTGCAGTTCCGCGGGCGTGGCCGCGTGCATTCCTTGGTCGTCGAATCGTGGCAGAAAGGTCTCGAGCGACGAGGTGGCGCGGCGCATCCGAGCCCGACGGTGCATCAGCGCGGCGTTGCTGGCAATCCGGTACAGCCACGTTCCAAACTGTGATTCGCCACGAAACGATGGCAGATGGCGGTAGACCTGGAGGAAGGTCTCCTGCAGGACATCGGGTGCATCGGTGTCGCTGGTCAGACGACATGCGAGACGATAGATGCGCGCCTGATACCGGCGCACGATCGTCTCGAAGGCAGAGTCGTCCCCAGCCGCGGCCCGTGCGGCAAGCGCCTCGTCGCTCGGCTCTACCGTGGGGACGATCATTACCGTCCGTGTTTATCCGTGTTCGTCCGTGGCATCCGGTGCCGGCATCTTCAAGTCCCTCGCAGTCGCTCAGGTTTCAGTCCTTATGATGCCGGCGCGCGCAATTTGTGACAGGTTTTGAGCGGATCCCGGACAACGGATCCCGATTCCGGCACATTGTCACACGACCGCACTGTGTGTCATCACAAGGCCATGGCCCTCCACGTCGCGGAATTATGGCGATATCCTGTGAAATCACTGGCCGGCGAACGTTTATCGACAGCCGTCATTAGACGTGATGGGATGGCTGGCGATCGAATGGTGCGCGTTCGAGGACCGGAAGGTGTTCGAACAGCCCGTCGTCAGTACCGGTTACTCGGATTGCGTGCCACGCTCGATGCCGGTGGCCGCCCCCGAATTCACGATCATCCCTGGGACAGCCCGGATGCGCTCGCACTGGTGAAGGCGGCCGCTGGCGCCGACGCATGGCTCGAAGCGTATGACGGCCTCGATCGCTTCGACATTCTTCCATTGCTCGTTGCGACCGACGGCGCAGTCGCAGCTTTCGGTCGTGACGTCCGCCGGCTTCGGCCGAACATCGTTGTCGGCGGCGTCACTGGACTCGACGAGCGCGACTGGCCGGGTGCGGAGCTTCACATCGGCGAGGTCGTCGTTCGACTCGATGCCTTACGAGGCCGTTGTCACATGACGACGATCGATCCGGATACGCTGGAAGTGAACCCCGCCGTATTGCGCGACATCGTCCGGCGATTCGACAACAAACTGGCGCTCGATGCGGAGGTTGTGCGCAGTGGGACGATTCGTGTCGGTGACGCTGTCACGCTTGTCTTACATCGAAACGCTGTGTCGCGAATCAGCGAATGACCGCGCGATCAACGGCTTCCGTGCCGGTCACGTACGATGGCCGCGTCAACGGCTGACGGTCATCGTCCTCACCAATTTGACCAACGAGCCATCCGCGTTCACAGTTCGTCGATCTGGTCTTGAAACTACTTCTAGAGACAGGAAAGGAGAAAAGAGAAGGGGGAAGAGAGGAACAACTTTTCTGCTGATGAGAACCGAATAAGCTCCGTTCTCCTTTCTCCCTTCTCCTTTTCCGTCTCTACGACATGATCGCAGCGTGATATAGGTGAATGCTGAAAATGCTGATGTTCGATTGCTCATTGCTGATTGATCTGGCTTGTCAATCAGCAATCAGAAATCAGCGATCAGCACTTGCACAAGTCCACCCTATTCCTGCCTGACCGCCGTCACCGGATCGATTCGAGAGGCGCGCCGGGCAGGCCCATAGGCGGCGAGCGACGCGAGCAACAGAATCGAGGCGACGGAAAAGGCCAGGACTGACGGGTCGCTGGATGAGACTTCGAAGAGAGCGGGAGCAAGGAAGTTGCGCGCCGCGAGTCCAGTGGCGACGGCGATCGGCACGCCGACGGCGAGGCCAGCCACGACGATTGCGCTCATTTCGGCGACGACCATGCGCGCAACCTGTCCAGGCACAGCTCCCAGCGCGATGCGGATGCCGATTTCACGCCGCCGTCGGGCGACCACCGACGCCACCGTGCTGTAAATACCAATCGCGCCGAGTATCGCAGCCAACAGCCCAAAGATACTCGAAAGCACCGCCAGCATTCGCTCTTCGAGAAGAGCAGCGGCCACCTGGTCTTCGAGCTTCACAATCGCCGGCGGAGGCAGCGCAGGGGCGACTGCACGAACCTGTGCATGAAGGAACGGCTTCAGCGCTTCGACATTCACCGACGACGTTCGGATCAAGAAGGTGTTTGCCGGCGCGTTTGGGTCCTGTCGCGATACACGGTACGTGACGAGAGGTGCATCACCACGCAAGGTGGTGTACCGGACGTCCTTCACGATTCCCACAATCGTCGCTGCCGTGTTACCAAAGAGGATCTGGTGTCCGAGCGGATCCTCACCAGGGAAATACCGTCTCCTCACGCTTTCACTGACGATGACGCACGTGGGTGCCCGCTCATCGTCGCCTGGCGCAAAATCACGACCGGCAAGAATCGGTATGCCCATTGTCTCGAAGAACCGCGGACCGACGAAGTTGTGAAAGACGCGCGGTTCGTCCTGGGCCGGAGGGCGGTCGAGCCGGGCGATCCCGTTACTGCTCATTGAGGGTTCGCCGCCGAGCGGAGTATCCATCGTCATGCTGACCGACTGCACTCCCGGCAATGCGCTGAAGCGCGCATACAGATCGTCGTAGAGCGCGCGGGTGTTGGCTCCGCGGTTCGTCGGACCGGCCGACACATTCAGGACGACCACATTGTCCTGCCGAAATCCGATGTCGACCGAGTGCAGCCTCTGCAGAGTGCGCACGAACAAGCCAGCCGACGTGAGGAGAAGCACGAGCAAGGCGACCTCGGCGGCAACGAGCGCTCGTCCCCACGTGTTCCGCATCCGACCGCCGCCGCTTTCGGTTCGAATCAAACCCGACTGGGCACCCGGCCGGCTGGCTACGACGGCGGGAAGAAGGCCGAACAATGCAAGGGCGACCGCTGTCACGACAACAGCGAACCCCAGCGTGCGCGGGTCCGGCGAAACATCGAGTGCAATAGCGCTTCGACCGCGCGACATCATTCCCAGCAGCAGCTTCGTTGCCAACTGTGCGAGCCAGACCCCTGCGGCGCCACCGGCCGCCGCGACGAGCGCGCTCTCGGTGATGAGTTGGCGGACGATGCGGGCGCGCGACGCTCCCATCGAGCGGCGCACCGCGATCTCGTGCTGTCTCGCATTCGAGCGAACGATCAAAAGTCCTGCGAGATTGGCGCACGCGAGAAGCAGAACCACGCACACCGACGCCATCAGGATTTGAAGCGGCAGCGAGAACTCCCGGCGGAGCTCGTTCAAACCTTGCGCGCCGGAATCAAGTTCGAGGGAAACCGGAGGGCGTGGCGGCAAACTGTTGCCGAGCAGTGACCAACGCACGCGAAGTGCCGCCAGTGCCTGCTCGCGCGATACCGCTGGCGCGAGTCGTCCAATTAAATACAGCCACCGTGCATTCGGCGGCATCCGCATCGTCCATGTATCGAGTGGGACGGTTACGTCGACGCGCCTTCCCGGCTGCGTTCCGTAGAACTCACGAGGAGTGACGCCGACGACGGTGAAGGATCGACCCTGAATCTCGAGTACGCGTCCGAGGATGTTCGGGTCAGCGGCAAACCGCCGCTGCCAGTAGCCGTGACTGATAACGGCTACGGGCGCTCGATCTTGTTCGTTCAGAGTTCGTCCGACGAGAGGGTGAATGTCGAGGACCGCATGATAGTTGCCTGATACCCACTGCGTCAGCGCGAGTTCCGTTTCACCGTTGACGCTGACGTGCGCGCCGGGCACGGGACGAAACGCAGCCACTCCCGAAAACACATCGCGGCTTTCTGCCAGGCTCAATGCCGCCGCGGAGGTAAATGGAAAGATGTCTCCCATAGGACCGCGCTGGCGCAGCACGACGAGATCCCGAGGGCTGCCTACCGGAAGTAGACGGAAGAGAACCGCATCGGCCAACGAAAAGATCGCGGTGTTGGCGCCGATTCCGAGTGCAAGCGTCAGCACCGCGACCCCGGCAAACATTGGATTCCGCCGCAATCCGCGGAGCCCGTACCGGACGTCACGCGTCAGATCTTCGAACCAGGAGTGACGGCGGTCGTTTTCGTGCGTCATGAGTGACTTAGACGTTTGCGATTGACGCCATGTTGGTAGCGGTCTGATCAGAAGGCAAGACTCATAGCCTGTGAGGAACTTCGGAACGCCTTGCGTTACCCGTCGTATAGTCCTATTATGCAGGACATATGGCGGGTCGCGAGCACCTCGGGGAGTTCGAGCAGATTGTCCTGTTGGCAATCCTGCGCCTCGGACAGGAGGCGTACGGCGTGCCGATCCGAATCGAAATCGAGCGTCGAACGCGACGCGCGGTAACGGTGGGCGCGTTGTATCGAACGCTGGATCGGCTCGAGGACAAAGGGTACATCTCGTCTGCGTTCAGCCCTCCCACTCCAGAACGTGGCGGGCGGTCCAAGCGCTATTTCACGGTCAGGCCCCGAGGCCTGCGAACCCTGCGCGCCAGCCGCCAGGCGCTCTCCGCCATGTGGGAAGGGCTCGAACCGCTGGTGCTCGGTGGCTCCTAATTATTCACTCTGGATCCGTTTGCTCTTGCGCATCGCCTCACATCGGGCGACGGATGCGGAACTCGGCGATGTGATCGAGGAATACGTCGCGGCGCGACGCAATGCGTGGTGGCTTGTCCGTCAGGTACTCAGCATCGTACGGGGGCCACGCTCACATCTCACGATTTCAGAACGAGGGAATGAAATGTTCGCGAACGTGCGGAACGACATTCGGTACGCGCTTCGGACGTTTCGGCGCAACCCGGGATTTGCGGCGGCCGCCATCGCGCCGATTGCGCTCGGTATTGGCATCAATACGGGAGTGTTCTCGATTCTCAACAGCGTCGCCTGGCGATCGCTGCCCGTCCCCGACGCTGACGAGCTCGTGAGCGTCTACCAGGACTTCCGAGGTGGACCGCGGCGTCTAGTGTACGGCGCCCGTACCCTCTTTTCCCTCCCCGAATATCGCACCTACCGCGACCAGGCGCACACGCTGTCGGGGCTGATCGCCTACTCGCGAGAGTGGACCGTGACGTTGGGCCGAGAGGTTCCGCAGGAAGTCAGCGGCATCCTCGTTACCTGCAACTACTTCGATGTCCTCGGACTCTCGCCGGCGATCGGCACGAACTTTACAGCTGACAACTGCGTCAGATCGGGTTCACCGGCCGTCATCTTGAGCCACGCGCTCTGGAAGAGCGCGTTTGGCGGCGATCCGCACGTTCTTCAGCGGCCGATCGTCTTGAACGGACACGACGTGACGGTCGTAGGCGTCGCGGCAGTAGGGTTCGACGGGATCGACATGGCGAAGGCCGCGTTCTTCGCACCCACATCAATGGCCAGTGTGCTCCGTCCAGAGCAAGATCTTCAAGACAACCCGCATATCAGTTGGCTGACGTTGATCGGACGGCGGCGAGATGATGTCGCGCTCTCGCAGGCTCGCGCGGATCTCTCATTGGTGGCGAGTCGCATCGACCAAGAGCAACCGGGTCGCACGACGTCACTCATCGTGGAACCCGCTGCCGCCCTGTCGTTACCACCGGCGCGAAGGACAGTTCTCAGAGGGGCGAGCATTGTCCTCGTCGCGTTTGGACTCGTCCTGCTGATTGCGGCGGCCAACGTTGCCAACATGTTGCTCGCGCGCGCGGCGGCTCGGACAAAAGAGATCGCGATTCGGGTATCGGTCGGTGCGACGCGGGCCCGCCTCATTCAGCAATTGTTCACCGAGAGCGCCATCATCGCCATCGCCGGTGCGGCTGGAGGCTCGCTGCTGTTCTGGGGGTTCTTCGAAGCGTTGCTGCCGGCGCTTCTCGCCTCGCTTCCAGATGGCCAGCTCGTAAGAGTCGACGCGACACCGGATCGGACGGTCTTGTGGTTCGCGCTCGGCCTCACCGTCGCGACGGCGCTTGCCTTTGGGTTGATGCCGGCACTCCAGGGATCAAAAAGCGATGTCCACGCGATGATGAAGCAAGCTGGTATGGCCGCGAAAGGTGGACGCGGTTTGTTGCGAGGCACGCTGATCGGCGCACAGATTGCCCTTTGCACGATGCTGCTGATCCCGGCAGGCCTGTTGTCGCGTGCGCTATATGCCGCGCACACGTTCGATCCCGGGTTCGACCATCGCAACGTGGCTGTTGTCTCGATCGCATTACGTGGTCCACGTTATGAGAACGGAAACGGTGCCATCTTTCACGAGCAATGGGTCGATCGCGTGTCGGCACTGCCCGGTGTCGAGCGGATCGCGATGGCGGGCCGCATTCCCTTACATCCCGGGCGCAGCCAGGCCACAGTTCGTATCGCTGGCGACCCTGAAGAGCACGTCGTCGACGTGAATACCGTGTCGCCAGATTTCTTCTCGGTGCTTGGCATCCCCATCCTCCGCGGTCGCGTGTTCACGTCTGGTGAGCAAGATGCCGCGCTCGTGACCGAATCTACCGCGCGCCGCTACTGGCCCGGAGCCGATGCGATCGGTCAGATCATCACGTCGGGAAAGCAGCGTCGCCATGTCGTAGGGATTGTGCGGGACGCGCGGGTTTCGCAAGCTCCCGATGCGGCCTCGAGCTATTTGTACTTGCCGGCGTCGCGCGACTCGCAGCGAGAAATCTCAGTCCTTGCACGGACGCGCGGCGACGTCCAGGGATTTGCCACGGCCGTGCGGGCTGAAACTGCTCGCATGGACGGCAGTCTCGTTGTGCGCGTGCAGCCCTTGTCCGACAATCTCGCCGTCCTGCAAACGCTGTCGCAGATTACCGCGGGCGTCGCTGCTCTGTTGAGCCTCCTCGCACTCGGTCTCGCGGCCATTGGCGTCTACGGTGTGGTCGCATATGTCGTCACTCGGCGGCGGCGCGAGGTGGGCATTCGCATGGCCCTCGGTGCTACCGTCAGCGACATGCGCCGGCTCATCCTGGCGCAGACGCTGCGACCCGTCGCAGCAGGACTGGCAATTGGAATCGCGATTGCCGCCGCGGCGGCCCGTCTGCTTCAATCCGTGTTGTTCGGCGTCAGCCCTTTCGATCCCATCGCTTATCTCGGCACACCCCTGATGATGACCGCTGTTGCGACATTCGCCACTTGGCTACCGACACGTCGAGCGTTGCGGTCCGATCCGGTCACGACGCTACGGTCTGAATAGTCACTGTCGAGATCCGGATGCACTTCCTTTGATGTGTTCGTTTGGCCGCGGTTGAGGTTTCTGCTCGGAAGGATTCTGGGTCTGCACGTGTCGTCTGGTACCGCTGTTGCTATCGATGACGACGGAGGTCTACATGCCTAAAAAAGCAACAGTAGAGCGCGCTCGGCGCGATAAACGCGCCGGCAAAGCGCCAACGACACAGGCGGGCGAGTTTGTCCGCGAAGAGATGCATCACATTCGTGAAGGTAAGCACGGCGCGAGGTCAACCAAGCAGGCGATTGCGATTGGCCTTTCAAAAGCGCGTCGCTCCGGCGTCAAGCTGCGACCACCGAAGAATGCAAAGGCGAGCACCAGGCGGAGTGCTGCGAACGCCGCTCGTGCAGGACGGCATCCTCGGAGGCGTGCCTCAACTCGCCGAGCGCGTGCGACGCGCACGGCGTTGAAACGCGAAGGTCGCGCTGCCGCCTCTCGTCAAGCGTTGGCGCGTCAGGCACGGACGGCTGCGCGTCGTCGATCGCGCGCGGCACGGCGGGCGTCAGCGAAACGCGCGGTTCGTACCAAAGGAGCGCAGGGGCGACGTGCTGCGGCGCGGAAGGCCGCCAGGACCCGTCAGCGCCGCCGCCGAGCCGCTGCCTGACGCACACAGCGACCGGCTCGCCTGCATAGACGCGCCGTGAGAGGGATGCGAATGAATCACTTCTGCGCAGCGCGCCGAAGTGTCTGGTAGATTGGCCCCGTGTCTCCTCGGAGACCGATCCTCGCGCCGTCTCTGAACGCGACGCCGTCTTCCTTCCCCTCTTCATTCTTGAACCGCACGACGACCCAGTGGTTCGCGATGTCATTGGGTAGCGGCTCCCACCTCACGGACAGCATCTGGTTGTGCGGAATTCGCACTGTCTTCTTGCCGTCAGTAAACAGCAGTTCGTCGGTGCTGATGGTCAAGTCGCCGGAGTTTTCGTATGCGCGCATGCCGAAACCCTTGTCAACGCGGCGATACCATGTCGGTTTGAATATGGCCGGAAGCGCGAGCTCGATCGCATCAAAAGTGCCGTTTGGAACCACCATCCCGGTCGAATCGCTGACGGCCGCGGCTGTCGATAGGCGGTCAGCTGTAATATCGAGCACCGGTTCGTAAAAGAGCTCGCGATCGGTGAGCCTGAGCCTCGCGTCGGAAAAAACGCGTACGCGCGAGGGAGACTTCTGTGCGGTGCTCTCGACCGGGCACTCGAAGCGATAGCGCTGTTTCGGCTCGAGCACTTTCAGCCATTCGCACCGCCGCGATCCGTCCGCGTTGTTCACCTCGATGAGTGCCCAGAAGCGATCCTTGGACGCGGTACTGGTAATCGTGTGAACGAGCACGTACGTGTTGTCACGTTTTGCCAGCTGCACTTTTTCGAGTTCGTAGGATCTCGACTTGGGCGGCGTCTCTTGAGCGGACGCACTCTGAATTGCGAACAGGCTAACGGCCACGAACACGATCGCGCGGGCGAATCCTTGGAACATAGCGCATATCCTCACCGGCATAGGGGGGTTCGGCCGAAATATTACCAACCCACCCCATGGAAAGTTAATTTTAGGGGACGACAGTGGACGAGATACTTCGCTTCCCGTCAGCGGTGAAACGCGACCCGGCGATTGCCGCATGGTTTGGCGGGCAACGCGATGATCTGAGGCCGCTCGCAGAAACGTGGTTCCGGCGTATGCGGCACCGCGGCAGCGACGTGCGCGAACTGATGCACGATGGGTGTCCGACCGCCTGCGTCGGCGACGCTGCGTTCGGCTACGTAAACGCATTCAAGGATCACGTTAACGTCGGCTTCTTTTTTGGAGCGTTACTGACGGACCCGGCGCGCCTGCTGGAGGGAACGGGCAAGCGCGGGCGGCACGTGAAGCTGCGGCCGGGTCGTGAAGTGGACCGCGCGGCCCTGGCTCAACTCGTCGACGCGGCGTACGCCGACATCAAGGCGCGACTCCGGAAGTGAGCGGCCTGTCCGGTCAGAACATCGGCTTCAGGACCATCCGGCCGTACGCGATGAACGCCATGAGGGCGCCCAGCATGCCGCTCATAATGACGGGCGTGATCTCGCGGTACTTGACGTGCACCCGGATGAAGACGAGGCTCTCAATCGCGAGGATCGTGGCGGCCACCACCGTCAGCGCCGGCCGCCAGTGGATGGCGCCGGGAACGATCAGTCCGACCGTGCACACGAGTTCGACGATGCCGAGGGCCGTCCACGCTTCGCGCGGCAGCGCACCGAAAGACGGGACATCCTGACTCACCTTGTCGAACATGAACACCTTCATGACGCCCGACGCTCCGTAGAGGAGCGCGGCGACGACCTGCAGGACCCACAACAGCGTGTTCATGGTGTGCCTCCGCCCGCGTTTCCGGGTCGCGGGATGCTAGCATGCTGGGACGTCAGTTTCTCAAGAGCCAGCTGACCGCGCGCGAATCCGCGCATGGCGAACGTGTCACACTCGACACACTGCGGCATCTAAATGGGGAGAAGAGTTGATCGCCGGAGCGTGAATTCCGTACCGAACGCGACAAAGAGCGAATACTGATGCATATTCCTGCCAACGTTGCGTCGTGCACCGCGCTTGCGACGCTGCTCGTGATGGCGTTCGGTATGTCCATGGTCTCCGCGGGCGGACAGGATTTCATCTTCTCCGAAGCGCAGGCCTACGAGCGATTCATGGGCCGTTGGAGCCGCAGTCTGGCTCCGCTCTTTGTCCGCTTTGCCGGCGTGCGGGATGGTGACACCGTGCTCGACGTTGGATCGGGCACTGGCGCCCTCACGGCAGCCGTCGCGAAGATCGCGCCGTCGAGCCACATCGTCGGTATTGATCCGGCGGCCGCGTACGTAGCGCTCGCGCAGTCGCAGCACGGCAGCACACTGGTCCGCTTCGAGGTCGGCGACGCGCAACAGATGCGCTTCGAGAACGCGATGTTCGATCGGACGCTGTCGCTGCTCGTCGTCAACTTCATCCCGGACGTGCGCAGGGCGCTTGGCGAAATGAGACGCGTGACTAAACCCAAGGGGACAGTCGCCGCGGCGGTGTGGGATTACGGCGACGGCATGGAAATGCTGCGCGCGTTCTGGGACGAGGCAGTGGCGCTCACGCCGACGAATGCCGCGAAAGACGAGCGCAACATGCCGCTCTGCCGGCGCGGCGATCTCGAGACACTCTGGCGCGAGCAAGGCCTGCAGGCGGTCGTCGAGGAAGAACTAACCATCGAGACCCGGTTTGCGTCGTTCGACGACTTCTGGACCCCCTTCCTCCAGAAGCAGGGACCTGCCGGAGCCTACGCGGCGTCGCTCTCAGCCGAGAGTCTCGAAGCGCTGCGGGCGCGCCTCCGTCGGCGGTTGCTCGGCACTGGTCCGGACAAAGCGATCGTCCTGCACGCGCGCGCCTGGGTCGTGCGCGGCACGATTCCGTAATTGCTCCATCGGATACTGACGCAAGCGATCAGTCCGCGCGCAAAGCGATCACCGGGTCAATGCGCGTCGCGCGAAGAGCCGGCATTGTACACGCCAACACCGCCACCACCGTCAAGGCTAGCGCGGTGAGTGCAAAGGTCACCGGATCGGTAGCTGAGACATCGAAGAGCAGACTGCTGACGACGCGACTGATCGACCAGGCGCCGATCAGGCCGAGCACGATGCCGCCCGACGCCCACGTCATTCCTGACCGGAGCACCAGCCTTATCACCGAGATTCGACGCGCCCCCAGCGCTACCCGGACGCCGATTTCCTGGGTCCTCTGGCTGACGGCATAGGACATCACTCCATAGATGCCGACCACCGTCAGGAACAACGCCGCACCCGCAAACGCCCCTGCGAGGGTGGTGGTGAGGCGCGGCGCCGCCGCGCTTTCGGCGATCCAGTCGCCGAGGGGACGGAGATCGGGAATCGGGAGCGTCGGTTCGATCTCACGAACCGCGGCACGGATCGCTGGCAATATCGCGTGGCCCGTCGCGTCAGTGCGAATGACCAGCGAGACGGTGCCCTGGGGAAACTGTGCGGAGGAAATGTAGAGCACCGGCTGCGGGCCGCGATCGAGACTTCCGCCGCGTGCCGTGCCGTCGCTTCCGCGCGTGTCGCCAACCACGCCGACGATTTCATGGCTGCGACCGTCGAACTCGAGAACTCGCCCGACACCGTCCGCGTTGGTCCAGAGTCTTCGGGCGAGGCTCTCGCTGACAATGGCGACGAGGGGCGAACCGGCCCGATCCTGCGCGCCGAACACGCGTCCCGCCAGCAGGGGCACACCGAGTGCCCGAAACAGGCCAGGGCTCACGACTTGTTCCAACGCAGATGTCCGCGCCTCCAACGACCTGCCGGCCATCGCACGATCCTCCACCGTCGCGGTACGGCGGACTCCAGGGGCGAACGGAGCGCTCGTCATGAAACCGACGCCTTGCACCGACGGCAGCGTCTCGATCGACCCGAGCAACCGCCGTTGGAACTCGAGCATCGCTGGTCCGTTCGGATACCTCGCTTGTGGTGTACTCACTCGCGCGGTCAACACTCCGCCTGGCTCGAACCCGAGCGGCACCTGCTGCAGCCGGACCAGGCTTTGCAGCAGCAACGCCGCGACGACCACCAGCATCGTCGCGAGTCCCGTCTGTGCGAC